>Ga0316204_10001982_pt1 | contig 50274 bp, 42 predicted proteins | sample 6monrhotite_MG_2_FD_205661 | JGI IMG/M metagenome (GOLD analysis project Ga0316204, IMG submission 205661) | Microbial mat bacterial communities from mineral coupon in-situ incubated in ocean water Damariscotta River, Maine, United States -... | ecosystem: Environmental > Aquatic > Marine >... | reverse complement strand
GTGCGCTCAAACCCGTTTCTTGGTCCATTCGCAGGGTGAGGGATCGAGCAAGAATCCGGCCTCTGTTTGGAGGCCGAAGCCATGAAGAAGTCGAGATTTACGGAAGAGCAGATCGCGTTCGCGTTGCGTCAAGCCGAGGGTGGGCCCCAGGTCCGGGAGATCTGCCCGAAGATGGGTGTTTCGGAGCAGACCTTCTATCGGTGGAAGAAGAAGTTCGCTGGGATGGGCGTGGCCGAGGTCCGCCGGTTGAAGCAGCTCGAGGATGAGAATCGCAAGCTGAAACAACTTGTCGCTGATCTCAGTCTCGACAAGCACATCCTGCAGGACGCCCTCAAGGGAAAGCTGTAAGGCCTGGTCGTCGTCGGGAGATGGTGAAGAAAACGCAGTCGGCGTACGGCGTGAGCCAGCGTCGGGCATGCGAAGTACCGCGTCACCCCCGGGCCACGCATCGTTACGCGAGCGTGAAGGACGATCAGGCCGTACTGAGATCGCGGATCAAAGATGACCTGCCCCCCAGAAACTAGTCCGCCCGCTATGCGACAATGTGGCGGGATGGACGCATCTGGGAAGGCGGGTTTTTCATGGCGAGGATCAGGCATTCAGCCGAGCAGATCATCAACAAGCTCCGCGAAGCAGAGGTACTCTTGGCTCAGGGGATGAAGATCCCCGAGGTCACGAGGCAGCTGGGCGTCACGGCGCAGACGTACTACCGGTGGCGCAAGGAGTACGGCGGTCTGAAGACCGACCAGGCGAAGAAGCTCAAAGAGCTTGAGCGTGAGAATGCTCGGCTCAAGAGGCTGGTGGCGGACCTTGCTCTGGACAAGGCGATGCTGCAGGAGGTGGCCTCGGGAAACTTCTGAGCCCGCGTCGCAAGCGTGAGGCGGTCCGTGCGCTGCGGGATCGCTTTGATGCTTCGGAGAGGCGGGCGTGCAAGTTGCTCAGGCAGTCCAGGGCCACGCAGCGGTACCTGCCCATGGAGCGGGATGACGAGCTGCCGCTGACTCGGCGGATCATCGAGCTCGCGTGCATGTACGGGCGGTACGGCTATCGCCGCGTCACGGCTTTGCTGCGATGGGATGGCTGGTATGTCAATCACAAGCGTGTCGAGCGGATCTGGAAGCGGGAGGGGCTGAAGGTGCCGAAGAAGCAGCGGAAACGGGGCCGGCTCTGGCTCAACGATGGATCGTGCGTGCGGCTGCGGCCGGAGTGCCGTGATCACGTCTGGAGCTACGACTTCGTGCAGGGCCGCACGAGCGAGGGCCGGCCCTTTCGGATGCTGACGGTGATCGATGAATACACGAGGGAGTGCTTGGCGATCGACGTGGCCAGGAGCCTGAAGAGTGATGACGTGCTCGAGCGCCTGGCGTGGCTCATGGCAACGCGGGGCGTGCCCGGGCATGTCCGGTCTGACAACGGTGCCGAGTTTACGGCCAAGGCGGTGCGAGCTTGGCTCGGGAAGGTCGGCGTGAAGACGCTGTACATCGAGCCGGGCTCGCCTTGGGAGAACGGGTACATCGAGAGCTTCAACGGCAAGCTGCGGGATGAGCTGCTCAACGGGGAGGTGTTTACATCGCTGCTGGAGGCGAAGGTGCTGATCGAGCGGTGGCGTGTGCACTACAACACGGCACGGCCGCACTCGTCGCTGGGCTACCGCCCTCCAGCGCCTCAAACAATCTGCCCATCAGAGGGCAGCTCCGCTACGCTCCGCAGCCCTCTGATGGAACGGGGAGCGACCCTTGGATTAACATAGCCACTGGTACAACTACTGGGGGCAGGTCACTAAGATCACGTACCCTGACGGCGAGTTCGAGCTCTTCAAGTACGACATCCACGGCACGCTGGCCAAGTTCACGGACCGGGCGGGGAACGTGATCGAGATCGACCAGGATCTCGCCGAGCGTCCCAGCACCGTGCGGTTCTCAACAGTGATCTCGACCGCCACGAACGACTTTGTCCAGAGCACGACGGATCGGATCCAGCTCGACTACAACGGAAGAGGCCAGCTGAGTGCCCTAGCCCAATCCAGAGGCGACGGGACATGGGACCGAGACACGGTTGCCTTCGAGTACGATGGGTACGGAAACCTCACCAGCTTCGATCAAGAGATCCCGTGGTTTAGCGACGCAACCAACGGCTTGGGTGTCACAGCGTCGATCGAGCGTTCATTCGATTACGCCTGGGAGCGGAGCGCCACTTCCGGCCCGTCGCATATCCGGCTGGCCTCGAACACTTATCCGGATTCGACCTCGCTGACTTACTCCTACGGCGGGACGATCAACAGCCCGATCAGCCGCGTGACCTCACTGACATACGGCGGCACGCTCGTGGCCAGCTATGCTTACCTTGGCATGGAACGGTTGGCGACTACCCACTATGTAGAGAACAGCGTCTATTCGACGCTCCGGAACCCGAGCGGGGACTTTGATGCGCTCGATCGGTTCAACCGGATCACCCGCAGCCGATGGAACCGAACGCGAACGACGAACGAGGTGCCCTTCTACGACACGACCGTGTATTGGGATGACGGCTCGAACGTGACGGGGATCACCGATCACGTCTTCGACAGCGATTTCAACTTCGTGTACGCCAACGACGAGCTGGACCGACTGACGCAGGTCAAGCGCGGCGACGGCGACGGGGCCGCAATCACCAGCCTGCTGGGCCAAGAGGATTGGACCCTCTCCAAGATCGGCAACTGGGACGAGCACGATCTCGACCTCAACGGCGACCTCAACTACACCGACCACGACATCACAGTGGGCGATCCGCGGGTCGATCCTGACGACGAGTACCGATCCCAGAACAGTTTCTCGACGATCAACGAGCAGTCGGCACTCGGCCTCGACACCGATAACGACGGCACGGTCGAGATCACCAACACGCGGACCTACGACGACAACGGAAACCTGGTCCTCGACCCTTCGAAGAACCATCGGTACAAGTGGGATGTACTTGGGCGGCTCGTCGAGATTCATGACACGTCTGGTTCGTCTGATGTGCTTATCGCCGATTTCATGTACAACGCCCTGAACTACCGGATCGCCGAGCGTGTGGACTCGGATGACGACGGCAGCCTGAGTGACGAGAACTGGACGCGGTTCATCTACGATGCCCGCTGGCGGGTTATCGCGGCGTACGAGATCGATCCGGTCGCTGAGACCGAGGTGATCCGCGAACGGCATGTCCATCACGCCGCGGGGCTCGATGGGGTCGGGACGGCTTCGTACATCGATGAGGTTGTGCTGAGAGATAACGATCCTGATGGGGACGGGACTCTCGACGAGAGGCACTACTACTGCCAGAGCTGGCGGGCCGACGTGGTCGCGATCATCGATCACCAGGGGCGGCAGGTCGAGCACATCCGGTACTCGGCCTACGGCGTGCCGTATTCGATCCCGATGGCGGATAAAGACCGCAATGGAACGATCGAGGTCACTCCTGGAAACCCGGATGTCACCGCCCAGGCGAACGCGATCTCGGCAGCGTACGACGTTTGGTTTGACAATGACCTCGACGGAGATGTGGATTTCACTGACCTGACGCTGTGGAGTGCTCAGGCCGCGGCGATCGCTGCCGATGGGCCGTTTGGGAGAGGTGTACTGTCAGGGTACAAACATAATAGAGGGCATGCGGGATACTGGCGTGAGGCAGCTAGTGGACTTGCCAACGTTCGATACAGGTGGTTTGATGCAAACACTGGCATTTGGCTCTCACCCGATCCGTCAGGTTATCCGGACGGACCAAACTTGTTTGCTTACGGTGTTAGTGCACCAGTTGTCGGCGCTGATCCAAGGGGATTGGGGTGGCTGAGGTTTCTCGACGATGCATACGACAAGTGGATTGACTACGGCACAGGAATAGCTGACTCGCTAACATTCGGAGCGACAAAGTACATTAGAGAGGAAACTCCCGTACGCCATCTAGCTGGTGGCGAAGTCGATTACTCGTCAGGGTGGCACAGAGCTGGTAAAATTCACGGCATCGTTGGGGGCGTCGTTGCCACTGGTGGCGGTGGCGCCGCAGCTAGCTCTGTAAAAGTAGTCGGCGGTCGATACTATGGGCAGCTTCATTTTGGGTTGAAATGGAACAAATCGTTTCTTCATGCCCTCGGAGTCGGTCGCATAAAAATACTTGTAGAGCCCGTCAGATTAATACCAATGACCATGTATGGAATTCGAATCCCCACGATTTGGTCTATCGAACGAATGCTTGCATATGCGAGCCGGACTCCACCAGCCAAGAACTGTCTTACGGCTGTATTTCGCATGTATTTTTTCCCGTTCTTTGGAGGGTAAACCCAAATGTCTTCGTCAGCCCATCCCGAGAATTGCCATTGGTTTACAATCGAAACAACTCCCCAAAATGCAATCGATTTTCTTAGCAAGCACGGTTTTTTTGACGCCGACAGTTTCATAGAGTTTGGCCAAGCCGACGATTGGTGGGAGGACGCGCTAGGGCGTCGTATAATTGACAAACTCGCCGCAGGCGACTTGCTTGGGCGGATAGCATTCGAAACAGAATACGGTTCTGTTTCTGGAATCTGTGTTGTGAGGAAACCTAGCAAAATTATTTTTCGCTCAATGTTCGGAAACGGCTCTTTGCCACCTATCAATGAAGCCCGTGTGTTCTCAGGGATTTCAATTATTCATCATTATGAAGACGCTGTGAATAGTTTGCTGTAGATTTGTGTCATGTGCAAGACTGAGTTGAACGGAATCGGCCTCTGAATCAAGCCAGCTTGGTGTTCAAAACCCCGCGCCCACCCCGATTTCAAGCTGCATTCCGCGCGTAGTGCCTCAGCACGCCGGCCAACCGGGTCTTGCACACGACCTCGCCCGCGGGATCCAGGCGGGTCCGGCGGATCGTCGCCAGCCAGCGGCAGGTTGCCCAAAGACTGGTGCGGCCTTTCCGCATTGTAGTGGTTCAGGTATTCTGACAGCAGATGATTCAGGTGCCCCAGTCCAACCGGGACGAAATGGTTCAGGCACTCCTTGTGGAGCGACTGGATCCACCGCTCCATGTGCGCGTTGCACAGCGGGGTACGGATCGGGGTGACCTGCCCCCCAGAATCTAATCCACCTCCTGTGCGATAATGCGGCGAGATGGACGCATCTGGGTAGGCGGATTTTTCATGGCACGGATCAGGCATTCGGCCGAGCAGATCACCAACAAGCTGCGTGAGGCGGAGGTGCTCTTGGGCCAGGGGATGAAGGTCCCCGTGACCTTTCCCCGATAAGCAGTCCAGAGTCTATGTGAGTGTTCCGACGCTTGCAAGCAGCTGCTGGGCCGCCCGGAGCGGAGCGGAGGGCGGGCCAGCAGCGATGGTTTCTGGTGCCGGCGGGCGGTAGCCCAGCGACGAGTGCGGCCGCACCGTGTTGTAGTGCTCCCGCCACCGTTCGATCAGCACCCGAGCCTCCAGCAGTGTCTCGAAGACTTCGCGGTCCAGCAGCTCGTCACGCAGTTTCCCGTTCAGGCTCTCGACATAGCCGTTTTCCCACGGCGAGCCCGGCTCGATGAAGAGCGTCTTCACGCCCACCTTCCCGAGCCAGTTTCGCACGGCCGTTGCGGTGAACTCCGGACCATTGTCGCTGCGGATGTGCCCCGGCACGCCGCGTGTCGCCATCAGCCAGGCGATCCGCTCAAGTACATCATCGCTCTTGAGCGTCCGCGCCACATCGATCGCCAGGCACTCACGCGTGTACTCATCGACAACCACCAGCATCCGCACCGGCCTCCCGTCCGTCGTCCGCGTCTGCACGAAGTCGTACGCCCACACATGGTCACGCCCCTCGGGGCGCAGCCGCACGCAGCTCCCGTCGTTGAGCCAGAGACGACCGCGTTTGGGTTGCTTTCTCGGCACTTTCAATCCCTCCCTCCGCCAGATCCGCTCGACACGCTTGTGGTTCACACGCCAGCCCTCCCGATGCAGCAACGCCGTGATCCGCGGTGTGCCGTACCTTCCGTACACCGCCGCCAGCTCGATGATCCGCTTCGTCAATGCGTCCTCATCATCACGCGTGATCGGCGTGTGACGCTGCATCGCACGGTTCTGCCCGAGCACACGGCACGCCCGACGCTGGGAGATACCCAACATCTCTTGGGCGTGATCCACCGCGCGTCGCCGCTTGCTCGGGCTCAGTAGTTTCCCGACGCGGCCTCCTTCAGGATCGCCTTGTCGAGTTCCGCGTCGGCCAGCAGCCGCTTCAGCCGGGCGTTCTCCTTCTCGAGTTCCTTCAGCTTCTTCGCCTGGTCGGTCTTGAGCCCGCCGTACTCCTTGCGCCACCGGTAGTACGTCTGCTCGGTCACACCCAGCAGCTTGCACACCGACGCGACTGAGCTGCCCTTCGACAGCTCCACCTCCGCCTGACGGAGCTTGTTGACGATCTCTTCCGCCGAATGACGCTTCCTGGCCATGTCCGATCCTCCTGAGTGCCGGCCGATCCGAAGATACAAGCCGGCATGGGTTCAGGGGGAAAGGTCACGACAGGTCAGCGTGTTGTAGAAGTTGATGAGCAGTGCCTTCATGAATCACGCAGACTCTTTGCTCAATGCCTGGAGTTGGATCCTGTTCGTCAGTTCTTCGGGGGCGCTTTGCAGTCGAGCGATCAGCTGCTTCAGATCCTCGTCGGCGCCTCACTCGACTTCATCGTGTGGCATGAGGTTTTTCATCATGTGCTCGGGCATGTGCGTAGCTTCTATGGTTTCGGATTTCCTGGGCTGGGTGAGAGGTCCAGCATGAACTACAGCGCTGTACCGAATGACCCGGTTCGTCAACCATCCAGCATCGACTTGCGGGCCTGCGAGCTCTCAGCGGACACCCAGGCGATACTCATGATCTGGCGATTTCAGCGACTTCTTCGAACACATCCCGATTCGCGATACGCCGGATTGTCTCGGCGCGAGATGCTCAAGATCGTGTCCTTCTCGGTAATGACCACCTTCGCCCTCATCTCCAGCGGTGAACCGCGGCTGGGGTTGTACGAACTCGGCATGGATTCTGATGGCACCCATTCGCCGTCGGTGTTCACAAGGTCGGAGACCTATCCGCACCCAGCGGTTCGGATGATGCAGGTGGACGCACAGCTAGAGCGACAGAGCAAGCTGAGCTGGTTCTATCGGGACCGGCGGACCACTTTGGATGCACTGGGGATAGTTGCCTCACTTGGCAAGACTGGAATCCTGCCGTTCGAGATCGTTGATCCGATTCTCCGCGATCCAAAGCTACTTCTCCACAACAGCCGACAGATTGCAGAGCACTGGACTCGGATTTCATCTGATGTTGAGCCATTCGGCCTGCTTTGATGCATCACTCGGTCAAGTTAGATTGAGATGGTGGAAGCAACACCTGTTCGCCGAACAGACTGTCCAGAGCGTTGGCGGCCTCGCCGAGGAAGTCTGGGGCGTGCTTCGCGTACAACTCGGTCGTCTTGGAGTGGCTGTGCCCGAGCATCCCTGAGATCTGACGCATGCTCACACCCTTCGCGGCCATCAGCGTCGCTCCGGTGTGCCGGAGGGTGTACGGAGTGACATCGGATCCGAGCCCGGCGAGATCGCGGGCGGTGTTGAAGGCCGTCCGCACCCCTTTCAATGGCCGCCCCAGAAACTCCACCACATGACCGGACAGAGAGTCTCTCATCGCTTGCTCTAGATACGGCCGGAGCGTCGCCGTCATGGGCACCACCGGCCGCCGCTTGTTGTGCTCCGCTTCGCCGGGCCTTCGGAAGTCGATCAGCCTGCGTTCCACATTGACCTGATCAATGGTCAGCCCCAGGATCGCGCTCGGGCGTTGCAGCGTGTGCAGGCCCATCAGGACGTAGAGCTTCAGATGCGGTTCGCGGCACGCCGCGATCAAACGATGGGCCTCATCCTCGCTCAAGAAACGCTGCCTCGGCGGCGGGGTGGGAACCGATCGGATGTACGGGACCTCGGTCAGCTTCCCGCGTTTCCAGGCCCTGCGGATCGCGGCCTTGAGCACGCCGAGCTCCCGTTTGATGGTGCCGTTGGAGCCGGTGAACCCGTCCCTGACCAGACGATCACGCCGCCATTCGACGTATAGGTCCTGCATGTCGCAGGTCATATCCGCGACCATGACCAAGCCCTCGCGTCGGCAGAACTCCTGCAGGTGCTTCATGGACGCGGGGATCGCGTACCGCCGGTGATCGATGGGGCCGTCCTTGTTGGCGTAGTCGCAGAGCACCTCTTCGAGGCCGAGTTCGTGCGGGCAGCGTGGCCCGGAGACCCCACGACGGTGGGCGTGCTCCCGGAGCCGCTGGATCGCCAGCTCGAGGTTGTCCGTCCGGGTGCTCCTCCGCAGGTACTTCGATTGGCCCTTGGGGCACCAGGTGATGTAGTAGTTCGGGGTGTCGGGCCTGCGGGCGAGCGTGAATCCTCGATACGTGTCGACGGGTTCGTAGAAACTGCGATCGGCGGTTGTCATGGCTGCTTGGAGCCTCCTTTCAGCGTCAGTTGTGGCGTGTGCTGGCGTTCGATGTAGTCGCGGACCTGCCCCTCGGTGAACAGCACGCGGTTCCCAATGCGGAGGCATCCCAACCGCCCGGCCTTGCGTTCCCCGTCCACGGTGTTGCGGTGGACCCGCAACAGCGTGGCGACCTCGGACGTGGTCATGATCCGGGGAACAGCAGCCGGCTCATTAGGGCCACCGCGTCGGTATCGAGGGCCGCGGCGATCCGGCGGATCCGTGTCAGCGGCAGCGGGATCTCGGCCCGCTCGTGCTCCTGAAGACAATCGGCCGGGAGACCGGTCAGGACCGCCAGCTCGTCGACGGTCATCATCGATTGCTCGCGGATGGCTGTCAGCCGCCGGCCGATGATCCGGTCCAGGCTGTGCTCTTCCTCGAAAGCTCGCACCGTGATCGGGTCGGGCGTGGTGTTGGCGTTGGTCATGGGTGCCACCTCCTTGTTGGTTGTTCCGCCCATCAGGCCTGCGCCCGGGCGGAGCCGTCAAGGGTTCAGAAGGTGTGTCCGTCGCTTTTGACGGCGACTGTGGCGCTGAATCCGCGCTGGGCTTGGCTTTGCCGGTTCTCCTAGCTGTCATCGCCGCCTCCGATCTTCTTCACGCCGGGGAAGCTGATCTGCTCCTGCCCGTTGCGGTGGAGGGTTTGGTTGGCGGCTCGGACCATGCCAGCGGTGTCGGTGGGGCGGCCGTCCACGCGGTAGATGCCATACGACAGTTCCAAAGCGCGATGCCCCAGCGTCGCCAACGCCCGCCGTAGTGGGGGGCTGACCTCATCGTGGTCGATCTCCGGTTCGTGGATCGATTCGAGCTCTTCCTCGGTTGTCCGCGACCAGGGCAGGACCCACTTGGTCTTGCCGTTCGCGAGGGTGACGACCGTGGCGCACTTCGGCGGCGTCGGGTCGAGGAAGTCGGCCAGGGTGACTTGGCCTCCGCTGAGCGCTTCGATCTTGAGGATATATTCCGGCCTCGGCACTCGGTCGCCATAGATCCATTTATGAACAGTGCTTCGGTGGGTGACCCGTAGTCGTTTTCTCAGGACTTGTGGTGTCATGCAGTAGTCGTAAAGCCAGTCGGCGAGTTTCATCAGAGTTCCTTTCGTAGATGCTGTTGAGATTTGAAACATTCGGTCCCGACCTGATACACAAAGGAACACAGAATGTGAAGGCTTTGTCGCCTTTCCGGGAACGTTCCCATACACAGATAGGGGACAGCGCACACACGGGTGTGCGCGTCGGAAGCCCCTCACCTCAGCCCGTCCGGCAGGCGGGGTGAGATAGCGTGAAGTGTGAGCTGTTTGAGAGACGCCGATGGCCGCACGCGTCGCCTCCACGGAATCAGATCGGGGGCGTGCGGGCGAGCCCCGATCCGATCCCGTTCCGGCAGGCAACGCGCCTGAGCGTCGCTCTATAGATAGGAGCAGACATCGCGTCGGCAGTCTCGCATGACAAGGCCTCATCGCCCGTGGTTCCCCCACACGCGTTGGGTGTGCGCCGCCATCTCCTGCATGGCGAATTCACTGCTTCGGTCATGGGCTTTGTAGTACAAATCCAGCATTTCGCTGTCGTGGTGCCCGAGCCATTCCAAAACCAGTCGGTATGCGATCCCGCTGTTCGCCGCCATCGAGGCGAATCCATGTCGGAGCCCGTGGGTGGTCATCCGCCCTTCGATATCCGCCGCTTCGGCCGCCTGCTTCACACGACGGAGGATCATCCGATCCCGCATCGGCGGCATGACCGTCGGGAGGGAACGGTCCAAGCCGGCAAAGACCTCGACCAAGCGGGGATGGACCGGGATCAGCCGAGCCTCGGCGTCCTTCGTGGTCTCGCCCGAGCCCCCGCGCCGGACGTGTATCTTCACCGGCACACCATCGCGGGTCAGGACATCCGCCCAGCGCAACGCCAGAAGCTCGCCGACCCGGATCCCCGCGAAGAACAAAATGAGCACCGCTTCCCGGTACGGCGTGTCCAGCGTGGCGGCCATGCGTTCGGCCTCGTCCGGGGACGGGCACGGTTGGGTGTTCGTGTGGCCTTTCGGGGTGCTCGTGGATTCGAGAAGATTCCGAGCGATCAGCTGGTGACGGTGGGCGAACTTCGTCAGCTGCTTCAGAACCACAGCCGAGGTATGAACGGATTTACTGGAGTACGTACGGCCTTGTTTGTGCGGCTCTTCGCGCATCCAAGCCCCGTAGCCGAAGTACATCCGCTCATCGATCTCGTCGAGAAAGACCAGCTTCCGGCCCTCCGTGTAGGCCAGCAGGCGGTCCATCTCGGCCTTGTACTTTTTGATCGTCTTGGGGGCGAGGCCTTTCGATGCCGCAAACTCCATGTACGTCCGTGCCGCTTCTGCGATGGTGATCCGTGCGTCCAGAGTCGGCGCACTCGGTGGCGGTATCGCATCGGATGCCTTTGACCTGAGATGTTGTTGAGCACGTGCGATGGCCTCGGCCTGAAGAGCCGTTTCCAAGTTGGTGGTTGTGTAGGTGCCGTCCGCCTGGCGCTTAGCCAGAACGAACGTGGCGGCGGGCCGCTCGACCCGTCGGTTGTTCTGCTTGCGGTAATAGACCCGGCGGCCGACGCAGTGGCCGCTTCCGAGATCCACCTTGTCGATGAACTTCAATGCGCTGTCCTTGGTTGTAGGGTGAGTAGATGGGTTGGTGCCCGCGTTTGTAGAAGAACCCGCACGCCGCGGAACCACGGCGTGCGGGCGACACGTGCAGACGTTCGAGAGACTTCATCGCACGGACCCGCCCCAAGACGCAACAGGCTGTTGCCGCCCCGGGAACGGGCACGGTTGTCACCGCCGCCAGCGGCGATCGGCGAGCTCGTCGATGAACAGGTCCCAGTCGAACCGGAGCGGACGCCGCGAGATCACGCACCGGCGGAGACGGCCCGTCTTCACCCAGCGATAGAGCGTAGAAACGCCGATCTTGCTCCAGCGGGACACGGTCTGCACGTCGACCAGCCCGCCAACGTGCTGGACCCCGTTGTCCGGGTGCCAGTACCGGTGGGGGCTCTCGATCTGAGACCTGGTCTTGGGTTGCGGCTTCGAGTGCGGCTTGGGCTCGGGCTGGGGTTGCGGCTCAGGTTGTGGCTGGGATTCGGGTTTCATGGCTTGTATTCCTCGTAGCAACTGTGAAGATGGACACGGCCGGCGTGCGTTGCACCGGACCGCGATGAGAAGCGCCGGGCCGGGGTGTCCCCCGGCCCGGCGTTGGGTGCGTGGAAGTCGTTCGTGTTAGCGCTTGGGGGACGTTGCCCGGGTCGGCGGCACCACGACGGGCACCACGAAGCCGTGGTCGGGCTCGGCCTTCCGGCTGTTGCCTTTCAGGGCGGACGTGATCTCGGAGGCCTCGATCTCGGCGTCCATCGCGTCCATCAAGCGCTCGTTGATCCGCTTCTGGGTGAGCGTGTGCTTGAGCAAGAGCGCCACGCCCGCGGTGGCGACGTAGAGAAACAGCCCCGAGCGGAACACCGCGAACCCGGCCGCGCCGACCACGATCAGCGTCAGCGGCTCGGCCCAACGCATGACCTGCCATTGGGTCCTGACACGGGGAAGCCGGTACCAGAACCCATACGGGTCGCTCGTCGCCTTGGTGTAGACCCGTTCGCCCGCCTTGAAGCGGCGCCACGCGAGCCGCCAACGCCGGACGAGCAGCGCCAACACGGCCAATCCGATCAGCGTCACCACGCCGATCCCTCGCAGATCGAAGGATCGTGCCGCTTCCGATGCGATGAGCGGCACCGCCGCGATGGCCCCCATCGCGATCATCGCTGGCACGAAGCGAGCGAGCGTGATCGTTCGGATGCCGTGCGTCCGGTGGGCGATGATTTCAACGGGCATGGTGAAGATCGAGCAGAACGCGATCATGAGCCCGTAGGCGCACTCACGCAGCAGCTGTATGATCTCTTTGCCCTGCTTGTAGCCGCCGGTGATCGAGCTTGCCGCCCGGCCCGGTGCCTGCAATGAGTCCTTGATTCCGAGATCGTCCTGGTTGTGAGGGCTGTTACTCGTCATGATGATTCCTCTTTTCTTGATTGAGAAAGGGTTTGAAGGTCGCGGTTGCCGACGCGGCGATCCGCGGAGAACACGAAGGGGAAAAGCGCCGTACCCGTCATGGCAGCTCCACGCGTTGGAACACCACCGGCAGGTGGTTGAGCCCATTGGCCTGCCAGACGCGTCCCGACTGAAGACACACAGCGTCCGCGAGCCCGCCGGTCTGCGGCGAGCACGCCCGCAGCGTCGTGAACCGCTGGGCGGGGAACTGGTCGTCGAATGACTCGGAGATGTTGGAGCCGCTACTACCCTGGCCGTGCTGGCCCGGATGGGAAGGGGTGTTCTGGGAGATGCCGGTATGGACGGCCCAGGTCTTGCCGATCGCCTGCGCGAACCACTCGTTCGTGGCGACGCACCCGTTGGAGAGTCCGTAGTGGATCGCGAAGTTGCCCAAAAGACTCGACCCGGGTTCCTTCCCGATCACCGCGTCGTAGTTGGTCCGGCCTTGGGTCAGGTACACAAGGGCGCACCGCTGGGAGCGGGCCGTGGCCGCGAACGTTGCGTCGCGGTTGTTGGCGAGCAGGTTCTCGTGGGCCTCGTCCGACCAGATGAAGACTGGGGGACCGACCGATGGGTCACGCCGCTGGACCGCGTCCATAAAGGATCGCTTCAAGATAGCGTTGGCGATGCGGCCCGCGACGCCGGTCTGGAGGGATGGGAGATCGACCAGCAGGATCTTGTCGCGGATCAGTGCATCCTCCGGACGGACCACCAAGCCGCCGCAGAGAACGCTACGGAGTGGGTTCGACATCAGGGCATCGGCCGGGGCGCTGACGCAGGCGACGATGGATGAGCGGGTCTTGTCGCCCCATGCTGCGGTCTCTTTCAGGATGAACGCGGAGGTCCGGTCGAAGTCGTACCGCTCGGGGTCGTCTTCATCCAGACGCTCGTCTGCCGCCCGGATGCATTGAGCCGCGAAGCTCCCGTCCCACCAAGCCTGGTCCCGGACATCATCCAGTGATGTGGGCAAAGACTGCAGCACGTCCATCACGGCCGGAACGCTGACAGTCTCACCGGCGCTGTGCAACAGCCGGATCGCGTGTGAGATGAGCTGGGTGGCGCTCGTGGACCAGAACGGGTCAGCCGCGGCGGCGTTCCGTTGGTTCGGAGGGACCGCCGCCTTGCAGCCCTCCATGAAGAGATCGGCGGCTTCGGTGGCGTAGCCCGCTCCGGCGGTTTGAACCGCGTAATCCAGGAAGTTGAACGGGACGTTCCCGTGGGCGTTGATGACGATCAAGTCGTCCTCTCGGCCCGCGGCCCGGCACAGTCGCTGCCAGTGCTCGCGTTCTGGCTTCGCGCTGACCACGAGACCGCCGTAACCCTGACGCAGCATGGATAGGGCTGCGGTATCCCCGACGGTCGAGGACTTGCCGGATCCAGCCCGGCCGCAGATGTGGACGTGGCTGAACGAGTCTTCGATGGTGAACGTGTCAACCGGGCTCAGCTGCAGCAGGACCTGGTCCGGATGCCCAAGGGGCAGCACCTCGCCCGGCGGATCGGCGTTGCTTCGGCCAAGGAGCCTAGAGAAGATGCTCCCGTTTGCGGTGTGCGAACGGGTTCGTTTGAACAGTGACATCGCCGGTGCCGCCTTTTCTGGCGACCCGTGCGGAACAGAAGTCTCCGCACCGTGCCGGACCGGGGTCGCCGAAGCGTCGCCAGCGGGTGCGATCCAGAGAAACGCGCTGGCAACCACGAACAGCAGCGAAAGTTGTTGCCGAATGAGTAACGTGCGCGGGATATGCGTCGATGAGGTTGACATCGTTTGGTCTCTCAGTAGGCTGGGATGGGATCAGGCTGTGCGTAGCGGCGGATCGCTGCCTCGGGCGATCGGCGTTGGGTAGATCAATAGTGGTTCAAGAACGTGCTTTGGAATGCTTGCCGGAGCCGTTGGGCCGCGGCAAGCCGATTAAAAGGATGCCTGGGTCCGTAGTCGAGTTGGGGCCGCAGACCCAGGCCTTGTTTGGCAGAGTGCTCGCCTGAGGCAGTTGCCATTTGTGGTTTGGCTTGTCGGTAACTCTGCCGCTCGAGACTCACAGGGTGCCATGGAAATCAACGCGGGTGGCCTGCCCTCAAGAATCTGATCCGGTTAGAGGCTGATGGGTTTGTGCTTGGATCGGAGCCGCAGGATCGAAGGGGGCCAGCCATATCCACCTGGTGCCGATAATCACAGACAACAGGAGGAAGATGAGCGGCGCTTGGATCCTCTTGGTAGGATTTTGGCCCGGGTAGCGAGTATAAACCGCTCCCCAGTCTGTTGATTCTCGAATAAGCCACGTTTCTGACTGCATGTTAGGCTCCAGCATGATATACTACCCGAGTAAGGCATCATCCAGACAGATGCCGCCCCTCCATACTCTCAGGCGCTAATGCGGATGCAGCCAATGTCTGGCTGGAAGAGAAAAAAGCACCAATCCTGGTTTCAACCATATGACGCTACCTTCCATTACCCAAGCGGAATTGAATCATAATCCCAACACACTTTGGAGGTGTGCCGGCATCTTGTTGCGCAATGCCCGAATGGGATACGAACACAGCCTAGAGGCGGCGGAAAAGAAGCTGGAGTGGAAGAAGCAGTCGATCTTCGCCGTCGAGGCGTTCGCCCGGCAACCCAATGTCGAACAAGCAAGGTATGCATCGGTGCCACCAGCACTGCTTGAACGCGTGGCGAACTACTGCGGTGTCGCAACTGGCGCACTGTTTCTGGCCGAAGAGCTGGGTCGTCTGCAATGGCTCTCGCTTCCGGAAAACCAAGGAACCAAACTCGGGCTCAAACCAGAAGTGGCGTCGCGCCTGATTCGGGAGATCGCCGAGATCTGGGGGACGACCCCCGGAGACCTATGGGAAAGAATCAAGTCTCCAACATGGAAGTCTCGAAGTGGCGAACTTCAAAGCTATTTGCAGGCAGTTCTGCAAACGCCGCTTCTGAAGGTATGGGACGGCAGGTGTGGGTCGCCGCTCGCCACCGCACTTAAAGTGCCTCTTTACCGTGATCTTGAATGGGATGAATCAATCGAAATCGACTTTGATTGTCCTAGACAGCGCGATGACATGCTCGACGAAGGCTTCGCTGTTTACTTCGACGCCCCGCCAAGATCCCAGAACTTCCAGTCTCTCGACCGCATGCACTCTGGAGGATTGTGGCTCCGATCGCTCTTTGAGCTCGCGGCAAAAAACCCGGGCAAGCTAGATCGCGTTCCCTATCTACCGATTGTCATTGGGCCAGATCTGCTCACCAATGGCCCCGATGCTGACTGGCCCGCAATCCTCCTCGATACCGCGTGCAGTTATGTTCCGCAAAGCGAAAGCGCCACTCGGCAATGGATAGAACAGCAGCTAAATGATAATCATCTTGCCCGCAAAAGGGCCGACGCGGCGAACCGGCCGGATCTCGGGATATTTGTGGATCTAACGGACACCAGTGCGTTCCGCGGAACCGCGGAGGGAATAGTCGATCGTATCAGCGAACACTTTTGTCTGAGGACGGTCGTTGTTCTGGCCCACAGCGAGCTACTTCCGCGGCTGGAGGATCTGAAGAAACTTGGCCCAGAAACAGGTGTGTCGCTGCTGGGCGGACCTGTCCGGCTGGCGTCCGCTATCGAGTATGCTCCGCCCCCACGGGACCTGAAGCAAGAGTGGCCTAGGCATCCGGCCTTGCTGGTAAAGCAGGACGATCGCTTGGAGGCTGCCCAGCGCAACGCTAGAGACAAAGTCCGGGCCGTTCCAACGCCGGCGGAAGCGGCGCTCTACGAGACAAGCAGCCTTGACCTGCCTGAGTCGTTCACGATTCTCGCGGAGGACTCAGCCAATGGTCGCGCTCTGAAGGACCTTTTGCAAATCGCATCGCACGATCCGCATCTGTCGCCCGGCATGCGATTCGATCTCATGCTGGTGCCGTACGACGTGCTCTTCAAGTGGGTCTTGAATCACGAAAAATCTAGCCCACTCAATTCTGGATTCGATGCCGTTATCGTCCCACACATTGGCCTTTTTACATCTTGCAAGGGCAAGGCATTCGAAGCACTTGATGTGAAAGACGGTGATCTGATTGCCAGCGTGCTCCACAGTGAGCTGCCGCACCTGTGGCCGTTGTGCGGCGAACATTATGGCGAACTGCAAGGCCTGCCGTTCTGGACTCAGACGAAAATACTTGCCGTCTCGCTCGACGGTGACAACGTACCTTCCCGCACCTGGGAGTCGGTGATGGGGGGAGATGGCCGCCAACCGCCGGGGGCTGAGTTCTTGCTCCAGGGTATACCTAAGGACAATCGGGGGGTCGACTATCCACCCCTTTACTACGACCTAGCTTGCCTGTCGTCGCTCTCTGATGCTCCCGGACGTGTCAATCCGGAGGACTCGCGGTCACTCGTGCCCGAGGAGGACTTCCCCAACCTGAAGCAGTTTGTGCGAGATCGAAGCGTAACATCACGTGGCATTTCGGCCGACTGGTACACGATCACTGAGCAGCTGCGCACCCGGGCTGGTACCGCGTGCCTTCCATTTTCCGATACACTCGGGGACTTTCAGAGAGATCCAAACATGCCTGAGCTGTTGTCTGGCGAAGATGTGCAGCTTCAGAAGCCTAACGCCTTCTTTTCTCCACCGTGGCTTCCCGGCGCTCCTGCTCTTACGGCCCCTCTGGACGATTTGACAGGGCTCTTGCTCGGCTCCAAACACATCCCCCCGCAGCCGCTTGCTCTTCACGTGCTTGCTCTGCTTAACGGTGCGAACGAGAAAAAGGTGGCCGCGATCAAGGCGTTCTACCGTTGGTTCACACACAAGAAGATCCAGGAACGATTCTGCTCACGCAGCTGGGATGCGCCGCTGCTGCCATCCGTGAGACGGCAAGTTCTCAGGCAGTACGGTGGATCCTCGGCGGGTGAGATGGCCCTGCGGGCCGCGTGCGTATCGCACGAGTGGGTTCCTCGGCCGTGTGATCGGCACGCGCGAGATCTGACTGAACCTGACACGCGCAGGGCAGACTTGATCGGCAGGGCTCAAGCGGCCTTTGTCGATGCGATCAGAGATAGATCTGCTGATTATCGCAACCCAATGACTGGGCACGATGAATCAAAACAGGATTGAAAGCATTTCAGGCTCGTGCTACAGGTGGACATCGAGCAATAAGTATGGAGACACTGATATGAATCCGAGCACCAAAGTACGACAGTTCATACTGATGATTTTCGCAATCTCTGTCGCGCTGATGTTCTCTTCGTGCAAACCATCGTCCGACACCGCCGAGAACACTCCGGCGACGAAGCAGACGATCCGCCTCATCGGAGAGGCGTATGCTCCGCTGGACGCCCTTGATGCCATGCGATCCCGGTTCACAGATGAGACCGGAATCGATGTTGAGATCGTCCGCAAGTCTCACACCGATGTCGTCGCCGAGCTGAGCCAGGATCTTGCGAGCGGGCGGACGTCATACGATCTGATTCTGATGCCGCACAGGCTGCTGGGGCGGTTTGTCGAGTCGGGTCAGGTGGTGCCACTCGACGCGATGCTCTCCCGGCCGGAGTTTGCTGAGCTGGCCCCGACGCCAGGCAATTTTTTCGAGCCTTGGTTCCACGAGATCAGCTGGTACGAGGGGAAACAGTACGGCTACCCATTCACAACGCTCACAATGTTCGTAGTCTACCGGAAGGACCTCTTTGAGGATGAGTCAGAACGTCGAGAGTTTAGCGACAGGTACGGTAAGGATCTCGCCCCGCCGCGTACGTGGGACGAGTACCGCGACATCGTGGAGTTCTTCAATCGCCCCGACGAAGATCTGTACGGCACGTACATCAACGGGCAGCACCATGTTGCCCTGTGGTATGAGTGGCTGAACTTCGTCTACGGCTTCGGCGGTGACCCGTTGTCCTTCGATGAGACAACGGGCAAATGGGATGTGCGCGTTAACTCGCCGGAAATCATCGCTGCCACAGAGTACTACGTTTCGCTGCTCCAACATGCTGCCCCAGAGTCGTTGAACTACAACTGGGACGACGCCCTCGCTCTGATGCAGCAAGGGCGCGCCGCGATGGGGCTGATGTGGTCCGACTCTGTACCATATCTGGAGATACCCGAACAGTCTGAGGTTGCCGGGAAAATCGGCTACAGCACGATCCCGACCGTTCAGGGCGGGGAGATCGCTCAGCTTGAGGGCTGGACCTATCTCATCCCGAAGGAATCAAAGCACCAGGAGGCAGCCCTGCGATTCATGCTCTGGGCAATGCAGCCCGAGGTGCAGGTCGCCCAAATGCTCGGCGGCGGCGCATCTCCGCAGAAACCGCCGTATGACAATCTTGCTGTCAAGCAACTACCGTACGTTCCTGCTTTTCTGGCGTCGGTCCCGGTTGCCCGCCCGAAGCCGCGAATACCTGAGTCGGGAGAGCTCACCGAGCGTGCTGTTCGCCGCCTCGCCAACATCATCTCGGGCGCGCCCGTCCAGCGAGAGCTTGACCAGCTCGCGGCAGAGTACCGGGATCTGTTGAGCCGATCTGGCAAGCCATGAGCATGAACTCTCCGCAGCGATCCCAACCAATGCGGCACACCCCGTGGCTCCTCGCGGCTCCAGCTCTCATGGTCATATTCCTGCTCGCGGTACTCCCCTTCATCTTGCTGCTTTCCCTGAGCATGACCGATTTTAACTACACTCGGGCGGCGACAACGGGGCACTGGAACGGGCTCGAAAACTACCGGGCGGCGCTGGCCGACGCCGACTTTCGGGCGGCCTGCCTCCGCACGGCTCTGTTCGCGGCCGGAGCGGCTGCGCTTCAGACCGTGGTCGGTTCAGGCGTCGCGATCGCGATCTGGCATCTTGGCCGTACGCGACGCGCCATGTTGTCGCTGCTGCTCACTCCCTGCTTCGTGGCACCGATCACGGTGGGCCTGATCGCGCGGCTGCTCCTCCACGGGGACTACGGACCGCTGACTCAGCTGCTGTCCCGGATCGGCATTCTCCAGTCCGGGACTGTCTTCGGCCATTCCAGCTACGCGTTCCTTGCGGTGCTGGCCGCGGACACATGGCAGTGGACGCCCTTTGTCATTCTCATCGTCTTTGCCGCTCTCTCCGCTGTCCCAAGCCGGCTCGTGTTCGCAGCACGGATTGACGGTGCGACGCCGCTACGCGCCTTCGTCTCAACAACCCTCCCGGTGATTCTGCCGTCGATCATTTTGGCCTGCACCGTCCGTTTCCTTGACGCGACACGGACCTACGACAAACTACTCGTCATGACAAACGGCGGTCCAGGCGCATCCACTGAAATGCTCGGGCTCTATCTCCACCGCGTCGCGTTTGATCGCGGCGACGTTGGAACCGCGGCCGCGATGACGGTCATCGGGTTTGTCGCGGTCCTTCTCCTTTCACGCGGCGTCGCGGCCGCCGCCTGGAAAGGGGCTGGCTCATGAGTCATCGCCGATCCGCCATTCCGAGCATCATTGTCGCTGTGGTGGCATGCCTCTGGCTCGCCCCGCTCGCGTGGCTCGCACTGTCCGCGTTCAAGTCCAGAGCCGACATCGTCGCCATGCCGCCCAAGCTGGTCTTCAGCCCGAAGCTAGAGAACTTTCGCTGGAGCTACAACGGCCTGAATCCCGCGGATCTCGCAGTGAACAGCCTGGTTGTTTCTGGTATCAGTGCGCTGGCCGTAACCATTCTGGCCGTGTTCGCCGGAGATGCCCTCCGTAAAGCCAGAGAGCGCATGCGACGAGAGCTCTTTTGGCTGGTCCTCAGCACTAGGATGGCGCCGGGGGCCGTGCTGAGTGTGCCGCTATTCACGCTGTTGACCTGGGTTGATCTCCGGGGCACGCACGCCGCCGTCATCCTTGCGCATTGCACGCTCAATCTGCCGCTCGGCATCTGGCTGATGTGGCGGGGCTTCGCCCGTGTACCCTTGCGGATGGAATTCGCAGCTCGCGTTGACGGAGCCTCCCCGCGGGTTGCCTGGTGTACGACAACCCTGCCGCTCGTGCTGCCGTCGGTGGTAGCCACGTTCCTGCTGTCGTTCGTCTTCAGCTGGAACGAATACACACTCTCGTCGCTCCTGTCATCATCCAGCAGCAGGCCTCTGGTGACTGCCTTTCCGACCTTTGTCGCCCAGGGCATCTCGCAGTGGGGCTGGTTCTCGGCAATCGGAGCGATCTCGATTGTCCCTGCATTCGTCCTGGCGTTCGTCCTCGCGGGAACGCTCACCCGCGCTGTATCGCCGCGGAGTGCCGGAAGGGGGCAGATCTGATGGAAGCTGGCAAGCTCGAAATCCGTAGCCTGGGGTTTGCGTACGGAAAGAAGCTTGTTCTTCGCGAGTGCACACTCTCCGTGCGGACAGGAGAAGTCGTCGCAGTCCTCGGCCCTTCTGGCTGCGGCAAGACCACGCTCCTGCGAATGATCGCCGGTGAACTCGCACCGGATACCGGCCAGGTCATGCTCAACGGAAACGATATGCTCAGGCTGGCGATCGAATCCCGTCATGTGGGATACATCATGGACGCTTGGGTGCTCTACCCGCATCGCACGGTCAAAGGCAACATCGAATATCCACTACGCCTTCGGAAGCTCTCTCGGGGTGTCATGGCTGACAGGGTCTCGGCCATCGCCGAGCAGCTGGACATCTCGGATCTACTCGACCGGAAGCCACACGAACTCTCCGCGGGCCAACAGCAGCGGGTTGCAATCGCCAGGTGCCTGGTCCGGGACGATATCCAAGTGCTGCTGGCTGATGAGCCGTTCTCAAGCCTCGACCCAGTGCTCCGGCGGCCGCTCCGTGAGCGTCTAATCACTCTCTGCCGCGACCGCGGCATCGCAACCGTCATCGTGTCTCACGACCAGGATGACGCGGCTCTCGCGGATCGCGTTGCCATCATGCAGAGTGGCACGATCGTGCAGGAAGGTACCGTTGAAGAGCTCTACACCACCCCGATCTCGGCCTTCGTGGCCAAGTTTGTCGGCCCCGTCCCGTGTAACCTGATCCCTGCGAGTTCGTTCCCCCTTCGCCATGCCCCGGATAGAGCCATCGCGGGCTTCCGGCCCGAGCACACCATCGTCGCGCCGCCCGGGGCGAGCGGCACCGAAGGCGAGGTGGTGGGTGTTGAGCGGCGTCCGCCCCAGCGGTGGATCAAGATCGTTTTCGGATCCGATTCGATTCTCGCCGATGATCCATCTGGCCGATGGACTGTTGGAGACCGCGTGAGCTGGTCAGTCTCGGATGAGCATGTCAGCGTCTTCAAGGGTGACGATGGGACTCGGATCGAGGGTCGACCGCTTCATGCAGAATGAGCAACTCACCACCCAGGCACTCGGGACACTCCTGAGATCTCTCGGGTACCTGACGCAGAACTGGATCGACTCCGATGACCCGCTCGCCTGCCTGATTCCGTCGGGTGAGCAGGCTTGCTCAGAGCAGCGCGGGCTCGATGATCTCTTTCTACACGGCGATGAGATCCGGGTTGACAATGCACGCGAGGCACTGCAAAGCACGGAACTACTAGACGACTTGGCTGCAGCAGGACTGGTGATGATCCGCGCCGGGCTTGTTCAGGCCACGATCACGATTGTTCCGGTCATGGGCTACCTGATTGCCACAGAGCATCCGCTGAATACCCGCGTGGGCGTCGTGCTTCCCCACGATTATCTGAGCTCATACAGCACGATGCTCGCGAGGTATGTACGCCTGCGATCACCCCGTGGAGTGGCGATCGACGTGGGATCTGGGACCGGGATCCAGAGTATGGTGCTCGGGGAGTCTGCAACCCGTGTCCTTGCTTGCGATATCGATCTGTCGTGCTGCGATCGAACTCGGACCACTGCCTGGCTCAACAATCGCGACGTAGAGGTTATCCAGTCGGACTTGCTCGATACCTGCCCAGAGGGCGTCTCCGTGGTCGTTTCAAATCCACCCTGGCGCATCATGCCCGCGACTATCCCGTATCCTGCGCGAGGCTCACGAGTGGGCGTCGGTTGGGACGGCCTTGATCTAGTGCGAAGGCTTGTCTCTAGTCTGCCGGGGCGTTTATCAGAACAGGCTGAATGCCACCTCATATTTGAAGCCCCCTCGAACAGCGGCCCACCTTCTATTCTTGAGGAGCTGCTTGGTCTCGTCGGCCCCCATGGGTTCGGCATCGAGGCAGAGATCGTCCGCAGGACACCGATCGAATCGGTAATTCGTCGATCGTTGCAAGTCGTCCGTGAATACACCGGTGACGAAGAACTTGCGGATCACGACGCATCGCTGCGTGCGTGCTACAGACAGCTTCAAACGGACGCATTGAGCCTGATTCTCTTGACGCTGACACGATCTCCATCCGTCGCCGGCCGCATCGACCTTCGCAAATGAACCGACATTCACCGATTCGAATAGGTGTCCCACCGCCAACGACTCTGACCTGCACCGATTAGTTGTACCAATGACTATGTTACTCCATGGGCCGTCCTCTGGCGCGACTGCTTCCGGTGCCGGCGACCGGTACCCAAGCGACGAGTGCGGACACGGCATGCGTGGCAACGATTGGTGGTCGCCAGTTAGACTCTCCTAGAGTGCATAAAGCAATATCCATAAAAGAACCAATGCTGACTCGCCAAAGCCATCACAACGTAAGTGCCTTAATGAAATACAAATACCAGAATCTCAACTCCCGCAGAAAGCCTGTATGAAGCAGGTAGCCTTGAAGTTGCTTCGAGCTGGAGCGGGCAGCTGGGGCGGCGCTGCGGCCGGTGCCGCGATGGCCACTGCGGCAGGCGCAGGCCCGATCGGCCTCTCCGGGCTCCTCGGGATCTACGCCGTGTGCCTCGCTGTGGAGACGTTGGCAGACGCGGCCACAACGGACGAGCGAATCTGTCGCATCGAGACATGGCTCGAAGAACTCGTGCGTCGGCACGGGCGTCTAGACGATGCACTCAAGGAGATCGCTGACGGGATGGCTGCTCACGAGCTCGTGAGCAGCCAGAACGCCCGGACTCTCTTGGAAATCAGGACGGCTTCTGAGGGACGGCTGGAAGCGTTGCTGGAAGAGAATGCCGATGCGAAGCGGCTTCTCGATTCGATCTCTGGGTATCTCCCGCGGCTCGGCGAACAGGTCCTTGAGAACCTTGATCAGCAGGCAGCGCTGCTCGCCCATGTCCACGAATCGATTGGTGCAGTCGGTGTTGAGGTCCGAGGCTTACGCCAGGATCTCATCCAAACAAGTGAGCGAATCCCGTCCGAGGAAGATCTGAAGTTCCGGACAGCCGGTGACCAAGAGAGTTGCCAACTCAGAATCGAAAAACTGCAGGAACTCACCGATAAGATGGAGTGGCGTGCGGCCGAAGGATTCGCCCATCGGTGCGAAGCCTGGCTCCGGCGGGTTCAGGTCGGCCTGCCGTCTCTTGAGCAGGCTCAGCTGATCGAGCGGCTGATAGAGCATGCGATAGTACGGGTTGCGTGGGCCAACGGTGACAAGAAAGCGGCAACGTTCGCTCGCATCCGGAGCCTTGTTGAGCTGTGTGAGCCCCTTGTACCACAACTCGATGACCAAGATCAACTTCGAATCTCAAGTCAACTTGCGTATGCAGAGTCAATCATAATCGGCCCAGCTGCCGGACTTGAGCGCATCCAAGGCCGTCTCGATCCTTACGGGCTGCGCCGCCGCTTGGGCATACTTCTCGACGTCGATCGCCATGAGGAAGCGTGGGATCTCATCCGGGACGAGACGCCCGCCGCCGAGTGGGTAGAGAAAGGGATCATGGCGGCTGGACGCACTGGAAAGTGGGTAGACGCCGAGCGGCTCCTGACATGGGCGATTATGTACGCCCCGATGCGATCACAGCAGATGTCTCGACTGATGTTCGTCGAATGTTCGCTCAACGACGGAACCAGCCACATGTTCGGCCTTCGCATCGGTCCACTTGCTGAGGATACGAGTCGGTTACAAAGATGTGTGGAGATCCTGAAACCGTTGATCGACAGCGCAATGACAGCTGCCGCTCCGAGGCATGAACTCGACTGTACCTCGCTACGATTGTCGCTCGCGCTAGCCGCACAGTTGGGGAACGCGGCGGATATGCATCGCTACGCTCTACAGCTCTCGAAGCGTCGTCCACTTGACATTAATCTCGCGTACCTGGCTGTGCGAGGCCGGATCGAGGCGGACGAAGGTTGGGCTCAGAGACTCCGAACAGAAGGTGATGCCTCGTTCGAACGGCAGCACCTAGCTGCGGTTTTGGAATCAATGCGCCCAGAGTTGGTGGGAAAGGCGTTCCGAGCGACATTGCGTCTAGCGAAGGAGGCGTCGAATTCCCAAGAGAGGGAAGTAACATTGGCTCTGCTTTTCGAGCTCGCGCAGCAAGTCGGCGAAACCGCTCGAGGTCAGGTTGAAGAAGTCGCACGCGGGCTTCGCGAACCGGGCGGCCGACTGTGGCAGCTGTGGGCTGTGGCGCGGAAATACGAAGAGGGAGAATCCGTTGAGGCTGATGGTCAACTTGAGGAGCTACGCGACTCGAACGATCCACTGTGGTTACAGATCCACGGCCAGCGACGCCTACAGACCGGCGACCCAGTCGCTGGCGTCACGGATCTAGCAAGGGCAGCGATGATCCTCGACCGCCCGGATGTACTCGAAGGCGTCGCGGAGCTGGCCATATCCCACGAGCAGTGGGAACAAGCTGGCAAGCTCTTGGAGCGGTTGGTGGCACTTCGCCCAACCAACCTCCAAGCAAAATCATCCAAGGCTATGGTTTTACACCGACTGGGCATGGATGGTCATGCGGCTGACATCTTTCTGTCGTTGGCCGAGGCTCAGCCAGATGCTCTCGTTCACCAGATGAACGCAGCGACATGTCTAATCGGGGCGGGTAGGCCGGATGAGGCAGCCGAATCGCTGGAAAAAGTGTGTCAGCAGCCCGAACCTCCTCTCCAAGCGGTCATTAGTCTTGCACAAATTCTCGTCGAGCGGGGCCGTCCAAAGGACGCATTCGCGGTGCTGAAGCGGAACCAAGACCGTTTCTGGGCTGAGTACCAGTTCGTTGGCTCATACTGGTCGATCGCGTTCGCTGCCGAAGAGGAAGAGGCCGGACACGATGCGTTTGTGCAGATGCGGATTCTTCAGGCAGAGGGGGCAGCACCGGAAGATTTTCTCTTGGAGAAGACACTTGACGATGTGCTGGGCATGGTTAAAGACCACCAGGAACACCGGGCTGAAGCTGCCATGAACATCCTGTCAGGGCGCTTGCCGTGGCTCATGATGGCGGAAATGTACCGGGAACCGGCATACCGGGCTTGGGCAGAACGCACCTCAAAGCGTGATTGGATATTCGAGCATCCCGTCAACGTCTCCGAGTCGGCAGTCTATTGCTCGAATGGATTCGGTGTGTTCACAGCCAGCGGATCTCGGCACCTCGAGCCCATCACTTCATCGGGGCTGAAACAGCCCGTGGTGGTCGACCTGACAGCTTTGATCACCCTTCAGAAGCTCGATCTTCTTAGCACGGCGGCTGACTACTGCGGTCGCCTGCATGTTCCAGCAGGCTATCTCTCCAAGATGTTCTTTGACAACAACAGTCTGCGTCCACACCAACCGTCCCGCCGCACAGCGATGGACTCGCTGCGGATCGCATCCGCGAGTGGGCGGCTCCACACGGGTGGTGAATCTGGAGGAGATGAACTGCTGGAACTTGACGAGCATTATCCGCACGAGCATGCGCCAGAAAGCGTTTACCACTTGGCCGATCTGATAGAAGCACTTCGGACCGCTGGCGTCGCTACCGATGCGCAACTTGATCGTATCGCTGCTGTTGCACATCGGCCGTCAACGGCTTCATCGGGAGTCAACCAGATCGAAACGGGTGACCAACTCCGCATCGGCCTATCGACGCTGTCTACGCTTCACACTTGCGAGGCACTTGACTTCGTCCTCCAACACTTCCACGTCCATGTCAGCGACGAAGATCGCCAGGCCATTAACGGCGAATCAGCGTGGTTCGAGAACCAAGAAGCGCTCAGAGCCGATCACAACGCCCTGTGGAGTTTTCTGCGGGACGATCCTCGCGTGGAGCGGATTGGCGCAGCGGCATCCCCGGAGGATCCAGAGGATGCACCACAAGACCTCTCGTTACGGGCGTTTAAGATTGCGGGCGAACTGCAACTGCCGCTTCTTGCTGATGATCGCGTCCTACAGGCGGTGGCACTGAACAGCCGCCCAGGCTCTTCCTCAACTTCATTCGGCACCGCTCAGTTGCTGCGATCCATGGCCGTCGACGAGCACATTACGCTTGAGCAGTATTCCATCGCTATTCTGCGCCTCATGGAATGGCGATATCGCTTCATCCTCCCTGATCCCACTCTCCTGCTCCACTGGGCCCGTCGATCGATGTTCTCCGTTCCGGGTCCAGATCTCCAGGCGGTTGCCCAATATCAGCGGGCATGTCTTCGTGATCCGGGGCTCTTCAGCGGCCTAGAGCCGACTGATCCGCCCTCGACCATTGCCCTTAAGATTCACCAGTCGATCGAATCCGCGGTGGGCGATTTCATCGGATCGCTCTGGAGCGACGAGGCGGTCCCGCAGGAGCGGGCGACCGCAATCACGCAGTGGAGCCTCGCGCATCTGCTTCCGTCGCCGCCAGCAACGATGGAGCCGCGGATCCGACTCACAAGCGATTTGGGACTCCAACTGTTCTGGATGTCGCTGTTTTTGCGTATTGCTCAAGCACCGATGGACCACGCTGAAGCGAGATTGCGCCACGCACTAGAGGTGATTGGAGAATCTCTCGGCATGCCGATCAGAGAAATTGTACGTGTCGCAACGGAGATCATCGATGGAATCACAAAACGACGGTCCTGACATTGAGCGACGCGTACGCGAGGCTTTTTGCGATTGCATCGCACAGTTATCGCTTCCTCAAGAGGGCGGTATCGACCGCAGGGACGCCACAGTGTTGATCGACTGCGGAGTCTTGTCGGCACGCAGCGATCGTGAGCAACATGAATCGGCTGAATCCCGATGCACAGTGTTCCCTGAGGAGGCAAGTGGCCACACCCGTGGGCCTCTGGTGTTCCATACAGATGATGCAGGCAATCGATGCGTATCGCGCGCAAGGGACCTCCTGCTCAACGAGCAGATCGAGATGCGACGGGGAGCGGTGGCACATCTCCAGACGGTTTCGCGTAGTGGCGAGACGATGAGCCAGTACACGCAAAAGGCGATCGTTCAGCACGGCGATGCAGTGCTTACCAAACGGGCATGGCGGCGGGCCGCGATCGAACTGGCCGACGCGTTGGACGATGACTGGTTGCTGAATGTGGCTGGGGTGCGACAGGCCGGCCTTATGAAGGGCGAGGAGTTCTGGCACAGGTTCGTTTCAGCATCGCTGCGTCCGTCAATGGCAGCGGTACAGAGATGCTCTCCGGGCATTCTGTGCTCGGACCTCCATCAGGATGAGATAGAAGCCCGCTGTACCCATCTCATCGAAGCTGAGCAATCAGTTGATCGCTTCTGCGACGAGTACACTGAATCATTCGGCCACATTCCGCTTGGCGGTGAGTGTGGGCTCGGAAAGATACTTCACGCTCGCGATGAATGCCAGCCCGTGGCTTCCACTGCTGAGCAGATCCTTGAGTGGGCTGCTCGGGTGGGAAGCTCCGTCGCCAGGTACCACGTCTGCGAAGCGATGCTCACAATGGAACCGAAACTGTCGCCCGAGCAACGCGACTTGGTCTCCACATGGTTCTGGCAAGTGATTGTTCCACCCGCGTCTCTGGAACAGCCCTCGGACGAGCACGCCGCCTCGGCCCTAACAGAGTTGTTGGCTCGCTACTACGTGCACTACATGGAGGTCCGGCTTCCCTCGGATCGAAGCGAGGCCGTCACGGCGATGGCGTGGTGGATGGCCTCGCGCGTAGTCTCCAGTTTGTCGGAAGCTCATCTTTCCGCGCTCTCTTTCGCCGAACAGCTAGAACGCGGCTCGGCGGCCACGGCACGCGACATCTGGGATCTCATCTCTCCACCGACGCAGCAGTCCATGCTCCGATGGCTCACAACCTCAGGCCCATCGCCCTGGGCGGTATCACTCTTGTCTGCGGTGTCTCAAGAATCTCAGATGCAGTGGCTTATGACTGGTGCGGGACCGGGAACTAGGAACGAGCGAATCGCCGCGCTGACCCGCGTCGCGGTGCTGACGACGAATCTAGCGCTGGAACCAAACGCGTACCGCTACTCTACCGATCTCCGGCACTCGCTGTGCTGGGCGCTGGCCACTGAGCCGGACGATGTCAAACGCACTCAGTTGACGATGTTGGCCGAGGGCATCGACTGGGGGCAGCCCGACACGCTCCGGCAAACGCTGGAAGTTTTGGAGGAGCACGATCCGATCATGCAGTCATTACTGAGCCAGGGTATCCGCCAGCGGTTAGCGAACAACGCGCTGGACGGTGATGCCATTTGGGCTGTGGTGTCCGGAAAGAAATGGAAGAGCAAAACCTGGCTTACTATCGATCCAGATGTGGCTCAAGCAATCGGGCTCGCACTGGTAGACGACGCGACTCAGCGGAGACCGGAATGGGCACCGCAGCTCCCACACTTGCTGGCTGAGGTGGCCGAGCGCCGTACTGGATCCGAAGAAGAGCGTGCAACAATGTTCGGCCTGCTGCTCCGAGCCTGCTGCGCCCTCAATGCCCCGTCAGGATTGATTCGCCTCATGCGAGGACAGAGCCGTCGCCACTACAGAACATTCTCGGCCACTATGAAAGCAAATGTCGAGCAGATCCTGCCACAGGCGGGCGGCTGGGGCGCTGGCCGACTTCGCGCCCTTCTGGTGGACCTGTTGTGAAGCGTCATATTGCGGCAACGGGCCGCTGACCTGTCCCTCACAGAATCTAATCCACATTCAGGCAGCTAAGCCTGGATTTGGGTTGGTTGGAGGATCTGGTAATCGCGAACAAGCAGTACACGGCGGAGGAGATCGCCAGCAAGCTGCGTTAAGCGGCAGTGCAGTTGGGACTAGTAGTTTTTTAGGTCATCATTTGTACGATTTAGAGCCTTTAGGCTGACAGGTGTGATCCCGACCCAATTCCTTCCCCGCGCGTCACCCGTCGTCGCTGAATGACCGATCTCTCGTCCACCTTAAGTACTTCCGCAGCTCATTGTTGATGACGAACTCAGAGAAAGCTCCTTGTCCAGCCAGCATCCCCGAGTCGCCTTGCGAGGCGAGATCCTTCGCTGACTGGTCATTGTAAATGTAGGGGCCACCTGAGTCCTCCGGGGGACACGCACCTTCACCACCCAAACAGTGGATTACTTCGACGAAAGATCGATCTGGTAGCGATTCAGATTCGACCTCGATGACATGCTTCCAGTTGTCTCCGTAATCGTACAGATACTGGATGACTGTTCCTGCTCCACGACAGAGTTCATCCAGTCTTCGTCCCGTTTCCTCGGTACCCTCTAGGTCAACATCTTCCGGTTCTTCACTGAAGCGCCGTCCGTCGATCTCGAAGAGATGGAGGTGCTTGTCTTTCCATCCCATGACGATTTGAATGACATCGTGCAGACGATCTAGGGAGATCGCTTTGGGGACGGCTACCCGGCGCCAAACGCATGGCCGGACATCTTGCAGGGTGATCTTGAGCACGAACATGCTATCACTGCTGAATAGTTTACCTGTCATCTCCCCCCCATGAGCAAGCCCGACCGTATCGCGTGTTGCTTATGCATCGTCGGAGTGATCGAAAGACCCGGCCACGGGGCCAAAGAACGCGCCACCGACCCCAGTGCACGCCGCACACGGTCTGGCATTGTCTGCGGGCCTATCTCCCAGCCCGGGATCTGCAGACGCCCGAAGGTTAGCTTTGAGAGATCCAGGCCGTCGAGGACTGATCCGATCTCGAGCATCAGAGGCCAGATCGAGTCGCTGAGCCTGATCAATGGATCGGCGTTGGCCATCGGGGCCTCGGTGAACGACGGACGCCGCAGGCTGAGTTTTACATCGCCGTGATCGAGACCAAGATACAGGCTCGCGGACCAGACGCGGCGGTGATCAATCCGCGCGATCGTGCCCGGGCCGACTTTTGCGGTACTGGACAGAGCCAGCTCAGCCTTCAGAGCCGACGGACCGGTGGCCTCAACATTGTTGTGAGCGTCTTCGATTGTCATGGTTTCATTCCTTGTGTTGCCAAGAATTTTTGAAGATGACGCCGGTGGGCGTTGGTGTTAAAAAACTTGCACTCGTACATTATCGAGTGTTCCGGCCGGGGCACAAGCGGCATCTTGGAAATACGACACTATGTACGCCGAGCCTCGGATTGCATCGTGCCAAGAACTCATTTTGCAGATGTTGATCACATGCCAGAAATGCCATCGGCCGCGTCCGGGATCAAGGGGCCGTCGGCTTCCTCCGCTCCGCATAGCTCCGCTGCGTGCAGCCGATCCCCGTGCCAGCACGGCGGCTCTCCCTTGACCCGGCCGCTGCGGCCGGCGGCGAAGAGTCTGCATGATCAACACACACGAAAGGAATCGACCATGACACACCAAGACATTCCACCAGACCTACTCGTGGGAGTGCACACCATCCCCCACGAGGATCTTCTTTATGAAGATGCCATCATCGGATTTCAGAAGGGACCGTTCCGCGTCTTTGTAAGAAGCGAGCAGGTATCTCGCGATGATAAACGGCTCGAGCTCTATGTCACCATCCACGGACTAATCGCCAGCCATCGCGGCCCCAAAACCAGGATGGCTGATGCGGATGGTCTGGTCCAACTCGCCAATCTCTCGCAATCGATGATCAGGCACCTGTACAAGCTATAGGCACGGCGGATCCAGCACCGAAGACGATTCGGCAGAGTACAAGGTGATCGAGTTGGATCACGAGAATCTTGAGCCGATGTGCCTGAACAAGCCCGGTGATCACGATCAAGACGAGCGAGACGCCTGCGACCTGCCCCCCAGGAACTGATTCAAATCGAGGCTGGTAGCCTTGGGTTTTGCGCTTGTACCCATTTCTGTACCAGTTGCAGGATTAGGGATCTGCATCATCCGGCCAGGCTAGCCTGGCCGGATGATGCAGCCAACTCCTCGGGGCCAGATCACGAAATCAATGGAATGAAGAGTTTCCAGAACAATGGGCGAGACCGAACCTGCAATGCGGGTCTGGTTACTTACCGACGCAGCATCGGTGTGCAGTTAATTGTGCACTTTTGTCGAGTGCACATTTCCTGATTCGAGCCGGGCTTGGCAGGCAGGAGTGCACAAAGAGAGCACACTTGAAGCCATCAACTCTCGGCCATTAAAAAAACGCCCCTGAGAAACTCTCAGCGGCGTTCATAACTCAAAAGCGGGGGGCGATCCGAGATATGGCGAACAGTCTCTCGTGCGCCTCGGCTTCGAACGGTGTGATCCCCGTGAATCGGTGCAGAACCACGCCTGCTTCGGGTTGCTGACGTGGGAGTGTGCCGGAAAGTGTACCAAAGTTGATCGAATTCCCTCCAATCTCGGCAATGAGCGACGGGATCATCCCAGGAAGGGATCACAGTACCTGAGACTCAGCTTGCTGTGAAACGGGAAACACCCATGAGATCAATCGGGATTGCTGCTTTCGGTACCCAGATGTCTCTGACGATCGTTGCGATCGTGGTATCGCTGACGCTCGCGGAGCCAGCCCATAGGCAGGGTGATGATCTTTCATTGCGGCCCTACTACACAGCGAACGGCCTCCTAAACCGTGGCTTGTACGAAGAGGCGGCGGCCGAGTACTTCGCTTATCTGGAATCTCAGCCTCGCGGCGTGGAGGCTGCCACGGCTCGATACGGTCTAGCCGTAGCACTGAGCCAACTCAACCGATCCAAAGACGCACTCGACCAGCTAGACCTGATGGAGGCACCGCCCCGGTTTGCGTTCCAGTTTGAGAGTGAGTTGCTGCGGGCTCAGTTGCTCTATGGAATGTCTGAGTTCCGCGATGCCGGTGATGTGGCAGGGGGGCTCGTTCAAACAAATGCCGATCATCCGCAGTCACACGTGGCGGCCGGGTTGTGGATTGAGTGCCTCTATCGCTCAGGAGATCACACGACTTCGGTTCAGCACGCCCGAGAGGTGTTGCGGAATAGCTTATTCACAAGCCGAGACGTCGATAGGGCCGCGTTGTTTGGCGGGCTCTCGCTGAGCATGCTCGGAGATGACGAAGCCGCCGCTCAGCTGCTCCGACCGATCTCTGACCGTGGAGATGAGCTGGGAAACACCGCGTCACTCTCGCTCGCGAGCGTGCTTCTGCGACTGAACCAGAACGATGAAGCTGCGACGCTCTACAAGGAGCTTGCTGCGCTGAACAGTTCTAGCTGGTCACCTCAGGCGCTGCTGGGATTGGCGCGAATCCGAAGGGATCAGGGTGTTCACGACACAGCTATCTCTCTCTTGGAGCAACTAGAAGAGCAGTTCCCGGGGTCGGCTGTGACGCAGGCAGCGCAGTTGGAGCTCGGAATCAACCTCATAGAGTCAGGCCGGTCTGCCGCCGGGCGAGAGAGCCTGCCTGAGTTCGCCGAGAACGACCCTTCTCCGCTCGCAAGCCGATCTGCCTACTGGCGAGCCAAGTCCATGCTGCGGGACGGAGATCCCGCCGGAGCTGTTTCGGCATTTGAAGAAGCACTCGCCATGTACCCGGACTCTCCCATCGTTCCAGAGATGCAGTTCGATCTAGGCGTGGCCCGCAGCGAATCTCGTGATCCTGAAGGAGCAGTGGCGGCGTTCCAGGACCTTCAGCGCACGCATCGTGAGCATCGAATCGTAAACTCTGCCCGACTCGCCGAGGCAACAACCCTTCTGAGCTTGGGTCAGCTTGAGGGGGCCAGGCGAGCGGCGTCGCGGATTGACCCAGATGTAGCAGAGGCTCCCGAGGCCGAACTTGTCGTTGCTGAGGTTGATGCCCAATCGGGTGATCATGAAGAGGTGGTGGAACGGCTCTTCCGCTGGCTCGCGTCTGATCCCGATCATGACGGGGCCGATCGCGCAAGGTACCGTCTCTCCATGAGTCTGGCCGTGTTGACAAGGCTGGACGATGCAGAGAGAGTTTGGGCAGAGTTGCTTACTGGTGACGATGTGCCGCTGTCCTTCCAACCGGGCCTTGTCGTGCTTGGGGATGCCGCGTATCGGGATCAAGATTGGGCACGGGCCGAACACTGGTTCGATCGCGCGATGGCCCTTGAGGTAGCACCCCATACAGCAGTTAGGCTCAAACTCGGACTGACGTACGCTCGACTGGGACGTCACATTGATGCCCTTCCGCTCTTTCAAAATGCTGCAGAAGACAAATCAGGCGGAGATGCATCGACTCAAGCGTTGTTCGAGCTCGCCCAGTCCCACCTTATGCTGGGAAGCGACGACGAAGCGGCCGCAGCTTTCAGTACACTGTTGATCAGGGCGCCAGCTTCGCGCTTCGGAGTGCATGCGATGCGCCAGTTGGGGGGGATCGCTGAGCGATCCGGTATGCCAGACACCGCCGCCAGTTGGTATGCGCAGGCGGCGGCCCTTGGAGGCGACACCGAACAAGTCTCGCGCCGCGATCAGGCCCGGGCCGCGTTGGCGGCCGGGGACTACGAGGTCCCAGTGTCACTCGCGGCAGCTTCAGATGATCGGAATCTAGACGTATATGCCGGGATAGCAAGGGCAAGAAGCGGAGATCCTCACGCCGCCATCGTGATCCTTCAGTCTGCGCTCAACGCCCCCGATCTGAGCGACGAAGTGCGCAGCACCGCACTCCTGGAAAAGGCATGGTGCGAGCGGCAGCTAGGCGACGCGGAAGAGTCAATTGCTTCTCTTCAAGGGCTCCTCGGAAAAGACCGCCGGGACCGCTACGCCGTGTACGCTGCTCTGGAAGCCGCATCGATTGGACTGGACGCCGATCGAGTCGATGCGGCGTCCTTGTGGCTGCAACACGCTGGCGAGATTCTACAATCGCACCCAGAAATCTCCGAGCTAGCGATGCGGGCGCAGCTCGATCTGCGTACCGCCCAGCTCGCGAGAGCAACCGACGATCACGAACGTGTCATCGAACAGTTGATTTCGTTTGATGAACGTTACCCTCAGAGTAATCTTGGCGTCCACGCCGCAGTGCTGCTGGGCGACGCTCTGATCGGTACGCAGCAACCCGAGCGTGCGGCCGAAGCGTTCGAACGTGCAGTACAAAGCGCCGACGGAGAACTCCGAGTCACCGCGGTGTTGCGTTTCGGCGACGCACTCGGTCAAGCAAAGCGATGGGCACAAAGCCGTGAAGTCTACGAGGGTTTTCTCGAGACCTACCCCGACTCAGAGTTCGCGTTCGAGGCAGAGTTTGGGCGTGCATGGGCGCTCGAGCATGAAGGTGAGCATGAGAAAGCACGCGCGGGCTATGCCCGAGTGATCGAATGGCACAGCGGAGAGACCGCCGCCAGGGCGCAGTTCCAAATCGGTGAATGTCTGTTCGCGGAAGGTCGGCATGACGACGCTGTACGTGAACTGTTGCGTGTCGACATCCTCTACGACTACCCCGAGTGGAGTGCGGCCGCCCTTTATGACGCTGGGCGTGCATTCGAGCAGCTCAGAAAGTTCGGTGAGGCCCGACAGCAGTACCGCGAGATCGGCGAGCGGTTCGGAGATTCGACCTGGGCGAATCTCGCCACCGACCGGTTGGCCGCGCTCTCTTCAGCCGATTGACCGTCCCTCCGCCGATCGGAAAGGAGCCGTTCGTGAGCCTGTCCTTGTTTGAATCGCTTCCTGCCAGCGTTGCCGCCCCACCCGGCATCGCCGTGCAATCTGTCTGGACCTTCGTCGAGCGTGGCGGGGTGATGATGATCCCACTCGCTCTGTGTTCGCTGGTCGCGATCGCTGTCGCCACCGAGCGTTTGCTCGTGCTGCGCCGAAGCAAGGTTATTCCGAAGGGGATCAAGTCTCGGTGCGACGAGGCGATCGACGCAGACTTGGACGCGGAATCATTCCGCGCTGCAGAGCGGAATCCTGCCGCGAGGGTGCTGGCTGCGGGGATGGAAAAACTTGGGCACGGTGTTGACGTTGTGGAGCGGCACATTTCCGCCGAGGGTGAGCACGAGGTCTATGGGATGCGCCGCGGCCTGCGCGTGCTCGTCGTCATCACCGCGGTCGCCCCGTTGCTCGGGCTGACCGGAACGATATTCGGCATGATCCGGGCTTTTCAAACGGTGGCCATGTCATCCGAAGCACTCGGCAAAGCAGAACTTCTGGCCGAAGGTATCTATGAAGCAATGATCACCACGGCCGCCGGCATGCTGGTCGCGATACCCACACTCGTGCTCTATCACTTCCTGGCCGGGCGAGTCGAGAACTTGACGCATCAACTCGATCGGCTGGCCGTCGCCTTTGTGAATCAGCATGTGCTCCAGAAGAGCGAGCTCGCGCCCGATCGCCAGCCAGATCCGTCAAGCCAGAGGTGAGAGAAGCGCGATGCTCATCAACAAAAATAGAACGACCGATTCGCCAAACATCGAGCTGACACCCATCATTGATATGGTGTTTTTGCTTCTGATTTTCTTTCTGGTGACCACGACATTTCATCAGGTGGAGCGTGAGATGCAGATCGCCCTGCCCGAGACTGAGAGTGCGGGGCCCATATCGGTTGCCTTGCGTGAGTTGATCGTGAACGTCACCGAGAGCGGATCCGTCGTGGTCGCCGGGAGGGATTTGTCGATCGACGAACTTCGGGATGTAGTGCGACGAGCCGTCGCAGCCAACCCCGGCCAGAAGGTCACGATCCGGGGCGACCGTGGCGCATCGTACGGCTCGATTGCCCGCGTGCTCGACGTTTGTAAGTCCTCGGGTGTTTCTGAACCATTCCTCGATACCGTGCCGGCGCGATGAGCTGAACCGGAGTCACCGGATAGTCATGCCCAGTAGAAAGAGTGCCATACTGCTCATTTTCGCGGTGCTCGCCGCAGCTCTCGCGGCAGGGGCATGGGTCGCTGTTGCGCATCGGGAGGAGATCCTGACAGATGGCTCGGGGATCGAGATACCAAGCTCAAGCGCGAACCCACGAGACATTCTGTGGCAGCCGCCCGAGGCGGTCGATCCTGCGGAGATCCCGGACGCCGCGGTTGCCGGCAGCGCATCGCCCGGCAGGGACCGATTCGTGTTTGCGGCACCGGGGCCGAACGGGGATTTGGATCTGTTCGAATCTGTGCGTGTTGAGGATACCCGTTGGACAACGCGCCGCCTTGCTGCCACCAGCTCGCCCGATCAGGACACGACACCCTACTACAGCCCGGACGGGCTCTGGATCTGGTTCGCTAGCGATCGACCAGGCGGCGAAGGCGGTTATGACCTATGGCGTGCTCCTTCAACGGTCGACGGGTGGGGTCGGCCCGAGTACGTGGCGTCGGATCTCATACAAACTCGTGGGGACGAAACTTCACCCTCGCTTGCATCCGGAGGAAAGCTGCTCGCCTTCGCCCGGCGGCACTCGAGCACAGAACCGGCGGACCTTATTCTCATCGCCTTCGAAGATGAAACACCAGGAAACGAGATAGCTCACCAACTGAACTCCCTCGCCGATGACCGGTCTCCCGCGTTCAGTCCCGCGGGTGACTTTCTGTACTTCGCATCCGACCGGCCCGGTGGCGTCGGTGGGCACGATCTCTACCGCGCACGATTCAGCGGTGCTTCCTTCGATGACCCGACTTGGCTCGGCGAGGAGGTCAACTCAGAGGCCGATGAGACGCAACCCGCGATCGACACCGCCGGATTTCGCATGCGTTTCCGTGCGACGACGGCAGGCAGCGGGAGTTATCGTCAAACAACCGCGAGAGAGATCTATCGATCCGTCCGCGCGAGATGGCCGAGCTTCGGAATTGGCAGCCAGCTCATGGCGCTGCTCCCTTGGATTCTTGCGGCCCTCGCCCTCGTACTCCTGTTTGCAGCTCTGAGGCAGTTGACCTCTCGTGAACACTGGCAAAGGAGATGGGGAACGCTCGGGCTCATGGCTCGCTGCGCTTTCGCATCGATGGCCATTCACGCCGTGCTGGCTGTCCTCTTGAGTCTCTGGCAAGTCGATAATGGCTTGCCCCTCAACGAAGAAAACGGTGAAATGCGTGTTGCACTCACAACCCGGTCATCGATGAACGATATCGCTGCCCAGCTCCAAGCACCAGCACTCAGCACACGGCACACACCACGAGACAACGCTCGGCCGCAGAGCGCTACTCTCACCGAGGCAAGTGAGCAGAAACTCTTGCCAACCAAATCGGTTGTGTCGGCGATGTCATCGAACTTGCGGGATGCAACCGTTGCACCAGACTTGAGAGCGTTACCCGTGCCCGGCTACGGTGAGCCGCTCACCGGCTCGAAACAGCCGCTGCCCGCGGCATCGAAAGCCAGCGGGACCGAGCCGCGTTCGCAGCAACGGACACCAGATTTTGCTAGTGATCAATCTTGGTCCGAAACGTCAGACCGGCGTTCGACAAACTTACAGCCTGCTGAGTTGGGTGAGCCGGTCCCCGTGCCGGGAAGCGTGCGTGAAGCCGATACCGCTGTTGACTATGCAGCCACTATGGATGAAGTCGCCGCTCTTTCCCCGACTTTACAGTCCCCGGCTATGCCGAGCGGCGATCGTGCGGCATTCGCTGAGCATAGTTCGCAGCGACTGCCCACCGAGCAAGCATCAAGCACCGCGGTGTCGGTGAAATCCAATGCACCCAACACCGTTGCTCTGCCGTCCAGAACCGCAAGAGCACCGCCGACAGCAGCAACGCTTCTGGACACCGTCATACGGCCCATGTCGCACTCTTCGGATCAAACCGTGGATCAACCCCTATTGGAACACGGATTCGTAACGCTGGATCTGCCGACTATCGAACCCGCCCGGACGGAACCGGATACGCCGACTGGATTTGGGCAGACCATCGATGTCTCGTCCGAGACACTTGCTCCTGTGGGCTCACGTGAGATCCTGCTCGATCCGCAGGACACCACCCGGTTGACAGTGTCGGGACATCTGAGCGAAGCATCTCCGAGCGCAGCGCCTCCGAGTTCCCCGGCAATGCTTCCGCCCACAGAGTTGACACTCGGTCTACTTCCGTCAGCCAAAGCAAGCGGTGAATCGAGAGTCACCCCGTCGGCAGTGCTTGCGGGCAATGACATGAGCCCGGCGCCGATCGTTGCACCACAGGCTCCGAGCATCCGCCGCGAAGCCTTGAACTCGACCGCGCCGCCACTCTTTGAAGTACTGAATGATGCGGCGGCACCCGTTGAGCAGCAAGCCCGTCTGCAGCTACCACTCATCATGTCGGGCAGCAATCTGCCTGTGTTGCCCGCGGCACCTACAAGGCCGATGATCTCGGGAGTCGTGCTGGATGCGGCGACGGGTGAACCGGTTCAGGACTCGCTCGTCCGTCTCGACGGGGAAGCAGACACCCTCAGAAAAGCGCACACAGGCGAGGACGGACGTTTCGCGCTTGCGCCGGCGCAGCTACCTGACTTTGCGGTGCTCACGGTGTCTGCAGAGGGATACACCTCTTTGGCGGCCAACGTAGCCAAGTCCGACGTTGCAGACGGCGTATGGATCGAGTTTCGGCTGCAGCCCATGAGCAAGTACGACATTGCGCTGGATGACGACCCGCGCGTTCATCACCTAGGCAACGATGAGTTCACTGGGGCGATCAACAGTCAGTTCCAGGTGAATAGCGAAGGTACGCTCTACACCACCACCTTCGTGCTGGATCGCGCACAGCTCGCCGCGCCGGTTGTTGGAGCAGAGTTGCGAACGCTCGTCCGCGGTGCGCAGAACCGGAACCCGATCACGGTCAATGGGCACCAGCTCTCTACCGCGATGACCGATTCTCCTCCGGACGGCAGTTTCGGCATGTTCACTGCGCGGATTCCGCTCCGCCTCCTGCGCGAGGGTCAGAACGTCATCCAGATCCGAGCAACGGACCGTCAGGGCACCGATATCGACGACTTCGAGTTTGTGAACCCCAGGCTTGTTCTTCTTCGCCAGCAGAGACGACGGTCAAACTCGTTCTAGCCCAGCCAAGTAACGCGCGGGCTCGGAACATCACGCCTCACCGCCTCACCGCTTCACCGCCTCACAGCCTCACAGCCTCTCAGCCTCTCAAACGCAATCCAAACTTGAAACGTGTGCTCCGTTACAAACTCAAGGCTGAGCAAGTGGTGGGGGACCCGCCCTGGAACAAACTCCACGAGGGCGTCCGATGGCTCGTTCATGAGATCCGCACGCTGTGCCCGGAGCGTGACTTCGGGACGCAGACGATCGCACGGCACATCATGCGATCGGGGATCCAGATCAGCCGCGCATCCTTGAGACGCATTCTCGAGGAGCCGCTTCCAAGGTCTGCGCCTAGTGCAAGCTCGCCGCAAACTGGAACGCCCAGGGCCGCGCCTGCTCATCTTCCTCGACCGCACCGCGCCCACCATGTTTGGCACATGGATCTGACGACGGTCCGTGTGCTCTGGATGCGATTCGAGATTGCCGCGATCATCGCTGGCTACAGCAGGAAGATTGTGGGTTTGCATGCATTCAGGGGTTTGCCAGCGACGAGCGACTTACTCAAGCTGATTGACTCTTCGATCACTACGAATGCGTGTCCTGGGTTCATCATCACCGACCGCGGCGTTCAGTTTCAGAAGTCGTTTCATCTGGCGATGATCCAGCGAGGCGTCAAGCACGCTCGGAGTCCTCCGCGGGTGTGACAGTTCAACGCCAAGGTTGAGCGGTTGTTCTGGAGTTTGAAACGGTGGTGGCGAGTCTCGCTTGTTCCGCCCAAACTCGGCGCCATCCAGAAGCGGCTGGATGCATACGCCGTATGGCGTAACCGCTACCGGCCGCACGCAGCTCTCGGTACACTGACGCCAAACGAATCGGCAGTGGGGGAAGTCGTCCCCGAGGCGGTCAGATACACGCAAGGAGGTGAGGTAGAACCCAGAATCACGATCAGACGACAGCACGTCGGAAACGATCCTCGATTGCTTTATCCGGTGATCAAGGTGAAGCCGAAGCATGGCTCAGCGGTGTGATGATCGCCGTTTGGAAGGGTGTCACAGTCTGCTGGCCCCCGGCTGTCGCGCTAATCGTCAGCTTGATCAGTACCGACCAGTTCTTCTAGCAGGCCATCGATCCGCCCGGCGTCCTCTCGATTGTGCTTCCGGTAGATCCGTACACAGTGCTCCAGCGCTTCGATCGCTTCGCTCTTCGCCCCGCTCTTACGCAGAGCAAGCCCGAGCTGCTCATAGGTGGACGCGAAGTCGAGCTCAATCACAGACTCTCGACCCTCCATGAGTTCGAGTTGTCTCCGGTGAGCGTTTGCGGCCTCCGCGAATCTTCCCTGACCCGAGAGACAAACGCCCAGTGCACGATGCACCCGGTAGTCCAATGGCGTGCCCGACTCATTCCCTGGCGACAACACCGTTGCCGCGTCGCTCAGGATCGCTTCCGCTTCACCGTGCCTGCCGAGCCCGGTCAGCGTTTCTCCGAGCCGCACCTGCTGGTACAGCGACGCTGGGTGGCCCGGTCCGAACCGTTCGGTCTGCACGGCCGCCAAATCTTCGAGCAGAGGCAGCGCCTCGGCTGAGCGACCCAGCCCGGCCAGGACATCCGCCCTGATGTCCTTCGCGGTGAAGAGCGTTGGATACGCGGGTCCAAACGCGGCTGCGAGCCGTTCGCTGGCACGCACCACCAACTCGAGCGCCTGCTCGTTCCGCCCCAAACGCTGCAGCGGGCGGCAGAACGATAACATCGCGTTGAGTGTGTACACATGCTCAGGCCCTAGCGACTCTGAGTAGGCGTCCACGACGCGCTCGTAGCGGTCCGCTGATAGCTGGTAATCGCCGCGCTGGTACGCGATCGCCGCCTGGTCTGAGATCACCGTCGTGGTCGCAAAGTGCGTTGTCCCGAAGGTATTCTCGGCGAGCGGGAGCATCGAGGCGAGCATCTCCTCACCCTCCGAGAGCCTCCCCTGACGCCGGATTGTCTGTGCGAGGCTGCCCATGCTCATCAGCGTGTGCGGGTGCTCGACCCCGAGCAGCCTCGATCGTCCGTCGAACGCGCGCCGCAGCCAGCGCTCTGCCTCAGCGGGCGCCGAGTTCGCTGCGTGGGCCATTCCGAGCTCGTGCATCGCCTGCAGCGCACGCCCGCTCTCCTCGCCGTCGCTGTCCACCCATAGCTCGACAGCGCGCTCGGCGTTCGACGTCGCGGTTTCGTTCTCGCCGAGCACCCGGTACGTCTTGGCGATCGCGTTACGGACCTCCGCCTCGACACCGGGTCGATCCGCGAAGCGTCCACCTTCTTCACTGGTACCGTCGATGCCCGCGGCCGCGGCGTCGAGCACGTCGATCAGCCTGACATCGCGCCCCGAAACGTCGCTCCCGCGCCGATTGGGAATCGCGGCCTGCAGCAGATCTTCCGTGAAGAAACCCGTGACCGCCCGCGATGCGTCACGCTCTGCGAGCGCCCGCGACTCCGCGTCTGACGCCCGCCGGCTCTCTTCACTTAGCTCGCCGACAGCGCGATCGAGTTCCTCGCCCCGCAGACGCAACGCCGAGTTGGATTCTTCGAGGCGGGTATTCAGGCGTTCGGAGCGCATTAGCCCAATTCCTGTTCCGATCAGCCCGAGCACGATCACCACGCCCAACACCGATATCGCCACCACCGAACCGGTGTGTCGTCGCACGAGCACACGGGCTCTGTACGCCCGCGTAGGGGCGCGGGCGAGCACGGGCTCGCGTTTGAGGAAGCGTCCGAGGTCCTGGCCCAAAGCCTCTGCCGAGGCGTAGCGACGCTCCGGATCCTTGGCGAGGCACTTCATGGCGATCGCATCGAGTTCGCCGCGCAGCAATGCCGTGAGCCGAGCCCCGGACACGGGCGGCCCGATGCTGCGGGCACCGTGGGATCTCGAGCCCACCCGGTCGGACGGTCGGGGCGGGTCCACCTGGGTGATGACGCGCTCTAGTTCACTCAGGCTGCCCGAACGAATCGTGCCGCGTTCGATCGGCGTGCACCCGGTCAGCAGCTCGTAGAGCAGCACGCCGAGTGCGTAAACGTCGCTTCGTACGTCCGGATCGGTATGGTCGGAGCGAGCCTGCTCGGGGCTCATGTACTCGGGGGTGCCGATCAACTGGCCCTCGGTGGTGTGCCCACCCAGGTCGTCATGGCCCGGCTCGAGGGCTCGCGCAATGCCGAAGTCGATGACCTTCGGAGCGGGGTTGCCGTCCACCTCGGTAACGAGCACGTTCGATGGCTTGAGGTCGCGGTGGATCACCCCGCGCTGGTGCGCGTGGTGGACCGCCCGGCACACATCACGCATCAGAGCGATGCGTGCCTCGATGCCCAGCTCGCCCTGTTCGCAGAAATCGGTTAGGCGGATGCCGTCTACGACCTCCATCACAAAGTATGGGCGACCGCCTGGTGTTGTACCCGCGTCGAAGATCCGCGCGATCCCAGGGTGGTCCATCCTTGAAAGCGTCCGGCGTTCAATGTCGAATCGGGCCAGAACCTGCTCTGAGTCCATACCCGGCTTGAGGACCTTGACCGCGACGCGGCGCTCGATGGGATTTTGCTGCTGGCCCTCGAACACCCGCCCGAAGCCGCCCTCACCCAAGACGCTCAGCAGCGAGTACGGGCCGATGCGGTCGCCGACACGCTCCCCCGGCACAGCATCCGGCCCGGGCAGATCGATCGCATGGTCCGCCAGCGTCGCGGCGCCCGAGCCCTCCGCGTCCAGGAATCCGGTCGCGCTGTCCAAGGCAACGAGCAGAGCGCAGACACGGCTGTGCAGCGTGGTGTCGCCCTCGCAAAGCCGATCCAAGGCCCCGGCGCGTTCGCCCGACGGAAGATCGACAACCCGCTCGAACAGGTCCTGCTCCGGTGGCTTTGAGGGCGGTGCGTCGGTCATGTTCAGTCTCTGGTTTCGCCGTCGGGTTCGTTCAAGGCATCGAAGAGCCACGCACGCGCGAACGCCCAGCCCGTCGCCACGGTGCGCGGTGAGCATCCGCGGACCCTGGCGACCTGCTCCACGGTCAGACCCGCATAAAACCGCAGGCGTGCCACCTCGGCGGCTTCGGGCGCTTCTAACTCCAAGCGACGGAATGCTTCATCGACTGCAACGATGTGCTCAGGCTCGGCGTTTGTGGCCATGGTTTCGACATCACCGAGCAGCTCGAGCGAGAGGCGTGTTCGATCGCCGCCCCGTTTGAGTCTCGCCCTCGACTTGGCGTGATCGAGCAGGACGCGCCGCATCGCTTCGGCGGCCGCCGCGTAGAAATGGGCCCGGTTCGCCCAGGGAACCTTTCGCTCACCCACCAGCCTGAGATATGCCTCGTGGACCAGGGCCGTGGCGTCGAGCGTGTGGTCCGAGCGTTCGTGCATCATCGCCTGCTGTGCCGCCCCACGCAGTTGGTCGTAGACCTGCGGCAGGATGGCCGCGGACGCCTCCTTATCGCCTCCCGCGGCCCGTTCCAGCAGGATTGTCATGTCGGCCATCAGAGCCTCCGAGAGAAAACGCGTTGCAGGGTTCAAACACGGGCGTCGCTTGAAGCGCGAACCGACACCATCAGCCCGAGAGGAACTCCTTATGATACGTTATTCTACAACAGCCCTGGCCGCCTGCCTGGTTTCCGGAACGACGACCGCCCTGGCCGACTTCGACGGCCCGTACGAGATGCAACACTGGACCACCAGCGGTATCGAGGGCGGCACTACGTCCATCACCCCCGACTCCGGCCCGGCCGACTCGGCCGTGCTCAGTTACGATGTGCAACTCGACTCGGCCCCGTCCGGGGTCTCGCTGCGGACCGCCGACTTCTCTGCGGTCGCCGCCGCCGACGGCTATGCAACGCTGACCATCGAATGGAGCGGGTTCCACTCTTGGTTTCAGGCGACCGGCATCGTCACAGCGTTCGCCGAGGGCCCGAGTGGACGCGAGGAGATTACGATCTATGACCGCGACGTTTGGGGCTTCTTTGACAACACCGCCCAAGCGGTGAGCATCGAGATTCACTCCGGCTATCCCTTCGGGATCGTCGCGGGCGGCTCGAACTTCGACGGCGCCGGCATCGTTCGTGGCAGTGTGGAAGTCACCGACTTCGCCGCCATCGACGCCGATAATCTCCCCCCGATCCGCTACGGGATCGACACCGACGAGGCCTACCGCTCGTATCTCGATGCGGTCTTCGTCGCCGAGTCGATCCGTCAGGATCACCTGAACTCCCCGCGCCCCGATGTGTTCGGTGCTATCGCCGGCCTGGTCGCGTTCGCCGAACGCAACCCGCACGCCACACGGGCCCAACTCGAAGCGTTCGCGATCGAGTGGCACGGGGCATTGCTCGCGGCGTTTGATTCGGATCTGTCTCGGGTCCACACCGCCGAACTGATCAGCGCGATGCGTTTCCGCGCGAGCGTCGAGCCCGCCGGTTTGCTCCGGGGCATCGACACACGCATTGGCGCGAACGCCATCGAGTTGCTCGGAATCAACTTCGAACAGACCGACCCGACCATGACCGACCGCGAATACCGCCTCTGGCAACTCGAACGGGCCAAGACGATGGACCTGACCTGGGCACCTACGCCTGCCGAACTTTTGGTCCGGGCTGGGATGGGTGTGGACCGGTCCGACGCGGTGCATCCGGGGCTGAGCGACGCGACCCACTCGGTGCTCGTCCTGCTGGGCGCAGGTTCACCAGCCAACGGCGATGACGTTTACCCCATGGTCCAGGCATCGCTAGACGCCGCGCCGCAGACCATGCTCGAGTACCACATCGCGTCCAGCAACGACTTCGCGGCGGTCCGCAACGGGCTCAACGCGTCGCTCGAACGCCTGAGGCTTGAGAATCAGTCCACCATTGCACAGATCGCCGATCGCCTCGCAGGGGGCTTATCGATTGAGGACGCGTGGGAGAACGGTTTCGATTCGGACCGTGTCGATGCCGAGATCCAGCGCCGCCGCGAGACGATCGAGCGTCTCGCAGACGAACGCTCCTCGCTCGCGTTCGGCACCATGATCTTGTCGCTCTCGCCAGAGTTTGAAGACCGCCAGATCGCCCGTGAGTATCGAGATTTCTCGGGGGTGAGCCTGCAGGTCAACCAGACAGCCGAGGATGTGAACTTCGGGCTCGAGGTGGCAGGCGGGATCTCAGATGCCGTGCTCGGGGCGTTCACGGGAGACCCGGTCGCAGCCGTCGGAGGGCTCCTCGACCTGGGCGGCACAATCTTCGGCCAGTTCGGCGACGACACACCCAGCCCCGATGAACAGATCTTCGATGAGATCATCGAACTCCGCCAGCAGGTGGAGGACATGCGCGCCGAGGTCAACGAGCGATTCGACCGGATCGACTCAAAGCTCAACGCCGTGTTCCTGGTGCTCTCCGATGGGCTCGGCCAGATCAATCAGACCACCATGCAAATCGACGCCAACGTCCGGCGACTGCAGCGGCAGCTCTCCGACGTAACCAGCGAGCTCCGCGCCATCGAGACACGCCTGACCACGCTTCTGCAGGAAGCCCGCCTGAGCGAACTCGTTGCCGCACTCGACTCCGGGCTCGGCTTCCGAGTCCGGACGACGGTCGACATGCCCTACCTGGGAGCCGACAGCTTCACCCAGTTCGAGAGCAGGTTCTACACATGGTGCACCGGCGAAGCCTCGACCGACACGTTCGCACCCAAGAACGGCTCGGTCGGCGAGGCTGACACGCTGATTACCGGAAACCTCCACGAGCAGATCAACCGCCTCGCGCGGATGAGCGACGAACTCATCGGGCGCCCCCCCGCGACATACAGCTTCGCGAACCCGGTGATCTTCGCGCAGGCCGCCGACGCCTACGCGCAGCTCGCGGGCGAGAACCCCTGGTACTTCGCGCGCACTCAATCGCGGATCGGTGCGGTCAGCGCGGAAGGCGAGGCGACCAGGGACTTCATGCGGTCGCTGCAGACCGAGTCGGACCCGGCCACCGACCCGATCGCCGCGGCCGAGGCGATGTATCTCGACGCCCGGGGTGTCCTCTACGCCGATCTATACGATCCGTCGAACCCGGCATCGGCTCTGTGGTCGACTCTTGCCGCTGAAACACCGCTCAATCTCCCAAGCGACTGGCTGATCGCCGACGGCGTCTACTTCGATCTCTGGGCTTACGACCCCAGCCTCACGCTACCCATCCCCGTGCCCTACGCTATCGAAAGTGTCTTTGAAGCGCCCAGCGGTACGTTCCTACTTGACTACGCCAGTCTCCCGCCGTTCCTCTGGGAGTCGGACCTGATCGACGCATGGCACCTCGGCATGGACGTGCGGGCGACGTGGGGCGTCGTCATCAACGACAACATCGATGTCGACGGCGGGGCTGACGACTTCACCGTAGGGTTCTCGCTCAGCGAAATAGCAACCGGGCGCAGCGACCGGTGGGTCTTCGACGTCAACATCCAGCGCTTCTACCCGGGCGACGGGTTCGGCTGGATCCAGGACGAGACCGAGGCATACTTGGCCATCCGGTCGCTGCTGTCCGGACCAAGCGCGACCGACGCCGCGGCATGGCTGATCGCCCCGGGATCTGGGGCGGGCACGATCGAGTTTGTGTTCGACAGCATTGTGTACCGGGCCGAGTTCATGGGATCGCCTTCCCGCATCCAGACCGGCTCGCACATCACGCACGATCTGATCGATCGGCATGGCGCGATCCTCCGGGCGATCGGCCATGCCTTCGCCGACCGCGTGATCGTGCCGACTCCCGATTCCATTATTGCCTTCGCGAGCATCGACGATTCCGCAGCGGTGCTCAACGGGCTGCTCTCGCTCGCCGTGCCCGAATCGATGGCCTCGAACCAGGTGATCCGCTCTGCCTTCCGCGGCTCGGCGGCCGGGAGCCTCGTGGTCCGCGCCGACGCGGTCCGCGCCTCGCTCCTAGCGATCGTTCCACCGTCACCGGACGAGTTCTTCAACCGTTTCGACGCCCCGCGCCTCGAATGGGCGCTCGCACGCAACCCGGGCGGACGCCCACAGACGCATGCCTACCTGGAGTGGGCGATGTTGGGGCTCGAGGCGGCACAACGCGATAAATTGCGTCTTGCCCATGGCGACACCTATGTAACGCCGGGCAACCGCGCGCTCGTCGTCACGCAGCCCGATGGACTGCTCGCCAACGACGCCGAGCAGACCACCGTCAACGAGTCGGCACGCGTGCTCGTCACCACCCCCGACGGGCTCCTCAGCCTCGACTCCGACGGATCGCTCACATTCGAGCCCGACCCCGGGTTTGTCGGTGACACAGCCTTTACGTACGCAGCCGAATGGGTCTGGGGCGATCCGGCGCTCGGCCAGGTGGTCACCAGCGAGCCCGCGACGGTCCTTATCCGTGTGACCCAGCCCGAGTGCGAAGCGGACCTGGACGGTGACGGGCAACTCACGTTCTTCGACATCACCGCTTACATCGGTGCGTTCAACAACGGAGACCCGTCAGCGGACATCGCTGCCCCGTTCGGCTCGTTCGACTTCTTCGACATCGTCGCGTTTGTCGGCCTATACAACGCCGGCTGCCCGTGAGACCGGATCTCTTTATCGCAAACAGCACTTGCCCGTAGTTGATCTGCTTCCCCAGCATCCGGTCAGGGCCTCGGGCACCTGACTGACCTGCCCCCCAGAACCTAGTCCACTCGCTATGCGACAATGCGGTGGGATGGGTGACCTGCCGGAGAGATCGCCCATTTACAAAGAGGGCGCCGGACCACGGCCACCGACAGCACCCCGACCAAGGGGTTCACGGGATAGCACCTGGCCGACGCCCCCTTTCGGAGTCGCGGATCCAGATGCCGCAGCCGTGTCTGCAAGCACTTCGTGTATACGAAGTACGGGTTGGTCGTTTGCTGTAGAGCAGCATCGGACGCTCGCGCGTCAGCTGGTATGCCGGCCCACGGTGGGCCTGGAACGGTGGTCCGGGTTGCTTCGTCGGGCTGCCAGCGACGGCCGACGAGCCAGGGTGTGCGGCCTCCGGGGGATTCGTGGCATGACCGCCAAATGACAGCGGTCGTCTCCGTGAACTCTGCCGGATTGGGCAGAAACATCAGAAAGACGCGCTCTTCTCAGCCAAATGGACTTGAACCGTGGGCCAATCCATGGCTTCATGTGACACGGCGGGCGAGGGCCCGCAGCACCCCGGCCGGTTCTTCGACGCCGGCCCCGAAACCTGTGTGTGCAGCAACTCCACAGGGCACACCCGTGCACGCGGAAACGTCTGCATGCGCGGGCAAGGGGGCGGCCAGAAGGGTCCAACACAGTGAGGTACTGAGATGGAACTCAATCAGTTCAACGAGCTCACAGCTGCCGAGCTCCGCGACGAGTGGAAGCGGCAGGGTGTGCGTGGAGACCCGCCGCATTTCAAGCAGGCGCTGGTGCGCGGGATCGCGTGGCATCTTCAAGAGCAAACCCACAGCAAGCTCGATGCGGGAACACGCCGCTTGCTCAAGGCCGCGATCCGCAAAGCGCCGATGCCCGCGTCCCGACAGCCGTCAAACACGCACCGCAAGAAGCGTGATCATCTCAGCCTCCCCGCAGGCACGACCCTGGTCCGATCCTGGCGCGACCGACGCCACGAGGTGACTGTCCTAGAGGGCGGCAGGCGATTCCGGTATCGCGACACCGAGTACGCGAGCCTCTCCGAGATCGCGCGTGAGATCACCGGGACCCGATGGTCGGGCCCGCGATTCTTCGGCCTCAAGAAGCTCAAACAGTCCGCTTAAGGAGCAACCGTGAAGACGATCCGCTGCGCTGTCTACACCCGCAAGTCCAATGAGGAAGGGCTCGACTTGGCCTTCAACTCGCTCGACGCCCAGCGCGAAGCCGGGCTTGACTACGTCAAGAGCCAGAAGCACGAGGGCTGGCTGGCCTCGAAGACTGTTTACAGCGACGGCGGTTTTTCCGGCGGCACGATGAAGCGGCCCGGCCTGAGCCAGCTGCTCGACGATATCGACAGGGGACGTGTCGATGTCGTGGTTGTCTACAAGGTGGATCGGCTGAGCCGGTCACTCAGCGACTTCGCCAAGATGATGGAGCTGTTCGACGAGAAGCAGGTCTCATTCGTATCGGTCACGCAGCAGTTCAATACCACGACCTCGATGGGCCGGCTCACGCTGAACATGCTGCTGAGCTTTGCGCAGTTCGAGCGAGAAGTCTCCGGCGAGCGGATCCGCGACAAAATCGCCGCCACGAAAAAGAAGGGCTACTGGGTCGGGGGGCAGCCGCCGCTCGGGTACCGGTTGCAGCGCGAGGACGAAGCGAAGGGCATCTACATCACCCCTGAGGAGGCGAACCTCGTAAGGTCCGTCTTCGCGGAGTACATCGAACACCGATCACCTGTGAAGGTTTCCGATCAACTCAACGAATCGGGACACACCACGAAGCAATGGACGAGCGGGAACGGTCGCGTCCACGGCGGGAAACCGTTTACTGCCAAGTACATCCGCACCATCCTGACGAACCGGCTCTACATCGGCAAGATCACCCACACCCGCGGCGGTGAGACGCTGGTCTACGAGGGCTTGCACACACCCGTCATCGATCCATCTACCTGGGATGAAGCCCATCGACTGATGAGCACGCAGGATCAGAAGAGCCTGCATCGCTGGACACATCCCCATCTGCTCAAGGGGAAACTCCGCACGAGCGAAGGCTGCGCCATGAGTCCGACCTCGACGCACCGGCCCCTGACCAAGAAGGGCGAGACCAAGCAGAAGCGATTGGTGCGGTACTACATCAGCCAGAACGCGATCAAACACGGATTCAAGAGCTGCCCGATCAAGACCATCAACGCGGAGCACCTCGACGA
>Ga0316204_10001981_pt1 | contig 50282 bp, 51 predicted proteins | sample 6monrhotite_MG_2_FD_205661 | JGI IMG/M metagenome (GOLD analysis project Ga0316204, IMG submission 205661) | Microbial mat bacterial communities from mineral coupon in-situ incubated in ocean water Damariscotta River, Maine, United States -... | ecosystem: Environmental > Aquatic > Marine >... | reverse complement strand
CTGTTCGGCGGCATGACGGCGTTTTGGCGCCTGACACGGAGCAACGAATTGGCAGTCACGCGGGCCGCCGGCATTTCGGTGTGGCAATTTTTACTGCCGGTCCTGTTGTTGGCGCTGGCGCTGGGCATATTCAAGGTTACCGCCTTCAACCCGCTCTCTTCCACCACGCTGTCACGTTTTCAGACCATGGAAGCGGTGTACCTCAAAGGGCAAAAAAGCGTGCTCGCCATTTCCGACGGCGGCCTGTGGTTGCGCCAAGGCACCGCAGAAGGCCATGCGGTGGTGCATGCCCGCAACATTTTGCAACAGGGCAGCAAAGTCGAACTGTTGGACACGATTACCTTTCTCTACCAGGGCCAAGACACCTTTATCGGGCGTGTTGACGCCGAGCGTGCGGTGCTGGGCGAAGGCTTTTGGCATATGGAAAATGCCTGGGTCAACACCCCCGAATCCCCGGCATCACACCATGACGAATACTGGTTGGAAACGGACCTGACCCTGGCCAAAATCCAAGATAACTTCGCGTCCCCTGAAACCATGTCGTTTTGGAAGTTGTCGGACTTCATTCAGACCTTGGACGAAGCTGGATTTTCCGCCATCCGTCACCGTCTGCAATGGCATTCCCTCCTGGCATCTCCGTTGCTGATGTGCGCTATGGTGTTGATTGCGGCAACCTTTACGTTGCGCCACGCACGCCGTGGTTCGACCACTTTCGTCATCGCCAGCGGGGTGTTGACGGGCTTTTTATTGTATTTTGTTTCCGACGTGGTTTACGCCCTGGGGCTATCGGAAAGTATCCCCGTCACGCTCGCCGCATGGACACCTTCTGGGGTGGCGCTCATGTTGGGGCTTGCCATGTTGCTTCATCTTGAGGATGGTTAGGCCGAATGATTTGTAAACGCACCCTTTTGGCAACCGTGTTCGCCGCCGCCCTGACCCTGGGCGGCGTATCCGCGTTTGCGCAAACCGCCCCGGGACTTGGCACGCCCGAGAAAGCAGCCACCTTTTCCGCCGATGAAATGACCCACGACAAGGATCTCGGCACCATCAACGCGCGTGGCAATGTCGAGGTCAACAATGCCGGTCGGACGTTGCTGGCCGATTCCATCACCTATAACCAGACCCACGACCTGATCCGTGCCACCGGCAACGTGACGCTGATGCGGCCCAACGGCGACGTGCTGTTCGCCAACACCATGGAAATTACAGGCGACCTGAAAAGTGGCTTGATCGAGGATTTTCGCGCCGTACTGGCCGACAGGTCCCGCTTTGCCGCGCGCCGGGCAACCTTAGTCAACGACGAAACCATGACCCTGGACCACGGCGTCTATACGCCCTGCGAACCGTGCAAGACCGACCCCACCCGCGCACCACTGTGGCAGATCAAGGCTGTCAAGGTGGTGCATGATAAGATCAACAAAGTCGTCGAATACACTGATTCGTGGCTGGAATTGGCCGGCGTGCCGGTGGTGTACATGCCGTACATGAGCTATCCCGATCCCACTGTGAAACGCAAATCAGGCTTCTTATCGCCGAGCGTCGGGGGCTCATCAAACTTAGGGTTCGGCATCCGGGCACCCTATTTTCATGTGATCGACAAACATTCCGACATCACCCTGACGCCGATCATAACGTCCAAGGAATACGGCGCGCTCGCAGGTCAACACCGTCAACGCTTCACCAAAGGCGAAGTCCGAACCGATGCCAGCCTGGCTTACGATTCCCAACAAAACGTCTTGGGCCACATCGGTGCCAAAGCTCGCTTTGACATCAACCGCAGTTGGCGTTGGGGGGCGGACCTGAACCGCGCCACCACCGATACCTACATGCGCCGCTATGGCTTTGGCGGTCAGGACACGTTAACCAGTCAGGCCTTCTTAGAAGGCTTTGGGGGCAACAACTACACCTCTATTTCCGCCCAGGCGTTCCAGGGCCTGCGCTCAACCGACAACGCACGGACCACGCCGCTCATATTGCCGCTTGTTCAATATAGCCATCAGGGCGATCCGGGGCGCTTGGGCGCTTACAACACGCTGGACGTCAATGCGGCCATGCTGACGCGCGACCAGGGGGTAAGCTCCAAGCGCATCAGCGTTAAGCCCAGTTGGAATTTGCCCTACATCGCGCCCAAAGGGGATATCTACAAGCTCAGCGCATCGCTGGGCGTCGATTTCTTTCACGCCTCAAACCAACCCGCACCAGCTTCACGCGGTGGCACTTACAACGGGGCCGCGTTACGCCTCAATCCGGAATTGATGCTGGACTGGCGCTGGCCCCTGGCCCGGCGCATCGGCTCCATGACCGAAGTTTTGGAACCCATCGGTCAAGTCATTTTCAGCCCCTATGGCGGCAACAGCTATAAAATGGCCAATGAGGACAGCCAAGATTTTGACTTCAACGATGCGAATTTGTTCAGCGCCAACCGCTTCACCGGCTTTGATCGCGTGGAAAGCGGGCCGCGCACCAACTACGGCGTGCAGTGGTCGGTGACCGGCGATGGTGGCGGCTCGACTTCCATCATGATGGGGCAAAGCTACCGTTTGAAGACCGACGATACGTTCAGCGTTGGCTCGGGCTTGGAAAACAATTTTTCAGATTACGTGGGCAAGCTTCAAGTCTCGCCGGGTGACCACCTAAACCTTTTGTATCGCACCCGCATGGACAAAGACACGTTGGATTTCAAGCGCAATGAGGTCGGCCTTTCCGGCACGGCCGGATGGCTCAACTACGGTGCGGACTATGTGTACTTCGCCCGTCAGCAAGACAGCGAATACGCCGGGCGCAAGGAACTCAATTATAGCGTCGGCGTCGATGTTACCGACTTTTGGTCGACCACGTTCTCAGGCGTGCGCGACATGTCGCAAACCGGCGGGCAGCGGTCCATGCGTCTTGGCCTCGTCTATGACGATGAATGCTTCCTATTTGACACGTCGCTCAGTCGCACCTTCTATCAAGATCGCGATGTACAGCCCACCGATGCCATCCTCTTCCGTTTGGTATTCAAGACCTTGGGCGAAGTCAAATCCGATCTGGTTGCGCAATAATGATATTTGCCATTTGCGCGCCACAATAGGATGACGATACTATGCACCTCAATCACAATCCTGATCGAATGACATGAGAACACATGACCACTTAGCCGCCTTAGCCCGCCGTTGCACCGTTTATTTGGCTGCGGCGGTCTTGGCGTGGGGGGGCGTGCTTGGCACCCCCTTGCCCGCGCGCGCCCAGCAAAATGGCCTCGGCATCGCTGCCGTGATCAACGACGACGTGATATCCGTTTTGGACCTGGAAAGCCGCCTTTCGCTGATTATCATCTCATCTGGAATGGATACCAGCCAACAAACCCGGGATCGCGTTCGTCCCCAGGTTCTACGCAGTTTGATCGACGAAAAACTGATGAAGCAGGAAGCCAACCGCGTTGGCATTAAAATCACGCAGCAAGACGTACAGGGCGGCCTTGAGCGCATTGCCGCGAGCAACAACATGACCGTCGATCAAATGGCGCAGGACATCGCTAAAATGGGTCTACCCCCGGCAGTTATGACCGCGCGCCTTGAGGCTGAGCTTGGCTGGCAGAGTTACGTTTTTCGCAATCTGGCGCGCTCCATCAAAATCGGTGACGAGGAAATCACCGACGAAATCGCGCGTATCCAAGCTAACGCTGGCAAGCCGGAATACCTGATGGCGGAAATTTTTCTGCCCGTCGATAAGCCCGCCCAGGATGCCGAGATGCGTACGTTGGCGCAGCGCCTGATGCAAGAACTGAGAAATGGTGCCGCGTTTAAGGCCTTGGCATCCAACTTCTCGCGCGCGCCGTCGGCGGCAGCGGGTGGCGACATGGGCTGGGTGCAGCTTAATTATTTGGATCCAGACCTGCAACGGGTTGTCCGCGAGTTGAAACCCGGTCAAGTTTCCGTTCCGGTCCGCACGTTGGGTGGTTATCACATGATCTTGTTGCGTGACGTGCGCACCAGCCCAGGCTTGGGTTCTGGAGACGCATTCTTGAAGCTTTCGCAACTGCACCTAAGTCCGTCCAATCCCGGCGACCCGAACGAGTTGAGCGCGCTTGCCCGTCAGTTGAGCAGCACCACGTATGGCATGACCACATGCGCCCAGTTAGAGGCCGCCGGTGTCCAATCTGGATCACCACTTTCCGGCTCTATGGGTGAGATCAGCATGTCATCTCTGCCGCCAAACATGCAGGCGGCGCTCGGATCCCTGGCCATTGGTCAACCCAGCCAACCCCTGCCCACCGGCGGCGGCGTGGCGGTGATGATGGTGTGCGAACGTCAAAGCGAAGGCCTGGACATGGAAAAGGTGCGCGAAAAAATCAGTGAGGGTATAAAGGCCCGCCGCCTTGAAATTGCGGCCAAGCGTCGCCTACGCGACCTGCGCCGAAACGCCTTCGTGGATATCCGCCAATGACAAAACGCCCCCTGGCGTTGACCATGGGTGACCCCGCCGGGGTGGGGGCTGAGATCACGCTCAAAGCCTGGCTACACCGGGATTTAGACTTAGGGCTTCCGCCATTTTTTATCATCGATGATGCTGAGCGCCTCAATGCTATGGCTGAACGCCTGAAGCTGGACGTTCCGGTCCGCAGTATCCTTGATCCCGCCGAGGCCATGCGTACCTTCCCACACTCCCTACCCGTCTTACATCGCCCTTTAAGCGTACCCAGCATTCCGGGAACGCCCGACGCCGCCAATGCGAAAGCCGTCATTCAGTCCATCGAGACCGCCGTTGAGTTGGCGCAAGGAGGGCACGCCGCCGCCGTCGTCACCAACCCCATCGCCAAGTCGGTGCTGTATACCGCGGGCTTCGATTTTCCTGGTCATACCGAGTTTTTGGCCCATCTGTCCGGCGACGCGACCCCGGTGATGATGCTGGCGTGCGACCGACTTCGCGTGGTTCTGGCGACTGTGCATGTATCGCTGCTGGATGCGGTGAAGACCTTAAGCACCGATAGCATTTGTGAGGTGGCCCGCATCACCCATGCGGCCCTTAAACGTGACTTTGCCATCGCCAATCCCACCATTTCCGTAGCGGGGCTGAACCCCCATGCGGGTGAAGGCGGGGCCATGGGGCGCGAAGACTTAGACATTATCCAGCCTGCCATTGATCGCCTGCGCGCCGAGGGTCTCAACGTTTCCGGTCCGCTTCCGCCCGACACCATGTTCACCGCTAAGGCGCTGCCCACCTATGATGCGGCGCTGTGCATGTACCACGACCAGGGCTTAATTCCGATCAAGACCTTGGATTTCGAGCGCGGCGTCAACGCCACCTTAGGTCTAGATTTCGTCCGCACCTCGCCCGACCACGGCACCGCCTTTGACATCGCGGGCACCGGGCAAGCCTCTGAACTCAGCCTCATGGCCGCCCTCGACATGGCCGCCAAGATGGCAGCGGCGCGGGCATCCACATGATCCGCGAATTCGACCGGCTTCCGCCCTTGCGCGACATCATCGCCGAACATGATTTAGCGGCGAAGAAGCAGTTGGGTCAGAACTTCTTGTTGGACCTGAACTTAACCGCGCGCATCGCCCGCACCGCCGGTGATTTATCTGACACCACCGTCATTGAAGTCGGCCCCGGACCCGGCGGCCTCACCCGCGCGATCTTGGCGGCGGGGGCGAAAAAAGTGGTGGCGGTGGAACGCGATCCTCGCTGTATCGACGCGCTGAATGCCTACCTCACGCCTGCATACCCGGACCGCCTTGAGATCATCGAGGGCGACGCCCTCAAGCAAGATTTTGAGGCCTTAGCCCCGGCCCCTCGGCGCATCATGTCCAACCTGCCCTACAACATCGCCACCCCGTTGTTGATCGGCTGGCTGCAACGGGCCTCCGCCTACACCGGCTTTACCTTGATGTTTCAAAAAGAGGTCGCCGACCGCTTGGCCGCCAAGCCGCGCACCAAGGCCTATGGACGGTTGAGCATTATGAGCCAATGGCTGTGCGAGGTGCGCGTTGAGTTCAACGTCGACGCCCGCGCCTTTACCCCGCCGCCAAAGGTCCAGTCCACCATCGTGACCCTCACGCCCAGACCCGAACCGTTAGCCCCGGCCACCTGGAAAGCCATGGAAACCGTCACCGCCGCCGCCTTCGGCCAACGCCGCAAAATGCTGCGCCAGAGCCTGAAAGGCCTCGGCATAGATCCAGTCGCCGCCGGAATTTTAGGCACCGCCCGCGCCGAAGAACTCAGTGTCGAAGAGTTCGCCAAGTTGGCGAGGTTATGGGAGTGCGAGGCAGCCTAGCCTCTCCCCCATCCGTCTATCTTGAAATAATATGTATATTATGGTAATATACAAATATGATTGATCTCAAACAGCTTGACGGCTTTCAATGGGACGATGGCAATGCGCGCAAAAGCGTTAAAAAGCATGGCGTCAGCCAGGCTGAGGCAGAGCAGGTGTTTTTCAACGATCCCCTCTTGATCGTCGAAGACCTAGGGCATAATCAGTCAGAGCCGCGTTTTCACGCGCTGGGCGTCACCAACATGAAACGAAGGTTGCACGTCACCTTCACCCTGCGGGAAGAGAATACGAAAATTCGTGTGATTTCCGCCCGAGACATGCATCGCAAGGAGCGCGCGCGCTATGAACAAGAAACTTAAACCCACGCCAAAATTCACCAGCGAAGCGCAAGAACGCGCGTACTGGGAGACCCATGATTCCAGTGACCACATCGACTGGGGCAAGGCCGAGCGCGCCCGTTTTGCCAAACTCAAACCCTCCACCAAGGCGATTTCATTGCGCTTGCCTGCCGACCTGCTGGACCGCATCAAAATCGCCGCCAACAAACAAGATGTCCCCTACCAATCGTTAATCAAGGTGTGGCTGGCGGAGAAGGTTGACGTAGCTTAGGGCAAGCGCGACGATGAAATTCTGACAGAAATAGATGGAAGCTGCACGACAGAACGGGATAATTCAATTCGTATTGTATCCTCGAAACTCTTCTTTACTGAGTGACAATCCCTGCAATAGCGCTAATAGCAGCAGACAATGTCTTACCATCTGTCTCTGTTGATAATTTATCAAATTTTTCTTGTAGCGGGGTCATTGACCACCACAATGCCGGACCATTGTGCACACTATCTACGTCTTTCCATTTGAAGTCTTTGGAGCCTTTTCGGATCTCAACCTTATAAATTTCGCCATCGAATTTCAAACGGCAGCACCGTAAAAACCTTCCTGGAGAATCCAACTCCCTGGGATTGGTTGCGGTAGCATTAACTGACACAAGCACCATTTCCCCAAAAATTCTGACTTGCTCCTGAACTTCATCAAATATTTTTTTATCCCATTTAGACCTGTACTTCACTTCAACCAGAATTTTTTCTTTTTGACCCCTATCCATAACTGTAAAGTCTGGCAGATAGCTCATAGCATCAGGGTAGCCAAGGGCGTTATACTCCAAGGAACTCAAGCAAGATAATTCACGCAAAACTTTTTCAATTCCCGAATCAATGACGCGGTATCCGGCATCCTCAAGAATGGCTCGCACGATCCCCTCTGTCATTTCCTTCTTAATCCGGCTTTTAATATCCACGACCTACGCTTCCCCCTTCCCACACAGCTCTCGCACAAAATCGTACAGGCCTTCGCGGCGGTCTTTTTTGAGGCGTTCGGCTTTGAGGATGGCTTGGACTTCGGCGACTGAGTCGGAAACATCGACGTTGACGACGATGTAGTCGTATTCGTCGTAGTGGCTCATTTCCGCAGCGGCTTTATCCATGCGTTTGCGGATCACGTCTTCGGGGTCTTGGGCGCGGGTGCGCAGGCGGTTTTCCAACTCGTCCTTGGTCGGCGGCAAGATAAAGATGGTGACCAAGTCGCCGCGCGTCTTGCCCGCCATTTGCTGGGTCCCCTGCCAGTCGACATCGAACAACACGTCTTTACCGGCGCGTAGCGAAGCGTCCACCGGGGCGCGCGGCGTGCCGTAGGAGTTGTCGAACACGGTGGCGTGTTCCAGGAATTCATCGGCGGCGACCATCTCGGCGAATTTTTCTTTGGTGATGAAATAGTAGTCCTTACCGTCGACCTCGCCCGGGCGCGGCGGGCGCGTGGTGGCGGACACCGACATGGTGAGGTCCGGTTCGCGGCTCAGCAGTTCACGCGAAATAGTGGTCTTGCCAGCCCCAGACGGTGACGACATCACCAGCATCAGCCCCCGGCGTTTTATGTTCTGCGGATCATTCAATATTTTGCACCTGTTCGCGAAATTGTTCGATGGTGGCCTTGAGCGCCAGCCCAATGCGGGTGAGATCGGTATCGGTCGATTTGGAACACAAGGTGTTGGCTTCTCGATTAAATTCCTGACACAGGAAATCCAGCCGCCGCCCCACCGGCTCCCCCTCGCCCAACAAATCGCGAGCCGCCGCAATGTGTGCCGCCAAACGGTCCAGTTCTTCGCGCACATCGGCCTTGATCATCAACACCGCCGCTTCTTGAGCCAGGCGTTCAGGATCGACGGCGCTGATATCCTGGGTCAGGGCTTCGACCTGTTCGGCCAAACGTTTGCGGATGGCGTCGGGCAACATAACCGCCAACTCGCCGGCCTGTTCGCACAGGGTTTCTATGTCCGCCAATTGATCGTGCAATACGCCGCCTAAGCGTTGGCCCTCGGCGTCGCGACCATCGGCCAGTTGTTCCAAGGCTTGGTCCAGCCCCGCCAACAGCACACGTTCCAAGTCGGCGCGTTCATCCGCGTCCGGTTCATCGTCGATCTGTTCCAACACCCCGCGCAGGGCTAAAATACCATCCACACTGGGCGGGGTGGCATCGGGCCGGGCAGCCTGCACCTGATCGGCGGCGGCCAGAACTTGGGCCAAAACCTCGTCGTTCACCTGCATCCGGGCCAGCGGTTTGGTCCAGATGATGTCTAGATTTAGGGATATGTTGCCGCGCTTGAAGGCCTTGGCCGTATGATCGCGAACGGCGGCCTCCAACGCATCAAAACCACGGGGCAAGCGCAGACGCACGTCCAGCCCCTTGCCGTTGACGCTTTTCGCTTCCCAGCCCCAGGCGCACGAATCGTGAGTTCCTTCGGCGCGAGAAAATCCGGTCATGGATGAAATTGAAATAAGCTGTCCCCTCACTGGCCTCCGAATCCGAGCAGTATAGAGGAGCGGGCCTGAGTTGGAAAATGCCCATCGCGCATATAGGCCTTGTTGAGCGTCCCGATGTCCGCTATCAACAATGCGTGTGGTTCCCTTAAAGGACAAAGTCCTGGGGATCAAAAGGGAACACGGACGGCTTACCTCTCAAGGGGCCCCAACCGTGGCTGCCCCCGCAACTGTAACCGGCGAGCCTGCTTCGCCCATAGACCACTGGAATCCGTTTGGGTCCTGGGAAGGTCAGAAGCAAGCCTAGAACCGGAGCCAGTATACCTGCCACACATGGACTTAATTCGGAGCCATCGGGTGAGATGGCACAGGAGACGTAACATGAATACTCAAGCCACCAACGTACACACAAGCGCAGCCCCTCAGGCGTCCGCACTCGGCATTAAAGTGGGCAGTGAACTGATCCGCGCGCGACTGGTCGCAGGCCTCGTCGCCGGTGCAATTCTGTTCACCGTTGGCTTCGCCCATTCGGCCCCCATCCACAACACCGCGCACGATACCCGCCACACCCAATCTTTCCCCTGCCACTAAACTTCGGGGAAACATCATGATGTATCGTATTTTCGCCGCGGCCTTGGCCGCAGGCGTGCTTGCGGCTGTGTTGATTACGGCGCTTCAGGCCGCCACAACCCTACCGATGATCTTACAGGCCGAAAGCCTTGAGAGTTCCGCTCCAGCCATGGACCACAACGCCGCATCCATGGGCGATGCCCCAGCGGCACCAACGGGCCATGATCATGGTGACGGCACGGCCTGGGCTCCCGCCAATGGGAGCGAACGCCTGTTCGCCACCCTGCTCGCCAATTGTGCGACGGGCATCGCCTTTGCCTTGTTGCTGGTTGTCGGGTTGACCATCGGCGCGCGGAAAGCCGATATCAGCAAGGCCTTGCTCTTGGCCGGGGCCGGGTTCTCGGCCTTTACCCTGGCCCCATCTCTAGGCTTACCCCCCGAACTGCCCGGCATGCCCACCGCCGACCTTGTCGGACGGCAGGTGTGGTGGGCCATCACCGTGGCTGCAACGACCGGCGGCTTGGCGTGCTTCGCCTATACCAAGCCCTTAGGCCTTAAAGTTCTGGGTGTTGCCTTGCTGATTGCACCCCACACCTGGGGACCGCCCCCACTGATGACGGATCATAGCCTTGTTCCGGCAGCCCTGGCGGCAAACTTCGCGGCCACCTCCATTGCGCTCAGCGCCGTGTTGTGGGGCTTGATTGGCGTGTTCGCAGCGCAGTTTTACGCCCGGTTCGCCGAAAAATCATGACCCAGCCCACATCCATCCTCATCACCGGTGCCAGCAGCGGCATTGGCGAGGCCTTGGCCTTAGAATACGCAAGCACCGGCGTGCATTTGGCGCTGAGCGGGCGCGATGCGGGTCGGCTTGAAAGCGTGGCGGAGCGGTGCCGTGCCTTGGGCGCAACCGTCACGCACGCCCCCGTGGATGTCGCCGACCAAGCCGCCATGCACGCGTGGATGTCTGCTATAGACCAAGCCCATCCGCTAGACCTGGTCATCGCCAACGCAGGCGTGTCGGGCGGCAGTGGCAATGCGGGCGAAACCGAGTCCCAAGCCCGCGCCATCTTCGACGTGAACTTGGGCGGCGTGCTCAACACCGTATGGCCCGCGATTACCGCCATGCGCCCGCGGGCTTCGGGTCATATCGTCATCCTGAGTTCGCTAGCAAGCCTCACGCCGCTGCCCGGAGCACCCGCCTATTCGGCGTCCAAGGCGGCGGTGAAAGCCTATGGTGAGGCGCTCAGCGGGACATTGAAGCCCGACGGCATCACTGTCACCACCATATGCCCGGGCTTTGTGGAAAGCCGCATCACCCAGAACAACCCCTTCCCCATGCCGCTGTTGATGACCGCCCCCAAAGCCGCCGCACACATGCGCAAAGGCTTAGACAAAGCCCGCACCAGCGGCCGCGTCAGCCTCATCTTCCCCTGGCCGCTCGCCGCCCTCACATGGCTGGTCAGCGTGCTGCCGCCGTGCCTGCGGGTGTGGGTGTTGTCGAAAGCGCCGAAGAAGCCTTAGGCGAAGCTCAACGTACGCCATCAGCTTAGCCCCACCGACAGCAAGCATCGCTCAGAGACATGCGGAAGGGCTGGTTTTAGACAGGAGCGGGCGTATGGCACCTAAAGTTCAACACCTACTCCAAGAGTAAATCACTGCGTTACGACTATTTTGCTCTGGGTTGTAGATTGAGTGCGCGGGCGATAAAGGCGCTCGTCGTGTAATCGCCGCCTGGTGCATCACCGCAGAACCTCCAATCCTTGATGCTGTTAAAATATATGCTTGATGCCACCAATTCTTGAGTTTTGCGATCGTAAATCTCCACTTTTTCCCCTGTGATTCTAAAAGACCTATCTCTGTCATCTGTAAGGGATGTCTGATGCACGACATATTCGCTTATTGGAGTTTCCACTGTATCTTTCTTAGAACCTCGTTCGTATTTTCTGTAATACGTTACGGTTTCATCATCTTGCTGAGACGAAGAACGCTCTATCAATTCAACAAACGGCAAATCATAGCGGTGCAGCAAGTCGCCATCGAGAAATCCGCCGCCTCGACTTCCGGTAATTCTGCCGTCCTTGATTTTGGTAAAACGTCTACTAAAAGTTCGATCGAGCAAAATACCCTTAGCACCAGTACGTTTTAGATGAATCGTATCCCCAGCGATTTGGCATTTTTCCTTAAATACCGGCATCCGTACGCGGGCTTCTTTAAAGGGGGAACCTTCGCCATACCCAACATAAAAGGCAAAGACGATAGGGATGGAAACCGCCAATGATACCAACGCCCAACTGCGGCCTTTCAGCGCTTGGCCCCAATAAAATACTTCAGCATCTGTATCGGCAGACCTATGTCGTATCGACAAAATGATCATTCTGACAAAACTGAACATGACAAGAAAGAGTGCGGGGAGAGCGGTCACGATGGAGTAGGATATGACCAGGAAACTCACACCTCCGCCTTGCACGGTTGAGGCAAGAACGCGCGCTGAGAGGTATAATATCAGAATGATGTTCGCGATAAACAATGACCAATGGATCGATCTAGTCGACTTCAACCAAATGCCAATTGGCGTAAGCACCAGCATCAAATAAAACAAGGTTGCTGGAACCCAGTAACTCGCAAAATTATAAGCCAGCATTTTTTGAAAAGCCGGGATGTCTCTGATTAGAATCGGGTCGAAGACGGCAGAAAGAAGTAACTTTCCCGGATTGAAAACCAATGACGTTAAAGCCACAAGAGAAATCGCGATATTTAACAACTGCGGCTTTGTTGGCCGTAGCGGGATAACGTTCCCCATTTTATGCCCCCTATTGCATAGACTTTCATATTCTCCGAGTGCCACCCAGGGTGGCCGTGACCCAAATGATGTACGATCTTTAAGGGAGACGCTAGTGTTTAATACTATTAAAGACTTTGATGCAATCATCCCCAGGGCTGTCGGAATAAGATTGGCAAACTCTCCCCTGATTTAGCGTGATACGCCTATGTTCAAGGTCTGCCTAGGCTCACAAACAGACGTGAAAACGTATCTTAATAAGGTCCGCGAAGTCTCCCAAAGCAGGCCCCCGAACCGCGCGGCACCTCCTCGGCCTAAGCGCGGCTGAACTCGGCCTGCAAGAAGGACGCGATGTCCTTCGATTCATACAGCCATTTTACGGTGTTGGCGTCGTCTTCGATGCGCAGGCAGGGGACTTTGTGCTTGCCGCCTTCGCGGATCAGTTCGTCTTTGAACGCCGCATTGTTTTTGGCGTCTCTCAATTCAATGTTCAGCGATAACCGCGTCAGTTCGCGTCTGATCTTCACGCAAAATGGGCAGGCTTCAAATTGGTACAGGGACATCTTTGCCGTCGCAGCGTCAACGGCCTGCTGCTCTTGCGGGTCGCGCATCAAGCCTTTGGGCTTGGTCAAAAAATTAACCGCAAGGATGATGCGTCCTAAAAACCAGCGAACAAACTTCATATTACTTTCCCAAACTCTGTGACTTAAATTTCCGCCATTTGGCGACGTTTCTATTGTGCTCATCCAAGGTGCGCGCGAACACGTGCCCGCCGCTGCCATCGGCCACGAAGTACAAGGCATCGGTGACCGCCGGGTTCATCACCGCCAGCAGGCTATCGCGCCCCGGATTGGCGATGGGTGCGGGCGGTAGGCCCTTCACCCGGTAAGTATTGTAGGGGCTGTCGATTTTCAAATCGTCGCGCGTCAACGCGCGCCCCAACGCACCGGAACCGTTGGTCAATGCATAGACCACAGTGGGGTCGGATTGCAACCGCATCCCCTTGCGCAAACGGTTCAAAAATACGCCGGCGACCTGGGGCCGCTCGGCCGCAATGCCGGTTTCTTTTTCGACGATGGACGCCAGTGTCACCAACTCTCGCGGGCTTTTTAAGACGAAGCCATCGGCGCGCGCCACCCACTGGGTCTGCACCAACGCGGCCATGTCGGCGGTCATGCGCGCCACCAGGTCGGCGCGCGTGTCCCCCCAGGCATAGTGATACGTTTCCGGCAGCATCTCGCCATCGCCTGGGATATGCGTGACTTCGCCCGTTAAGCCTTCGGCGTCTTGGATAACGAGCATCGCCTCGGTCACGGTGAGGCCTTCGGGCAGGGTGAGCTTGCGCACATACGTTTTGCCGCTTTCCAGTAATGTGAGCACCTGGGCGATGGACGCGTGTGCCGGGACTTCGTATTCGCCCGCACGCAGGCGCGTGTGCTGGCCGCTATACCGCGCCCACAACCGCACCAGCAGGCCGTTCGATACCAAGCCTTCGTCGTGTAGTTGGGCAGCGATGGCGCTGACCCCGGATCCGGGTTCAATGCGCACGCGCACGTCTAAGTCATGAGATCCAGGGGCCTGGACCTTCGCTTGCACGTACAGAAAACCGCCCCCACCGATCACAAGACCGATGAGGGCGAGAAGAGTTAAGGCTTTAAGGGTGCGGCGCATGGCGATCGCTCCCCCGTCCTCATTTAGCTGAATGACTTGACGATCAGCGACGCGTTGGTGCCACCAAAACCGAACGAGTTCGACAGTGCCGCGCGAACTTTGCGTTCCTTGGCCTGGTTCGGTACCAGATCGATGTCGCAGCCGTCGTCCGGATTGTTCAGGTTGAGAGTCGGCGGAACCACGCCGTTTTGCACCGCGAGAATGGAGAAAATAGCCTCCACCGCGCCCGCAGCCCCCAACAAGTGGCCGATGGCCGATTTGGTCGACGACATGGAAATCGTGTCCACCGCCGGACCAAAGGCCCGCTTAACCGCGCCCAGTTCGATAACGTCCGCCATGGTCGAGGTGCCGTGGGCGTTGACGTAGTCGATGTCTTCAGGGTTCAGCCCCGCACGCTTCATCGCCGCCGCCATGCAGCGGAACGCGCCTTCACCATTGGGCGATGGTGCGGTGATGTGATAGGCATCGCCGGTCAAACCATAGCCGACAATTTCCGCATAAATTTTGGCACCGCGTTTTTTCGCGTGTTCCAGTTCTTCCAACACCACAACGCCGGCACCTTCGCCCATGACGAAACCGTCGCGGTCTTTGTCCCACGGACGGGACGCTTTGGTCGGATCATCGTTGCGCGCAGTTGAAAGCGCCTTGGCCTGGGCAAAACCAGCCATGCCGACACGGCAGCACGCGGCTTCGGTGCCACCGGCGACCATCACGTCGGCGTCTTCCCACATGATCAGACGTGCGGCGTCGCCAATGGCGTGCGCGCCCGTCGAACATGCGGTGACGACGGCATGGTTGGGGCCTTTAAGGCCGTATTTGATCGACACCTGGCCGGACACCAGATTGATCAGGCTGGCGGGAATAAAGAACGGGCTGAGCTTGCGCGGGCCGCCACCACCACCGTCAACGATCAACGAACCCCGGCACATTTCCGGCAAACCGCCGATGCCAGACCCGATCAGTACGCCGGTGGCGAACCGTTCGTCTTCGGTTTGTGGCACCCAGCCTGAATCTTCAATCGCTTGTTGCGCGGCAGCCATGCCGTAGACGATGAAATCATCGACGCGGCGGCGTTCCTTGGATGACAGGTAGGTCTCAGAATTAAATTCGCCGGGTCCGGTTCCCATAGGCACCTGCCCCGCGATCTTGGCGGTTAAGTCCGACGTATCAAAACCTTGGATGGTGTCGATGCCGGATTCGGAGTTGAGAAGCTTGCTCCACGTGGCGTCAACGCCATCCGCAAGCGGGGAAACCATACCAAGCCCGGTGACCACTACACGACGCATGCTGACCTCAATGTCCATATCTCGAGTCTATTCTCGAGCAACCGTAAAGACTGTATATCTTTCCCACTTATAAAGTGGGAAAGGCGGTGAACTGCGCAAGCCCTTGGCCTAGCAGTCCACCGCCAATCAACCTCAAACGAACGTTTAAGTGTTCGCGGTGATGAAAGCGATGGCGTCGTTGATCGTGAGGATCTTCTCGGCGGCATCGTCGGGAATTTCACAACCAAACTCTTCTTCAAAAGCCATCACCAGCTCAACGGTGTCCAGGCTGTCAGCGCCAAGATCGTCAATGAAGCTGGCATTTTCGGCAACCTTGGATTCGTCAACACCCAGGTGCTCAATGACGATTTTCTTTACGCGTTCCGCGACATCACTCATGTCATAATCCTCGAACTATATCGTTGTAAATACACAAAAAGATCCTTGCCGTATGCACCGCCCAGACCGTTCTGAACAGGCGGTAATTCGTGCGGCACGGGTCCTAAAACTCGATCTTCTCCCTAGGGAAGAACCGTTTCGTAACATACTTTACAGGCCTTTGCCAGTACCCGAAAAGCCTTAGTTTTCCACCAGCCCGCTTTAAAGCAGACTTTAAATCATCGCCATGCCGCCGTTGACATGGAGCGTCTGACCAGTGACGTAGTTGGCCTCATTGCTGGCCAGATAAACCACCGCGCCGGCAATATCATCGGGTGTACCCATGGCTCCGGTGGGAATGTTGCCTAAAATCGCCTCGGCCTGTTTTTCGTTCAGGGCCTCGGTCATGGGGGTGGCAATAAATCCAGGGGCCACGCAGTTCACCGTAATGGTGCGCGACGCCACTTCTTGGGCCAAGGATTTCGACATCCCGATCAACCCAGCTTTTGAGGCCACATAATTGCACTGGCCCGGGTTTCCGGTCACGCCGACAATAGAGGTGATGGAAATAATGCGGCCAAAGCGCGCCTTCATCATGCCCTTAAGACACGCACGTGAGAGCTGAAATGCGGATTTGAGATTGACGTTCAGAACCGCATCCCAATCTTCGTCCTTCATGCGCATGGCCAAGCCGTCACGCGTCAGCCCTGCGTTGTTCACCAAGATATCGACCGAGCCCATGGCCAAAGTGGCGTCTTCAACCAGTTTCTGCGCCGCACCCTCGTCGCCCAAGCGCGCGGGCGTCACATGGGCGCGCTCGCCCAGTTCAGCCGCCAGTACCCCCAGCGCGTCTTCACGGGTGCCAGACAGCGCCACTTCGGCCCCTTGGGCATGCAACGCCTTGGCAATCGCCCCGCCGATACCGCCCGATGCACCGGTCACCAGTGCCGTTCTGCCGCTCAAATCAAACATGTGTAAGTCCCCGAATCTCTCTGACAAATGTAATTGTACGCTTACACGCTGGCGAGGAAAGCCTCGATATCGTCTGGCGTGCCGATGGCGCGGCCCTCAATGCCGTCAACCCGACGCGCCAAGCCGGACAACACCTTGCCCGCCCCCACTTCAACCAAATCCGTCACGCCCAGCGCCACCATGTTGATCATGGTTTCACGCCAGCGCACGGTGCCGGTCACCTGGGCCACCAACTGCGCGCGAATTTCATCCGGGTCCGACGTGGCCGCCGCCGTGACGTTGGCGATCAGCGGAACAACCGGGGCGTTCATGGCGACGGTGGCGAGCGCGTCCGCCATCACGTCGGCGGCGGGCTGCATCAGGGCGCAATGAAACGGGGCCGACACCGGCAACATAATGGCGCGCTTGGCGCCACGTTCTTTGGCCAGATCAGCCGCGCGTTCCACGGCGGCTTTGGTTCCGGAAATCACCACCTGACCGTCGGCATTATCGTTCGCCGGAGTACAGACGTCGCCTTGCGCCGCATCGGCGGCCACGCTCGCCGCCGTATCCCAATCCAGGCCCAACAGCGCCGCCATGCCCCCCTCGCCCACGCCCACGGCGTCTTGCATGGCAGAGCCGCGGATGCGCAGCAATCTGGCCGTGTCGCCGATGGAAAAGGTCCCCGCCGCCGCCAGCGCCGAATATTCGCCCAAGCTATGCCCGGCCACGTAAGACGCCTGAGACGCCAGATCGAAGCCCTTGTCTTTCAGCACCGCGAACGCCGCCAGCGATACCGCCATCAGGGCGGGCTGGGTGTTGGCGGTCATCATCAGCGCGTCGTCGGGGCCGTCGAAGATAACGGCGGACAATGTCTCGCCCAAAGCCTCATCAACCTCGTCAAACACAGCCTTAGCCGCCGGATGCGCGTCATACAGCGCCTTGCCCATACCCACGGTCTGCGATCCTTGCCCCGGAAACACCAATGCGCGCGTCATGATTTAGCCTCTCGTTTAAGTATGGGGAATAAATGTTATGGTGTTCCTACACGAGCCTACGCGCCTGTCAAGAATCGTTCATGCCACATCAAAACGAACTAAGGCCCTACAAACTATGCATGTTGAAAACTTCATCGTCGCCGCACTGTTGGTTTTAGCCGCCGCGTCCATGGCCGTGGCCTTGTTTCGCCATCTCGGCTTAGGGTCGGTGTTGGGCTTGCTGGTGGCCGGGATTGCCGTCGGTCCGCACTCTCCGGGACCATACGCCACCATGCATGTCGAAGATGTGCGCCACTTCACCGAACTGGGCGTCGTGTTGCTGCTGTTCGTCATCGGGCTTGAGATGAACCCCCGGCGGCTTTGGGCCATGCGCCGCGAGGTGTTCGGGCTGGGCTTGTTGCAGATTGTCGTGACCGGCGCGATTATCGCCGGGTACTTCGCCTTTTATATGGGGTCGTGGCACGTGGCCCTGCTGATCGGCATGACCTTCGCCCTATCGTCCACGGCCTTCGTCATGCAGCTGTTGCAAGAGCGCGGTGAAATCGCCAGCAAACACGGCATCACCTCATTTTCCATCTTGTTGATGCAAGACATCGCCATCGTGCCGCTTTTGGCGATGGTGCCGATCATGTCCACCGTCGGCACGCTGTCCGCCGACATTCCGCTGTGGGAACAGTTCGCCATTGTCTTTGGCATGTTCGCGCTGGTGTGGGCCTTCGGGCGCTATGTTTTGCCCTTTGCACTCAATCACTTAGCCCTTCAGGGAAATCATGATGGGTTCTTGTTGGTGGTCTTGATGTCGGTGTTCTTGGCCGCATGGGCCATGCACCAAGCGGGCGTTTCCATGGCCTTGGGGGCGTTCATGATGGGCATGTTGTTGTCGCGGTCGCGGTATCGGCTCCAGGTCCAGGCTCATATCGAGCCTTACAAAGGCCTGTTGATGAGCGCGTTTTTTGTGGCCGTTGGCATGTCTATTGATTTTGAGGCCCTGGCCGCGCAACCGATCCTGTTCGCGCAGCACACCTTCGTCATCATCGCCATCAAGCTGGTGGTTCTGTTTGCGCTGGCGCTGGCGTTTGGCATCTCGCGCCCGCGTTCGACCCGGGTGGCCTTTTACCTGGCGCAAGGCGGCGAATTCGGTTTCGTGCTGTTCGGGTCCGCCAAGGCGCTTCAAGTCATTGACGACGCTACCTTTGTTTTGCTGGTCGGCGTCATTTCCGTAACCATGCTGGCGACACCGCCGCTGGTCCGGCTGGGCAACGCACTCGCGGCCCGGATGGAGCGCCGCCAGGACACGTTCGGCGGGCTGCTGTATCCAGAAAGCACGCAAGACGAAGCAGATAAGCGGCTGGTCATCTTAGGGGGCTATGGTCGCGTTGGGCACGCCGTCGCGGCGATTTTGCACAGCAGCGACATCCCCTTCATCGCCTTCGACACCGATCCTAAGCTGGTGGCGCAGGGGCAGAACGACGGCATGCCGGTATATTATGGCAACATCGGCGATCAATCCATCCTCACGGCCGCCCATGTGGAGCGCGCGTCGCTCATCGTCGTCACCATCAACAATACGGCGGCAGCGTTGCGCGCCGTGACGTTGGTACGCTCCGCCTTTGCACAGGTGCCGATCATTTGTCGCGCCCACGATCTAAAAGCCTCCGGCCAACTGCTCGCCGCCGGGGCCACGCACGCCTACCCGGAAACCGTAGAAAGCAGCCTCAACTTAAGCGCCCTCGCCCTGGAAATGATCGACATTCCCCAAGACGACGTGGCATCCCTGCTGGAAAGCGTGCGCAAGAATAATTACAAGATGGTCGCCCCCACCAAAACCGAGACCTAAACCACCCTGAAACCTTTTGCCATGCCAAGCCGAATACAAAGGCATGATGCGCAAACCACACGTTTACCTATTCGCGGGGCTGATCCTCTTTTGGGCGGTGGAGCCGTGGGCGCAGCAAGATTCTGCTCAGCCAGCCAGCGTACCCAGCCTAAGCGCCCCGGTGGTGGTGGAACTGTTCACCTCGCAAAGCTGCTCATCCTGCCCGCCCGCTGACGCGTATTTGAGCGAATTGGTGATAAACGACGCCATCATCGCGCTCGGCTGTCATGTGACCTATTGGGATCATTTAGATTGGAAAGACACCTTAGGCCTGCCGCTGTGCACCCAGCGCCAACGGGACTACGCGGCAGCCAGAGATACACGCCGCGTCTACACCCCGCAAATGGTGGTCAATGGCCAAGCCGAATTCGTCGGCTCCAACCGTTCTCAAGGCTTGCGGGCCATCACCAAGGCCGCCGGGGCGGTGAAAGCCATCATCCTCACGCCAAACACCGAACACCTCACCCTAACCCTGCCGCAGCTCGACCAGGGCGCGCCGGGACAAACCCTGTGGCTGGTGACCTATCAGACCCAGCACACCCAATCCATGCGCGCGGGCGAAAACCAGGGCCGCACCATCACCTATACAAACGCGGTCACGGCGCTTAAGAACCTAGGCCCCTGGAGCGGCCAAGCCGCCACCCAAACTATCTCCCTGCCCCAGGTCCTCACCTACGCCGTTCTGGCTCAGTCAGGACGGGGCGGTCGGATATGGGCGGCGGGGAAGGTGGCGGTGTCACGTCCCTAACACGCTCACTTTGGAGTCCTGCCATGTCCCCACAGGTGGGGGCGATTGGCTCTATTCCGACATCGTCATCACCAAACTGGCGCGAAACCAACACGGCGACAGTTCCGGCGAGCGCGGGGCGGCGTGGCTTTGGGACTGATTAAGCCTCGCTTTGTTGCAACTGCAACTGCACCTCAACAATATCGTTTTCGACGTGCCCGGTGATTTTAAAGCCCAGGGTTTCGACGAAGTGCAGCATGCGGCGGTTTTCATTGAGCACTTGACCAACCATCGTTTGCGTACCCCGGCTGCGGCAATATTCGATCATTTTACGCAGCAACTCATAGCCCAAACCGGTGCCTTTAAGATCAGACCGCACGACAATGGAAAATTCCGCTTCATCATTGTCCGGGTCGGTGAAGACCCGCACCACGCCCAGGGTTTCTTCTTGATGGTTCTCACCCAATGACGTCGCGATGAAAGCCATCTCGCGGTCATAATCGATCTGTGTCAGACGCGCCATTTGGCTGTGGGGCAATTCGCTGACCTGGCCGAAAAAGCGAAAGCGGATATCTTCGGGGGTTAGTTTTGAAATGAAGATATGGTGGTTGGGTTCATCTTCGGGACGGATCGGACGAATGGTAACCGAACGGCCTTCAAATGCCCCGCCTCCGGCCATCGTGAACTTGCTTTCCAATTGCTTGGGGTATGGCCGAATGGCGAGGCGATTATCCCCGCAAAATTGAGCACTGGCCAATTTAATCCGGGCGTCCAGGGCCAGTATGCCGTGGTTATCGGCGAACAGCGGGTTGATATCCAGTTCTTCAATTTCGGGGATGTCGATGATCATCTGCGCCACTTGATTGAGCGCCAAACAAATGGCGTCGATGTCTGCGGCAGGTTCATCCCTGTAGCCTGCCAACAATTTTGAAACCTTGGTGCGCGAAATCAAATCGCGCGCCAACGCCATGTTCAACGGCGGCAACGCCACCGCCCGATCTTTGATCACTTCGACTGCGGTGCCGCCGTGACCGAACAAAATGACCGGGCCGAAAACCGGATCCGTCAACACCCCGATGATCAGTTCATGGGCATGGCCGTGGCGGGCCATCTGCTGCACCGAAAAGCCCGTGATGTCGGCTTCGGGGTAGCCTTCATGGACGCGTTTCAGCATGTTGTGGGCCGCTTCTTCAACCGCTTCGTGGCTTTTCAGGCCAAGGATAACGCCACCCACGTCGGATTTGTGGGTGATGTCCGGCGACAAGATTTTGATCGCCACGGGATAGCCCATGGCATCGGCAGCGCGCGCCGCGTCTTGGGGGGATTTGGCGATATGAGTTTCCACCGTGGGCACACCGTAGGCGGCCAGCACGGCTTTGGTTTCCGGCTCGCTCATATACTCGTGCCCGCCGGCCAACGCGCCTTCGACAATCAACCGCGCGGTCGGCGTAGCGGGATGAAAATCACTGGGCATGGACGGCGGCGTTTCCATCAAAATTTCTTGATTGCGGCGATAGCGCACCGTGTGCATGAACGCCTGCACCGATTTCAAGGGCGTGTCGAAACACGGAATATTGGCTTTGCCCATGAGCGCGCGCGCTGGGGCGGCAAACTCTTCGCCGACAAAACACGTGGTGAGCGCGGCGCGCGGTTTTTCTTTGCCAAGCTCAACAATGGTTTGGGCAATTTCGATGGGGTGAACCACCGCCACGGGGCAATGCATGACCAGAACTGCATCGACTTCCTGAGCGTCGAGCAATATCTTCAGCGCATCCGCATAGCGTGAACCGGGGGCATCGCCGACGATGTCGATCGGGTTGGCCTGAGACCACGTGTCGGGCAACACGGCGTTTAGCTTTTCAACGGTTTCGGTGCTGAGGGTGGCCAGCGTGCCGTTTTGTTCCATCAAATCGTCCACCGCCATCACCCCCAACCCGCCACCGTTGGTCAAAATGGCCAGACGATCCCCTTTGGGGCGGCGGCCACGGCTCAAGGTTTCGACGGCGGCGAACAGTTCTTCAAACTCATACACCCGCAGCATGCCCGCGCGGGCGAACGCCGCATCGTAAACATAGTCGTTGCTGGCCAGCGCACCTGTATGCGACATAGCGGCTTTAGATGCTTCTTCAAAGCGCCCCGATTTAATCGCCAACACAGGCTTGTTGCGCGCCGCGGCCCGTGCGGCGGACATGAAGGTGCGATTGTGATGAATAGCTTCGATATAGAGCAAAATCGCCGTCGTTTCCGGATCGCTGCCCAAATAATCGAGCACGTCGCCAAAATCCAATTCAGCCATATCGCCCATGGAAATAAAATGCGAAAAGCCGATACCGCGCGGCTTGGCCCAGTCGAGCACCGCGGTGCACAACGCCCCCGATTGCGACACAAACGCGATCTTCCCCGGCAATGCGGAGGTATGCGCGAAGCTGCCGTTGAGGCCAATCCCCGGCACCAGCAAGCCCAAACAGTTGTGACCCAAAATGCGCATGCCGTAGCGCTTGGCGGTGACCAGCATCGCGTCCGTGACGGTGACGCCATCGCTGTGTTCAACCCGGCTAAGCCCCGCCGTTAGCACCACCACGGCGCGCACGCCGCGCGCGCCCAGCTGTTCCATAATCAGCGCGATGGTGCCGGGTGGCGTGCACACCACCGCCATGTCAGGCACCAACGGCAAGCTGGCGATATCGGGATAGGCAAGCACCCCGCTGATGGAGGTGTGCCTGGGATTAACCGGCATAATCGGGCCGGAAAACCCGCCGTGCAGCAGATTGTTCATCACCAACGAGCCAATGGATTTAGGCCGAGGCGTCGCCCCGATCACGGCAACAGATGCGGGTCGGAATAGATGATCAAGATTTCGCGTGCTCATGATGATACCTTGTTTTCTGGGGCCGTTATGGGCGGTCGGGTGGTCAAAACAAAATGCTGAATGCTGAGTGCGTTGCAGCAAATAACTATAGCCGAACGCATTTGTTCTTTATATCAAGATAGCTAGATCATGTTACGGTAATGCTGCGATGCAGCAATGCGGCGTTTGCAGGAGCGGGATTTGGCGTTGCTCAGCACATGCGGATCAGGGCACGCGCAAAGGACGTTATGGATGACCACTTTTTTGTATCAACCGCCTGCGTGCGCTGATCACGACACCGGCGAAGATCACCCCGAACACCCTATGCGCCTGCGCGCCATTCAAAGCATCTTGGAACATGAGAGTTTTTCCGACTTGATCCGCGTCGGGGCGAAAAAGGCCACCCGCGCCCAGTTGGAACGAGTCCACACCGCCCATCACATCGACCATATTTTGTCCACCGCGCCCAAATCCGGCATCGCTTATTTGGATGCCGAGACGGTGATGTCGCCGAACAGCGCCGATGCGGCGCTGTTCGCGGCGGGCGCAGCGTGCGAGGCCGTTGACGATGTGGTGGCGGGGACGGCGCGCAACGCGTTTTGCGCCATTCGCCCCCCCGGGCACCACGCCGAACCCTCCCAAGCCATGGGCTTTTGCTTGTTCAACAACGCCGCCATCACCGCCCAACACGCGCACGCCGTACACGGCCTGACGCGCATCGCCATTGTTGATTTTGATGTCCATCACGGCAACGGTACCCAGACGTGCTGTTGGAAGTATCCGCATTTATTTTACGCATCATCGCACCAATACCCGTGCTGGCCGGACACCGGACTAGAAAGCGAAGTCGGCGATTACGACAACATTTCCAACGCCATTTTGGCACCGGGTTCTGGCAGTGACGAATTTCGCGCCGCATGGTCTGAACGCTTACTGCCCAAGCTGGAACGCTTTGAGCCGCAACTGGTGATCATTTCCGCCGGCTTTGACGCCCACGCAAGCGACCCCCAAGCGCAACTGCGCCTGCAAACGACCGACTTTGCGTGGATCAGCAAAGAACTGGTTGAACTCGCCAATCGGTGCTGCCAAGGCCGGGTGGTGTCCGTGTTGGAAGGCGGCTACGACCCGCACGCCCTGGCCGCCAGCGTCGGTGCCCACGTCTACGTTTTGATGACATGCTAACGATATAACTTGTTTTGTTGCGTTGACCGGTTGAGGTCACCGGCGATAAGCAGACATCGGAATTCGAGGGCCATTTACCCAATTCCAACACATTGCCCGGCGCGGGTTCGTTCCGTCATCTTACAATATGCAAGCATTTGCGGAGTGATGACGGTTTGAGGGCCATCTAGACCGCTACCGCGCCCCACTTCCCCCTTGCAATCCCCAAGTTTCCGCGTATATTGCGCCGCTTCAACCTCCTTGCCGGGGGTTTGCCCTCGGCTATACCTGCTTTCACCAATATTGGAGTCTGTGGGTTGAGATAATCCGAAAGGAGCCAAACATGGCTTTTTATGAAAGCGTGATCATCGCACGCCAAGACCTTTCTGCTCAGCAGATCGAAGGTCTTACCGAACAGATGACGGCCGTTGTCACCGACAACGGCGGCAAGGTCGAAAAGACCGAGCAGTGGGGCCTGCGCTCCATCGCCTATCGCATCAAGAAAAACCGCAAGGGTCACTACTTCCAGCTGTCCATCGACGCGCCGTCCAAAGCTGTCGCTGAACTGGAACGTCAGTTGGGCCTAAACGAAGACGTCCTGCGCAGCCTTACGGTGAGCATCGACGCCATCGACATGGAACCCAGCGTCGTCTTGGCCTCCAAGGGTGCCCGTGACGAACGTCCGCGCCGCGATCACGATGATCGTCCGCGCCGTGACGACAAACGTCCGGCTCCAGCAGCAGCCGCTGCTCCTGCCGCCACAGATAGCAAAGAGGGAGAAGCATAATGGCTGGTCGTCCTTTCTTTCGCGGACGCAAGTCCTGCCCGTTCACCGGCCCGAATGCGCCGACGATCGATTTCCGCGATACCAAGCTGCTGAGTCGCTATGTCTCTGAGCGTGGCAAAATCGTGCCGAGCCGCATCACCGCTGTTTCCAACAAAAAACAGCGCGAAGTGGCGAAAGCGATCAAGCGCGCCCGGTATCTCGGCTTGCTGCCGTACGTTATTAAATAGGATAAGGTGGGGCTGCTTTTCAGTTAAAGCAGCCCCACCGCACCGGCATGAAACATCCGTTTCTCGCAATCAGCGCCGGGTTATTTAGCGGCATTTTGGTTTTGGCCTCCCTATCCGGGGCGTCCATAGCCGTCGCGTATCTAACCCTGGTTCTGCCCCTGCCCATGTTGATGGCAGGGTTGGGATTGGGAACCCGGGGCGCGTCGATCGCCGTATCCAGCGGCTTGATTTTAACGGCGCTGGCAAATCCGGTTTCCGGATTGGCGTTCGCGATGATGTTCGGACTGCCCGTGTGGTTGATCGTCCGCCTGGCGTTGACGGGGCCAAACGGCCCGGTTATCCAGGCACCGGAACACGCAGGCCCCTATACACAAGAGGGCGTGCAAACCCAGTCCACCTTCCAAGATCGCATCTTGGGCCGGGCTGCGGATTGGGAAGGCGAAATCGGCCAGCCGCAACGCGATGCGGGTTGGTTTCCGGCGGGACATATCACGGCGGTGATAACGGTCTTGGCGGGATGTTACTTGATTGCCGGGGCCTTTATGGCGTCCGGTGATGGTGGTCTGCAACAGGTGATCACGGTCTATCTGACGCAGGTGGCCGACGTCATTGCGGGTGCACAGGGCCAAGAGGTCCTGCGGGATGCGATCATGCTGGTGGTTCCCTATTTTCCGGGTTCCGTCGCCGCATTTTGGGTGTTGTCGTTGTTGATCAACGCGATCATCGCCCAATCCTTACTGGCCAAGGGTGGACGCAACTTGCGCCCCTCCCCGCGGCTGCGGGAGCTGTTGCTCCCCGACTGGTTAAGTTGGGCCTTGGTGTTGGCGGCGCTGATCGCGTTGATTTCATCGGGGGAAATAGAGTATATCGGGCGGAACTTGACGTTAACGTTAGCCGTACCGTTCTTTTTCCTCGGGCTCTCGGTGGTTCACAAGTTAGCGGCTCAAACCCCGCTGCCCGGTGCGCTGCTGGCTTTGATTTATATGGTGACGATCTTTTCGGGCTGGTTTGCCCTGATCATCGCCGGACTTGGTGTTATAGAGCAGTGGGTCGGTTTGAAAGACCGCATGGATAAGCCCACTAACGTTTAATGTTTTGACCGCTCCCAACGGGGGCTGGAGATGTACAATGCAAGTGATTTTGTTGGAACGTATCGAGAAGTTGGGCCAAATCGGTGATATCGTCACCGTGAAACCCGGCTTCGCCCGTAATTTCCTGTTGCCGCGCGAAAAAGCGCTGCGGGCAACGGACGCGAACAAGGCGGCTGTTGAAGCCCGCCGTGCTCAGTTGGAAGCCGACAACGTAACGCGTCGCACCGAAGCTGAAGCCATCGCCACCAAAATGGAAGGCCTTTCCGTCACCTTGATCCGTCAAGCTGGCGAAGCTGGCCACCTGTATGGTTCGGTCAGCGCCCGCGACATCGCCGCTGGCGTCACCGATGGCGGTTTCACCGTGACCCGCAATCAGGTCGACCTTGCCGATCCGATCAAGGCGTTGGGCCTGTACGACGTGAGCGTGCGTTTGCACCCTGAAGTCACGACCAACATCACCATCAACGTTGCGCGCTCCGAAGACGAAGCCAAAATCCAGGCCGAAACCGGTCACGCGATGATGTCTACGGCTGAAGCCGAAGCTGCTGAAGCCAAGGCCGAATTGGACGCCGTCTTTGAAGAAGGCGCTGCCGACGCTGCCGCTGAAGAGCTGGCCGCCGAAGAAGCTTACGACGTGCAAAGCGCCGAAGACGCCGTCGCTGACGAAGCGGCTAAGGTGCAAATGGCCGCTGATGCTAAAGACGCCGCTGCTGCAGCCGCAATCGCGGCTGCCGAAACTGGCACCTCTGCTGACGGCGAGGAAGAGGCTGAATAAGCCATCTTCTCCTTAACAGCCAAGAATACAAAGCGGCGCGTCCATCTAGGGCGCGCCGCTTTGATATTTAAGGGATTTGTGCGAATCGGTTTATAATTTTGTCCCCATTGTCCCCCTTATCCACAGGCTGATGAAGGAAGCCAAACGCCATGCTTTCGCTTAGTGTCACCGCATCATGAGCACAGACAACATCATACCCATGTCGGATGCGGACGATCCTGGGCCTGTCTATGACGGGCCGGACGAGTCTGGGAGCGAACCGATGGGCGAAAATGCTAGTACGTCGTCCACCCCCGCCTATCGCACCCTGCCACACAACATCGAGGCTGAGAAAGCCCTGTTGGGTGCCATCTTCAGCGACAACCGCGCCTATGAGCGGGTCAGTGAATTCCTGCGTGCCGAACATTTTTCCGTGCCCGAACACGGCAAGATTTTCGAAGCCGCGCAAACGCTGATGGAAAAGGGCCAGCTCGCCAACCCGGTGACCTTGTCCGGTTTCTTCGAAGGCAACGACGAATTGGTGGCCATGGGCGGCAAGGCTTACTTGGCCGAGTTGGCCGCCAGCGCGGTGACCATCATCAATACCGGTGAATACGGGCGCATCATTTACGACCTGCACATGAAGCGGGAATTGATCGCGCTCGGCACCGACATGGTCAATGAAGCTTATGACCGGGGTGTACAAGCAACCGCCACCGACCAAATCGAAAAGTCGGAACAGCAACTTTATGACCTAGCCACCCAGGGCGATCACGAAGGCGGGTTCCAGGATTTTCGCACCGCCGTGTTGGAGGCCGTGCATGTCGCCGAAGCCGCGCACAAACGCGACGGCGCACTGGCGGGTGTCGCCACGGGCATGACCGATCTGGATCAAATGTTGGGCGGCCTGCACAAATCAGATCTGCTCATCCTCGCCGGACGCCCATCCATGGGTAAGACCGCCCTGGTCACCAACATCGCTTACAACGCCGCGTACTCGTACCACAAGTCGAACGGCGAAGAAGGCGCTGTGGTTGGCTTCTTCTCGCTGGAAATGTCCGCAGAACAGCTGGCCGCACGTATCATTTCCGAACAGGTCGAAGTGTCGTCGAACAAGATGCGCAAGGGCGAGCTGAGCAACGATGAGTTCACCCGCTTGGTGGTGTCCAGCCAAGAGCTGCACCGTATTCCGCTGTTTATTGACGATACCCCGGCGCTCACCGTCTCGGCGCTGCGCACCCGCGCGCGCAGGCTTAAGCGCCAGCATAACCTCGGCATGATCGTGGTCGATTATTTACAGTTGATCTCGCCGCCGCCGGGGTCCAGCGACGGACGCGTCAACGAAGTATCGGAAATCACCCGTGGCTTGAAAACCTTGGCCAAGGAGCTTGAAGTTCCGGTCATCGCCCTGTCGCAGTTGTCGCGTGCCGTGGAAAGCCGTGACCCGCCCCGCCCGCAGTTGGCCGATTTGCGTGAATCCGGCTCCATCGAGCAAGATGCCGACGTGGTGATGTTCATTTATCGTCCCGAATATTATCACGAACGCAAAAAACCCGATCCAGACAACTTAGACAAGCTGGCGGAATGGGATGAAAAGCTCGAGAAAATCAAGAATATCGCCGACGTGATCATTGGCAAGCAGCGTCACGGCCCCATCGGCGACGTCCGGCTGTCCTTCCAGGGTGAGTTCACGCGCTTTTCCGACCTGGACACCCACCATCCGGGCTACGAAGGCCGATGACCGACGACGCCGCCCTCCATTCGCCCGAAGCCCGGCGTGCGGGGGCGGTCCTGACCATCGATTTAGACGCCATCGCCGCCAACTGGCGTCTGTTCGCAAATCAGGCCCGCACCAGCGGCGCCACCGCTGGAGCCGTTGTGAAGGCCTCATCCTATGGGCTGGACGCCACCCATGCGGCCCCCGCCCTGCACCTAGCCGGATGCGAGACGTTTTTCGTCGCCACCATCTCGGAAGGCATTGAGCTGCGCGAAATTTTGGGTGCCATTACCGACGCCACCCCCGCCATTCACGTGTTCAACGGCCTGATGGACGGGGCGGAGCGCGATTTTGTCGAACACGGCCTGACCCCGGTGTTGAACACCTTGGGCGACGTGGACGCCTGGCGGGCGTTTTGCATCGGCTATGGCAAGGCGCTGGCGTGCGACCTACACATCGACACCGGCATGTCGCGCTTAGGCCTGGACGCCCGGGAACTGGCCCAGATTATCGACGGGGCTGAACGGTTGAGCGGCCTAAAGCTGGACTTAACGATCAGCCACCTAGCTTCAGCCGAAGACGCAGACGATCCTCAAAACGCCTATCAATTGGGGCGTTTTCAAGGAGCCTTGGCCCACTTGCCCGGCGGGCGCGCCTCGCTGGCCAATTCATCCGGGGCATTTTTAGGCCCTGAGTACCACTTCGACGTATTGCGTCCGGGGGCCGCGCTCTATGGTGTCAACCCAACGCCGGGCGCGCCCAACCCCATGGCTCAAGTGCTTCGTTTGCAAGGTAAAATCCTACAAATCCGCACAATTGACACCCCCCAAGGCGTTGGTTATGGTTCCACCCATCAAGCGGCGGCGGGGGCGCGTATTGCCACCCTTTCCGTCGGGTATGCGGACGGTTACCCGCGCAGTCTTTCCAACGCCGGACACGTGTATTTCGGCGAACACAGGGCTTCCATCGTGGGGCGGGTATCTATGGATCTCATCACAGTCGATATTACAGACATCCCCGAGGCGCTCGCCCGTCCCGGCATGCTGGCGGACCTTATCGGTCCCCTCAACCCGGTTGACGCCGTGGCGGCAGAGGCTGGCACCATTGGCTACGAGCTGCTGACCCAATTGGGTTCGCGCTACCACCGCATTTATACCGGTGGGGGGTACGCCTCATGAACCCGCTTCAGGCCATCGGGCGCGTTTTTCTCGCCTTCCTCGCCACCACCGGGCGACTGATGACGTTCACCGGGCTGGGCCTCAGCCACGCCGTGCGTCCGCCGTTTTATCCGCGTATCGTCCTGCGCCAGATGATCGACATCGGCTATTACTCCCTGCCCGTGGTGGGCCTGACTGCCGTGTTTGCGGGCATGGTGCTGGCGCTGCAAAGCTACACCGGGTTCTCAAGATTTTCCGCCGAAGGGGCCATCGCCAACGTGGTGGTTTTGTCCATCACCCGCGAACTGGGTCCGGTGCTGGCGGGCTTGATGGTGGCGGGTCGCATCGGCGCGAGCTTAGCCGCAGAAATCGGCACCATGCGGGTTACCGAACAGATCGACGCGCTGACGACGCTCAGCACCAACCCGATGAAATATCTGGTGGCCCCGCGTATCGTCGCCGGGCTCGCCATGTTCCCCATCTTGGTTTTGATCGCCGACATCATCGGCGTGTTTGGCGGCTACCTCGTGGCGGTTTATAAGCTGGGCTTTAACCCGTCCAACTACCTGCAAAACACCTGGGACTTCCTCACCGCCGAGGACGTCAACTCAGGCCTAGTCAAGGCCGCAGTGTTTGGCTTCATCGTCACCTTGATGGGCTGCTATCACGGCTATAATTCCAAGGGCGGCGCACAGGGCGTGGGCCGAGCCACCACCAACGCGGTGGTGTCTGCGTGCATCTTGATCTTGTGCTCCGATTACATCCTCACCGAAATGTTCTTCACCAAGTAAGGAAACGGACGGATGAGCGACACCCCCAAAATTCAAATGCGCGGCGTGCACAAAGCATTTGGCAAAAAGGTCGTTCTCAACGGCATTGACCTGGACGTGGGCGTGGGCGAAAGCGTGGTCATCATCGGCGGGTCCGGCACCGGAAAATCGGTGACCTTGAAATCCATCCTCGGCCTGCTGACCCCGGATTCAGGGTCCATCAAAATCGATGGCGAAGACGTCATCGGCATGGGTACCGCCGACCGCGAACGCGTCAACCAACAGGTGGGCATGCTGTTTCAGGGCGGCGCGCTGTTCGATAGCCTGCCTGTGTGGGAAAACGTGGCGTTTGGCCTGTTGGCGCAAAAACGCTGCACCCGCCATGACGCCCACGACATTGCGGTGGAAAAATTGGCCATGGTGGGCATGGATGCCGCCGTCGCCGACTTGATGCCGTCGGAACTGTCGGGCGGCATGCAAAAGCGTGTGGGCTTGGCCCGCGCCATTGCGGCTGACCCGAAAATCATATTCTTTGACGAACCCACCACCGGCCTGGACCCCATCATGGCGGACGTGATCAACGACCTGATCGTCAAGGTGACCCGCGACGTTGGTGCTACGGCGCTGTCCATCACCCACGACATGGCATCGGCACGCAAGATTGCCAACCGCATCGCCATGCTCTATGAGGGCAAAATCATCTGGCAAGGCCCGGTCGAAGACATCGACAATTCTGGCAACGCCCATGTGGATCAATTCATCCACGGCAAGGCCGACGGGCCTATTCAGATGGCGGTGCGGGCTTAAGCCCCCATCCTCTAAACCGTCTTACCCGACGCTCATCGCCAAGACTCGACTCATTTCAGTCAAGGATCGGGTCGATTGTGCTTGCCAAGTGTTAAAGGCCTCCTGCACCACGGCCCTAGATTTTTGGGATGAAGGAGCCCCGTCTATGATTCCTTCTGCAACCAGCCGCGCGATGACATCCCGTGACAAGATGAAACTATCCACGCCCATGAAGCGCAGGAAATATTGCCCCGTATTTCCCCCAAGACGAGACCCGCGCTTTTTAAGCAAGGTTAATAACCCCACATAATCGGACGACGGCCAGTTAGAAAACGCTTTGCCAACGCCACCATATTCCTGCACGAGTTCGGCTAAAAACACCGCGTTCTGTTGTACCGAACGAATTTTGGTTCCGTGACGCACAATGCGTTTATCAGTGACAAGCCGGGCAAAGTCATCATCGTGCAGCATGGCGCAACGTCCAAGGTGAAAACCCTCAAAGGCCATCTCAAAGCCCGGCCACATGTTCTCGACAACTTTCCAGTTGAAGCCCGCCTGAAACACGCACTTGGCCATGCACGACAGCCATCGATCATCGGGTAGGGCAGCCAATTCTGAACGCGATCTCGGCTTGTCCAGAAGCGCTTCCAGCGCCTTCTCACTGCCTTTGGATTTGACCGCGATGGCATAAATTTCATCAAAATTGCGCATCTTCATGTCTCCGCCAGTAAATCCAGGCCCTGCAATGTCGTTTTAGCCACCTGCCACAAGTCGGCTTCTGTTCGCACCACTTTGGACAGAACATTCAAGCCGATGATCAGATTCTGAAGAGACAACGCCAGGGCATGAATGTTCACGTCCTCATTGATTTCACCGGTGGCGACGCCCCAGCCCAAAAGCGTTTCTATGCGTGCAACGCTGCCCAAAATTATGTCTTCGAGCTTTGAGCTGAGTTCATCATTGGTGTTGCACAGTTCGGCAATGCAATTCACGGCGAGGCATCCCCGCGCCCCAGGGTCTTCTGATCTGGATATGCAAATGGCCCGCAACGTGTCGGTGACGAGCTTTTTGATCGACATATCGGGCGTTGCATGGACCAGAGCCTGGTCAGGTGTCTGGCTGCAATACAACGCCAGTGCCTCGCCAAACAGCGCCTGACGACTGTTGAAGGCGTTATAGAAACTGGACCGCGTGATCCCCAGTTTTTCAGACAGGGCCTTGACGGAATTCGCCTCATAGCCCTCTCGCCAGAATTCATTCATCGCGAATTCGACGGCCTCTTGGCGATTGAATTTTGACGGGCGAGCCATGGCTCGTTGCTCCAAAAATAAACCGGATAAATAATTATATACACATATGGACAAAATATATTCGGTATGTTTTATACATACATGAACACAATGATTGTCGTCAATCCAAATCACCAGTAGGAGCAAGCCATGTCAGCATTCTTTGTTGCAACATCGCGGATCAAGGACCCCGATAAATACACTGAGTACGGAGCCAAAGCCGGAGCAACGTTCGCCGCCTTTGGTGGTAAGCTGGTTGTCCGGGGAAAAGTCGATGAGACCCTGGCAGGCGCCAGTGATCACCAGACAGTTGCGGTGGTGCGCTTTCCAGATACGGCGGCAATCAAAGCTTGGTATCAATCACCTGACTATCAGGCGTTGATCCCGCTTCGTGATGAGGCCGTGGACATGACGCTCGTTACATACGAAGAACCTGTGTGATCAGCGGGCCATCCGTGCGTCAAGGCCCTTCAGCCCCGTGAAGCGGACGATTACTCCAACAAAAAAGCCCCCTTGGATTTACAAGGGGGCTTTTCTTCGCGGGGGGGAGGTTTGTTTTTCGGCTTAGTTTCAGGCCGAGGTTTTTTCTTTGTCGCAGTGCAACGAGTCGATTAACCGTCGATTTCGTTGGACATGACAGGCTGACGCTTGGCCAACTGGACGGTGGCGTAGGCGGGATCTTGCGCTGCCAAGACCGCCGGGTGCACATTCAGTTCCTGCGCCTTGTTCACCAGGGCGACAATGGCCTTGCGATTCTGAGCCTGCAGGCCCTGGATGCGGTCGACAAGGGCCACGACTTTCGGTGCAACGCCGTTTTCACGGGCCTTGGTCACCATCGCGACGATTTCAACGCGGTTGGCAGCCTGCTTGGCATGCACTTGATCAACAACGGCTGCCATTTTCGGCGTCACCTGATCGGCAGAAATGCCCATGTCGTTATCGGCCTGGGCAGCGCCAGCAATGGCGGTCATGGAAACTGCAGAAGCGGCGGCGATGATAAAAAATTTCTTCATGGTTGTTTTCCTTTTCGGGGTCGTTTTATTAGGGGTTATTTTTGTTGTCGTTAGTTCTCGTTTGTCGTCGATTGCGATTGTGTCTATTTCTTTTGAACACAATCTGAAGGGCCTATTCATGTAGCATTAAGTTTAAATAAGCAGATGCTAATGTAAGCGCCAAAACCCTTCATTCATGAGGACAACGCGTCACGAGGAACTTTAATCCATGTGCCCAGCGCAGACCTGCCATGCCACCACGTATCCTCAGAGCGCAAAAAAACACCCTCATGCTTGGGGGGGCGTACGGGGTAGCGTTACAGATGGAACGAGACGCCCAAAAGCGTGTTGTCTTAATGGCCCGCTTCGGATCACAAGCGGGCCATTTCAACCCAACAAAAAAGCCCCCTTGGATTTATAAGGGGGCTTTTCTTCGCGGGGGGGGAGAGGTTTGTTTTTCGGCTTAGTTTCAGGCCGGGGTGTACATGGAGTGGGTGGCGTAAAAGTCGGCAAATACCGTGATCTTTACGATGCCAACGGCCGTGAGGACAGTGGCGGCGGACCAGCACACTTTGATGTGCTTGGCGGTGAGTTTGCTCACCTCGCCGCGCTTTTCTACCGCACGTTTGGCGAAAAATAAGGTTACAGCGGCAACGGCGAACATTAAAGCGTAACCAATCAGATAAACCATTCCGGGGTCATGCATTGTTCTTATTCCTTGTTCTAAAACCGGCGGGGGTGCCGGGCTGTTCCTCAGTGTTGAACCCGTTATAAAGGCTCGGGATTGAACCAACTCTGAAGCTTTCATTCAGACAACGTTCAGCGCCCGGATTTAATCCATCCCCCTGCCCTCATATCTCCCCCTGCCCCTTGTGATTGGCCCCCGAATCACGCTACACCTCTGGTTCCCTAAATTCTTGGTTGGAAAACCGATTGGCCAAGGCAAAAATCCAGTTTACCTGCCAAGAGTGCGGCGCTACCGCCCCGAAGTGGAGCGGCAAGTGCGAGGGCTGCGGGGCGTGGAATACGCTGGTCGAAGAAGCCCCCTTAGACACCACCCCCAAAGGCTTGAGCAGCACCAAGGGCCGCCGGGTGCAGTTTGTCGGCCTTGAGGGCGAAGAAAAGCGCCCGCCGAGGCGGTCCAGCGGCATCGCGGAATTCGACCGCGTGCTGGGCGGCGGCATGGTTCCAGGCTCGGCGATTTTAGTCGGCGGCGAGCCCGGCATCGGCAAATCCACCATCTTGATGCAAGTCGCGGCGCATATGTCGAATAAGGGCCGCGTTGCCTATATCAGCGGCGAGGAAGCCGTGGACCAGTTGCGCCTGCGCGCCAGCCGCCTCGGCCTGGACAAGACAACGGTGGAGCTGGCCGCCGCCACCAACGTGCGCGACATCATCACCACCTTGGACGAAAGCCCCCCGGCGGTGGCGATCATCGATTCCATCCAGACCATGTTCGTCGATAGCCAAGACAGCGCACCGGGCAGCGTGTCTCAGGTGCGCACCTCGGCCCAAGAACTGATCAAGCTGTCCAAACGCAAGGGCTTTCCGGTGTTGCTGGTGGGCCACGTCACCAAGGACGGGCAGATCGCGGGTCCGCGGGTGCTGGAACACATGGTCGACACGGTGCTTTATTTTGAAGGCGACCGCAGCCACCAGTTTCGCATCCTGCGCGCGGTGAAAAACCGTTTCGGTGCCACCGACGAAATCGGGGTGTTTGAAATGTCCGACGCGGGGCTGGTCGAAGTCACCAATCCGTCCGCCCTCTTCCTGTCCGAACGCGACCAAGAGGTCAGTGGTTCTGCGGTGTTTTCCGGTATGGAAGGCACCCGCCCCATGCTGTTGGAGGTGCAAGCCCTGGTGTCGCCATCAACCCTGGCAACGCCCAGGCGCGCTGTGGTGGGCTGGGATAGCGCCCGCCTCGCCATGGTGATGGCGGTTATCGAGACCCGATGCGGGGTTGCCATCGGCGCCAACGACGTGTACTTGAACGTCGCAGGTGGCTTGCGGGTCTCGGAACCCGCCTGTGACTTGGCCGTGGCGGCCGCATTATTGTCGAGTTTGAGTGGTATTGCGGTTCCAAACGGCAGCGTATTTTTTGGCGAAGTGGGTTTATCCGGCGAAATTCGCGCGGTCAGCCACGCCGAGGCCCGCTTGAAAGAAGCGGCCAAACTGGGGTTCAAAAGCGCCATCACGCCCAAACGCCGAGGTCAGGCGAAAGCGGGCACGAAGGACTTGAACATCAACGAAATCGGACACTTGGCCGAACTGGCCCTGATGTTCGACAGCGAAGGTTAAAAACGGGCCTAGACCGCATGCACTGGATCGATATCCTGGTCATTGTCATACTGCTGGTATCCGGCGCGTTCGGGTACGCGCGCGGCTTCGTTCACGAAGTTTTGTCCATCGCCGGCTGGGCAGGCGCCACCTTCGCCACCATATATGGCACACCGGTGCTCAAGCACTTCACCCAGCAATTTATCGGTGACCCGTTTATCGCCCCCTTGGTGACGGGAATTTTGCTTTTCATCGCCACGCTGGTGATTTTGTCTTTGATCACGCGGCAAATTTCCAAGGGCGTGAAGGAAAGCGCGCTGGGGGCATTGGACCGGGCGCTGGGGTTCTTGTTCGGCCTGCTGCGCGGGGCCTTGGTCGTGTGCTTGCTGTGGATCGGCTATGAATGGGCCGACGCCCCGATCGAGCCGCCCGAATGGGTTGTCGCGTCGCGCACCATGCCCTTGGTCATTCAGGGTGCGGACATGCTCAAAGCCCTGATCCCGCCCGCACAAGAAGACCCGAACGCCGATCCAAACGCACCGCCCGCGGATGGACAAACCGGCAGCCAGAGTCTTTTAGACAAAGCCATCAACGCCATACCCTCCGCCCCAAATAAAACAGGCGACGGCAGCTATGGTAAAAAAGAACGCACCGAAATGGACAGGTTGTTCGAAACCAACAACTGACCCCTTAACGCGACGTAACGGAACTTAAAGCCCCATGGAACAGCGCACCGCCTTTGTTGACGACGACGACCACTTCCACGACGAATGCGGCGTGTTCGGTGTCTACAACCACCCAGACGCTGCCGCGCTCACCACGCTGGGCCTACATGCATTGCAACATCGCGGCCAAGAAGCCGCTGGCGTGGTGACCTATGACGGTCGCCACTTCCACTCTCACAGAGCCTTGGGCAGCGTCGGCGATAACTTCAACACCGAAAGCGTGATCGACCGCCTGAAAGGCCCCATGGCCATCGGCCACGTGCGCTATTCCACCGCGGGCGGCACGGTGATGCGCAACATCCAGCCGCTGTTTGCGGACTTGGTGTTCGGCGGCTTTGCCATTGCCCACAACGGCAACCTCACCAATGCCCGCACCTTGCGCCACGAATTGGTGGAACGCGGCTGCATTTTTCAGTCCACGTCGGACACCGAAACCATCTTGCACCGCGTCGCCACCAGCGAATACCGCAAGGTCCTGGACCGTTTCGTCGATGCTTTGCGGGGCGTGTCTGGGGCGTATTCCATCGTCGCGCTGACCCGGCGCAAGCTGATCGGCGTGCGCGATCCCATGGGCGTGCGTCCGCTGGTATTGGGGCGCATCGGCGAAGGCTGGGTGATGGCATCGGAAACCTGCGCCCTGGATATCATCGGTGCCGAATACATGCGCGACGTCGAACCGGGTGAAATGATCATCATCAGCGAAGACGGTATCAAGAGCCTTAAACCGTTCACTCCCGTGCCATCGCGCTTTTGTATTTTCGAGCACATCTACTTCGCGCGCCCCGACAGCGTTATCGAGGGTAAAAACGTCTACGCCGTGCGCAAGAACATTGGCGCGGAACTGGCCCGCGAAAGCCATGTCGAGGCCGATATGGTGGTACCTGTGCCCGATTCAGGCGTCCCCGCAGCCATCGGCTATGCCGCTGAATCCGGGATACCGTTCGACCTTGGCATCATCCGCAGCCACTACATGGGTCGCACCTTTATCCAACCGTCCGACACCATCCGTCACTTGGGCGTTAAGTTGAAGCACAATGCAAACCGCGCCTGGATCAAGGGCAAACGCTTGATTTTGGTCGACGATTCCATCGTCCGCGGCACCACCTCGGTGAAGATCGTGGAAATGATGCGCAACGCCGGGGCCAAGGAAGTGCACATGCGCATTTCCAGCCCGCCCACCATGCATCCCTGCTTTTACGGCATCGACACGCCGGACCAGGAACAACTGATGGCGCACCGCATGACCGTTGACGAAATGGCGAAACACATCGGCGTTGATACCCTGGCGTTTATCAGCCACGATGGCCTGTACCGCGCCGTCGGTGAACAATCGCGCAACGCCGAGTGTCCACAATTCTGCGATGCTTGCTTCACCGGCGAGTACCCAATCCCGCTGGTGGACAAGGACGGCGACCCCGGGCCTGAACAACTCACGTTACTATCGGAATCCTAAAGACGATGACCGCTAAAATACTAGACGGACGGGTGGCGCTGATCACCGGAGCCTCACGCGGCATTGGGCGCGCGGTCGCCAAGTGTTTCGCCGAACAGGGCGCGCATGTGGTTGTCACCGCACGGACCCAAGGCGCGTTGGAAGAATTGGAGGACGAAATCCGCAGCCTTGGCGGTTCCGCCACCCTGGTGCCGTGCGACATGACCGATTTCGACGTCATCGATAAAATCGGCGGCGCCATTTTTGAGCGTTTCAAGAAATTGGACGTGCTGGTGGGCAACGCCGGCGCGCTCGGCACCCTGGCTCCGCTGGCCCACTTGGACCCCAAAGAATGGCAGCGCGTGCTGGACATTAACCTCACCGCCAACTGGCGTTTGATCCGCGCGCTCGACCCGCTTCTGCGCGCCTCCGACGCGGGCCGCGCGGTCTTCGTCAGCTCAACGGTTGGACATCAGGCGCGGGCATACTGGGGAACCTATGCGGTGTCCAAGGCGGGCCTGGAAATGACCGCCGGAATCTACGCCGAAGAAACCAAGACCACCCCCGTGCGCGTCAACATGATCAATCCGGGCGGCACCCGCACGGCCATGCGCGCCGCCGCCATGCCCGGAGAAGTCCCCGAACACGTCAAATCCCCCGACGCCATCACCCACCTGTTCTTAGAATTGGCGTCGCCAGCCTATACCAAAACCGGCCAAATGATCGAGGCCGAGCAGGAGCTGGCGGCGGGACACACGGCTTATCATTTATAAGTGCCGTGCCTCCGCATAATCTTCCTATACTTGCACATTTAATCTATTCCACCGCCTTCACAAGATGTACAGTGCGGCATAAAGTCATTTAAAAACCGTGGTCAAACCTAGAAAAACAACCCAGCACTAATCTGATATTTGAGGAGTATAAAATCATGAAAACTGTAATCAAAGCCGGTGCCGTTCTCGGCACCGTAGCCCTGTTGGCGGGGTGCTCCACCAACTATAACGTTGCCGAGGTTTCCGCTATGGCGGATCAAGGCGGGGCGTTCGCGTCCGCACTTCATAAGCGCTATATCGAACGCGCAGAATTTGAAAACAACGAAGGGGACTGGCCTTCGGTCGGGTTCTTCAACAGCCGCGCCGAGATGGCCGCCATGGGCAATGCTCCCGAAGTCCAAATGACGAGTGATCGCAACCTTAAGGTTGACGTCAGCGCCATTGACAGTGCCTACGCCACCCTGAGCGCCGCATTGAAAACCAACGCCCCGCAAGCGGCACCGGACGCCTGTGCCCGGGCCCAAACCTGGTTCGAGCATTGGATGGAACAGTCCGCAGAAGGCCACCAACCCGCCGATATCGCAACCGCACGCGCTGGCTATGAAACGGCCATCTCCGAATGCAAAGGCGACATGATGCCAATGGCGAAACCGATGGAAAAGCCAATGGCGGAGATGCCGGGTTCGTTCATTATTTACTTTGACCACAACAGCGCCGAACTGACGTCTGTGTCTAAGTTCGTTCTTGGTATCGCGGCCAGTGCTGGCAAGGGCGCACATGCGGCGCGGGCGAACCTGATTGGCTTCGCTGATCGTTCGGGCAACAGCGCCTACAACTTAGCTTTGTCGCAAAAACGCACCCAGGCGGTGGCTAAGGCCCTATCGGCGCTCGGCATGTCATCGGCACAAAGCAGTGTCGGCGAAACCAACCTGCAGGTGATGACCGCCGACGGTGTCCGCGAAGGCCAGAACCGCCGGGTGGAAATCATCTTCCAACGCTAAGTTGTTCCACACACCACGCATTAAAAGGGAGGGCTTTGGTCCTCCCTTTTTTTATTAAAGGTCAGACAGTACCGCTTGCAGCCGCGCCCAGTCGGGCTCATCACCCGGCAGGCCAAAACGTAGCCAGGTTGGGTGCGTGGGAAATGGGCGAGTGAGGATTCCTGCGCGGGCGAGGGTTTCAAACACGGCCTGGGCGTCGGGACTTTTGACCAAACGAAATAGATCGGTACCACCGACGAGGCTGAGCCCCGCCGCATGCAAAAGTTCATCCAGGCGCGCCGCGTCATGTTTCAGGCGCACACGGCTGGCCGCACCCCAAGCGTCATCGTTCAAGGCCTCAGTCCCAGCCCAAATGGCGGGACCGGACACGGCCCACGGCCCCAACTTCAACCGGATTTGTTCCGCCACCGCGGGCGTGCACACGGCAAAGCCCAAACGCACCCCGGCCAGTCCGTAAAACTTGCCGAACGAGCGCAGCACAATCAATCCATCACACCCGGCGTGCGGGGTGACGGATAATTCGGGGCAAACGTCGGCGAAGGCCTCGTCCACCACCAGCGCGCCGCCCCGGTCGTGCAATTCTTCGGCAAACGCCAACAGCCCCTCGACCGTCTGGGTGTTGCCGTCGGGATTGTTGGGATGCACGACAACGGCGCAGGATGCGGGCAGCGCGGCTTGAGCGCAGATTGACGCCGTGTCGTGTACGGTATGCCCGGCGGCGGCCCACGCGGGCGCGTGCTCGCCATAGGTCGGGGCTAAAACGGTGACGTCGCCGGGGCTAAACAGGGTCGGCACCAGCCCAATCAGCGCCTGGGTGCCGGGACTGGCGACAATGGCGGCATGGTCCGGAACGTTGTAGGCCACACGCGCCGCTGCCAGCAGCGCATCTAAGTCGCTGGGCGTTGGCAAGCGGTGCAAGACAGCGGCGGGGATTTCGCCCGGCGCATAAGCCACAGGATTGATACCGGTGGATAGGTCCAGCCAGCCGTCTTTGGGAACACCAAAGCGCGCCTCGGCCGCTGCCGGATTACCGCCGTGGAATATGGGAGTGGAATCGATCATGGCTCAGGATTAACAGATCAGCCCGCCCCGTGCGAGCGGCTTTCGCGCAAATCTTCAACCTCTCTGTTCAGGCGGCCCTTCTCCTCAGCACCGACATCGCGCCAATGACGGTCGCTCAATCCGGCCGCTAAGGCGTATAGCAAGTTGAGAGAGACTCCGCCTTGAGCCTCTGCCACCAAAACATAGGCCGCCGCAGCCCCCATATCTCTAAGGGTGGCCACGTCCTTAATGCCGACACGTTCAAACGCGCGCCACGACACAGGCCCTATATTTTTAAGGTTTTGAGGCATCGGAACTCCATGATAGCGTCTTCAAACCTTAAAGGAAAATCCATGTTTGAAACCGCCTTGATTGCCTTTACCACGTTCTTCGCCACCGTCGGCCCCATTGACGTCGCGGCGATGTATGCGGCCCTGACTCCGGACACAACGCCGAAGCAACGCCGCACGATGGCGTTAAAGGGCGTCGGCATTGCCACCGTCGTCCTGTTGCTGTTTGCGGTTTTTGGTGAGGCGGTGTTGAGCCGTCTGGGCATATCCCTGGCCGCCATGCGCGTGGCGGGCGGCGTTTTGCTGCTGCTGATTTCCATCGACATGGTGTTCGCGCGTCATTCGGGCCTAAGTTCAGCCACCACGGACGAAACGGACGAGGCGCTGACGAAAAAGGACATATCCGCTTTTCCCCTGGCCACGCCGCTGATCGCCGGGCCGGGAACCATGGGGGCCGTCGTTCTTCTCACCACCGAAGCTGGGGGCGATATCGTCCACTGGGGCTTGGTTGTCGGCGCGTTGCTAGCCGTTCTCGCCATCACGGCGTTGCTGTTGCTGGTCGCCGGTAAGGTGCAGAAATTGCTTGGCGTTACGGGCCTCAACGTCATCACCCGCGTAGTCGGCGTTTTGCTGGCCGCGCTGGCGGTTCAGTTCATGTTTGATGGATTGGCACACAGCCCTCTATTTTCCTAGGGGACAGCCACGACGAACCGTGCTATAGCCCCGCCCATGACCGATACTACAGAGCAAACAGCCCCCCCCGCGTCCAAGGACGACTTAATCGCCACCTTCATCCTGGATATGTTGGCAGACGGCAAGTCGTACACCTTCAAGGACATCGCCATGCGCATCTTTGATGGGCGCAAGCGGCCCAAGGATCGCCCCGATGGTTGGCGGCGTTTTATGACGGCGGCAAAACAACAATCGGTACATCTGGCGCGCCAAGGCCGGGTGGACATCGTGCGCAAGGGCCAGGTGGCTGACCCTAACGATTTTAAGGGCATTGTCCGAGTGCGCCTAGCGACAAAGGCTGGGAAAGACAAATCCTAACGCGGCTTTTTCAGCTCTATTAAGCGGCGGTCCGCCTCTTCGATCTGATACTTGTTCATCTTCCTCAGCAGGTCTTTTAACTTTTTCGCTGGATCATACTTTTTGTGTACGGCCATCGCTTCGGCCCTGTGCGGTAACGCCAGTTTTGTCCACATGTATGCCATGATCAGGTCCTTAGGCACCCCCCAACCTTCTTCATACACCGCCGCCAAGAGGTACTGCGCCGCCGCATGCCCCTGGCTGGCGGCCTTGGTGTAGAGCTGAATGGCCTTGGCATAATCGTTCTCCACCCCACGACCGTTGAAATGCAGTTCCCCTAAGCGGAACTGAGCATTGGCGTTGTTGTTGAAGTTCGCCGCCAACCGATACCACTTGGCGGCCGTATAATAGTTCTGACGCACCCCGTTACCGTCCGCGAACATCTTCCCCAATTCAAAGCGTGACGCGCCAAAGCCCTGCTCGGCAGATTTCGTGTACCAAGTATAGGCTTTGTGCATATCCTTTTTAACGCCCGTGCCTTTAGCGTAGATCTGAGCGACTTTATACTGAGCTTGAGGATCCCCGGCCTCTGCGGCGGGCATTGTTTTTTTGAGTTCTGAACTCCTTATAAGTTTATCCAATGCGCCGGTATCGATTTCGGGATCTTTACTGATCACCCAAAACGTCAGGCCTGCGATGATAAACAAGGCGATGGTGGCGAGGAAAAGCCGCTTCATGGGACCACACGTGCTCAATCAATAGGAAAAGTTATCTCACATCAGACTAGCACCAACGCGGCCTTAAGGTGCTAAAGATTTCCGATGACCTCGCCGGGCTGGCGGGCGGGGTCCGGCTCGGCGTAGCACGAGACATCGGCGAGGGTGCGATAACAATACGCGACAGGCATAGGGTTGGGCTCGTCCTCCCGGCAATAGGTGCGGCCCTGTTCGGTCCGCACGGTGGAGCAATCCTTACCGGTGCTGTACGAAGTTATGTGATCGGGAATAGTCTTGTCCGTGGCCATGACAGAGGCTGAACTCAGGATCGAAAAGTTCACAACCTTACTGACGACATGGGCCGGCAAGAGAGACTTCATGTCCGTGCAGGCCGAAACCATCAGGCCAAAAATGAGAACTGCGGCGATCCGCATGACGAAAACCTCCAAATGCTCGCCCTCCTCATGAGAGGCGACGCAAAACCAGAACCCTAGAATACCGCACTTTGGTTAATTGCACGTAAATATCTGCCCATTGATCAAAAGCAGCGAGGGCGCTATCAAGGAGAAAGGCTCACCTCAACACAAGGATTCCCCATGGCCGTTGAAACTCCAATTTGTGATTTTGGCTGGAAAGCCCCCAATTTCAGCCTCCCCGGCGTGGACGGCAAGACCTATACGTTGGCTGACGTCAAAGGCGAAAAGGGCCTCTTGATTATCTTCATGTGCAACCACTGCCCCTATGTTTTGGCGGTGTTGGAGCGTTTGATCCGCGACGCGTCTGACTTACAGGCCCTAGGCCTTGGCGTGGTCGCCATCAATTCCAACGATCCTGAGCAGTACCCCCAAGATTCTTTTGCCAACATGCAAAAAATGGCCGAGACAAACGCCTTCCCCTTCCCCTACCTGTTCGATGAAAGCCAAGACATTGCGTGCGCCTATGACGCGGTGTGCACACCCGATTTCTTTGGCTTCAATGCTGATATGGGACTGCAATACCGGGGACGGCTGGACGCATCCGGGCGCGACACCGCTCCTCCAGATGCCCGGCGGGAGCTGTTTGAGGCCATGAGCCAAGTGGCCAAAACCGGGCATGGGCCGAAGCAGCAAACCCCGTCCATGGGCTGTTCCATCAAGTGGAAGCCGGAAGATTGAGACGCAAGCACTCCTAAGTCACGGTAATCAATAGCGTTTGAGCGTTTGCCAAGGGGCGCGCGCTTGGCTATCTTGACGGTGCCCAAGGTTTGAGTCTGGGGCCTTGTATTTTTATCGATTAAATTCTTGGAGACATCCGTGGCCGACCACTCAGAAGACGCCCTCATCCGCGAGGTAAATGACGATCTCCGCGAAGAGCAGATGAAGCTGCTGTGGAAGCGCTTTGGCGGCTACATCATGAGCGTGGCGGTGCTGATCGTCGTCATCGTGGCTGGCTATCAAGGTTGGAAGCAATACGATGTCTCCACGCGCGGCGGTGAGGGTGAAAGCTTCCACGCAGCGCAGCAACTCGCCAGATCGGGCGATGTGGACGGCGCGCTCCAAGCCTTTGCGCAACTGAGCGTTGATGCCACCAGTGGCTATGGCGTCCTGGCCCAGTTCCAGCAAGCCGCCCTGATGGCCGTCAAAGGCGATGCCGTCGGCGCGGCACTGCTCTATCAACGCATCGCACGCGATAACGCGGGCGATGTGGCCCTGGGTGGCCTTGCCACGGTGCAGGGCGCGATGGTGGAAATGAATGCGGGTGGTTATGACGTCGGGGCCGTGACGTTGCGCCTGCAGGCGATCTCGGGCAATGACCATCCTTACCGTTTCAGTGCGCGGGAACTTTTGGGCCTCGTCGCCATGGAATCCGGTGACACCGCGCAAGCGCTTGAGCTGTTCAAACAATTGTCCGATGACGCCTCTGCGCCCGGCGGTATCCGCGACCGGGCAAAAAATATCGTCCAGTATCTGGGCGGCTGACAAAGCGTTTCAAGGGGATTTCGACGGTGACTTTCAAACACGCCTTTTTCCGTATTCTTGCCATAACCACGGTGGCTTTGGGTGCCAGCGCCTGCGACACGTGGATGGGTGGCACCGAAGCCCCACCGCTTCCCGGCGACCGCATTTCCGTGCTGCGTCACGAAACCGCCCTGCAGCCCGACCCGGACATGGATGCATCCAGCATCCGCCTGCCGGCCCCGTCGCCGACCCCCGACTGGCCGCAAAGCGGCGGCTATGCCAACCACGCCATGCATCATGTCGCGGCGTCCGCGAATTTATCTGAAGTGTGGTCCGAAGACATCGGCTCGGGCGCCAGCTCCGGCCAGCGCTTAACTTCATCCCCCATCGTCGCGGACGGGCGTATCTTTGTCGTTGATGCCGCCAGCGACGTGACGGCCTTTGACGCGAAGACAGGCAAGAAGTTGTGGACTACCGAACTCACCCCGGACGAAGAAGACGACGGTCACATCGCAGGCGGCATAGCCTTTGAAAATGGACGCATCTTCGCGGGCACCGGCTTTGCCCAAGTGGTGGCTTTAGATGCCGTCACCGGTCAGATCGTATGGCGCAAGAACGTTGGCGCACCGGTGCGCTCTGCTCCGACGGTTCGTGGCGGACGCGTATTTGCGGTGTCCCTAGACAACAAATTACATGCCCTATCCGCAGCTGACGGCAACCAGTTGTGGACTCATTCCGGCTCTGCTGAGACCGCCATGTTATTGGGTGGCGCCAGCCCCGCGGTCGACAACGGCGTGGTGGTGGTTCCCTATACGTCTGGCGAACTGGCGGCCTTGAAGGTCGAAAATGGTCGCCAGCTATGGATTGACTCCCTCACCTCACGGCGACGCACCGACGCCACGGCGGCCCTGGCGCACATCCGCGCCAACCCCGTGATCGATCGCGGTCGCGTGTTCGCCATCAGCCACTCAGGTTTGATGGTCTCCATTGATCTGCGCACGGGTTTGCGCATATGGGAAAAGAATATCGGCGGACACCAATCCATTTGGGTGGCCGGGGATTACATCTTCACGCTGACCGGAAACGAAGAACTGGCCGCCCTGGAACGTGATACCGGGCGCGTCATGTGGGTGCGTTCGCTGCCGCGTTGGGACAACCCGGAAGCCCGCGAAGGCGTGATCGTATGGACCGGGCCGCTGTTGGTTAGCGACCGTCTGATCGTATCCAGCTCCAGCGGCATTGCGGTGGCGGTTTCACCGTATTCGGGGCGTATCTTGGGTTCCGAAGACATGCCCGACAGCGTGTCCGTGCCGCCCATCGTTGCAGGGGACACGGTCTATTTCCTAGCCGACGACGCCACGCTGGCGGCATACCGCTAATACAGTACCCATTTTGGGGGCGCTGCGGCGTCTTGAAAGACAAATCATGAGTTTTACCGTCGCCATCATTGGCCGCCCCAACGTGGGCAAGTCTACGCTGTTCAACCGTCTGGTTGGCAAGCGCGTGGCCATCGTCGACGATACACCGGGCGTCACCCGCGACCGTCGTGAAGGCAAAGCCAATATCGCCGATATGGACTTCACCGTGATCGACACGGCAGGCCTGGAAAACGAACACGATGACAGCCTGGAATCGCGAATGCGTCAGCAGACCGAGACCGCGTTTTTAGAAGCCGACGTGGCGCTCATGATGATTGATGCGCGCACGGGCGTCACTACCGTTGACGAGCACTTTACGCAGTGGTTGCGACGCCATAAGACGCCGGTGATTTTGGTCGCCAATAAATGCGAAGGCAACGCAGCCCAAGCGGGCCTGATGGAAGCCTATTCGCTGGGCCTGGGCGAACCGGTGCCGCTTTCTGCAGAACACGGTCAAGGCTTGGCCGACCTGTATGCGGCGCTGCGCCCTTATGCCGACGCCGCCGAGGCAGAAGCCGCCAAAGTCGAAGCCGATACTGAGTTCGAGCTGGAAAAATTCCCCGACAGCGGCGAAGAAGCCGACGACGAGGACATCATGAACCGCCCCCTGCAACTGGCTATCGTCGGCAGACCCAACGTCGGCAAGTCGACCATGATCAACAAGTTGCTGGGCGAAGAGCGACTGCTGACCGGACCGGAAGCGGGCATCACCCGCGATTCCATTTCCGTGCCTTGGACCCACAATGATCGCGAATTCAACCTCATCGACACCGCGGGCCTGCGCCGTCGCGCCCGCGTGACGGGCAAGATCGAGTCCTTGTCCGGTGCAGAAACCCGGCGCGCCATCGACTACGCCCAAGTTGTGGTGCTGGTGCTGGACGCCAACGACATGCTGGAAAAGCAAGATTTGACCATTGCACGCAACGTCATCGATGAAGGCCGCGCCTTGATTCTCGCGGTTAACAAATGGGATACGGTTAAGGATTCCAAAGCAGCCCTGGGCCGACTTTATGACCGCATGGGAACGTCCCTGCCCCAGGTGCGCGGCATTCCCGTGGTCACCGTGTCGGCCAAAACGGGGCGCGGGTTGGATAAAATGTTAGACGCGGTGCTGGACGTGTTCGAAGTCTGGAACCGCCGCGTTCCCACCGCAAAGCTTAACCGCTGGCTGGAAGAAATCCTTGAACACCACCAGCCGCCGATGGTGTCGGGCAGGCGCGTCAAAGTACGCTATATGACCCAGTCCAAGACCCGTCCGCCGACCTTTGCGTTGTTCGTCAGCCACTCGGCAGGATTGCCGGAATCGTATCAACGCTATATGGCCAACGCCCTGCGCGAAGACTTCGAACTGTGGGGTGTTCCGCTGCGCCTGATGGTGCGCAAGGGCAACAACCCGTATGCCAAAGACTAGCGCTGCGCCTTAACCACAGCCGCCTTGGTCGTCGCTGTTGAACGTCACCACCACGGCGTCGCCGTCTTGCACCACCGAGTAGCCTTCTCCTCCACCTTCATACTCGAAGTCGTTGAGCGTCACGCTGACGCCCGCATCACCGCCGAAGGTGATAGTGGCACTTTCATCGCCGTTCGTTTGCAGCGAGAAATCATCGGCACTGAATTCAGGGCCTTCGAAACGCAGCTCGTCTTGTTGGCCGAAGTCGAGGATGATATCGTCGCCATCACCGGCGCGGAACACGAAGGTATCCTCACCCTTACCGCCCACCAGAACGTCGTCGCCCGCACCGCCGTCGATGAGGTCATCGCCCTGGCCGCCGTCAAGCTGATCATCGCCAGCGCCACCATAAAGCTCGTCGTCGCCCTTCCCACCCTCAAGCTGATCATCGCCAGCACCGCCATAAAGCGCGTCGTCACCTTGGCCGCCGTCCAGAATATCCGCACCGCCGCCCGCATAAATCGTGTCGTCACCCTGGCCGCCGGAAAGTATGTCTGCACCACCGCCTGTGCTTCCACCTTCAAACGTGACGTCGATAACGCCGCTGGCGGTGGAAAATTCACCGGTTGAGGCTTCCGTAGAGGTCGCCGTCACGCTCAGGCTAAAGTCATCCGCCGCCGTGCCTTCCGCCAACGTCATGGTGAGGCTATCGAGATTAGACAGGTCCTCGCCCGTCAGCGTCCACACGCCATCACCGTTATCTGCGCCGAGACTTAAAATCGCACCGTCGGGCACGCCTTCGATTTGAATCGATAAGGCCTCGGATCCATCCACATCGGTGAGCGCCGCTTCGACGTTGAGCGGGACCTCGGTGATCGGCAGAAGCACTGGCACATCACTATCGCCACCGTCGTCATGATCGTGGTCGCCGTGCTTACCGTCATCGTCATGCTTATCGTCATCGTCGTGCTTGCCGTCATCGTCGTCGTCAACTACGACATCTCCTTCAGCCTGATCGCCATAGATCACGTCGTCACCCTTGCCGCCATCAATAATGTCATCGCCCGCCCCGCCGACTAAGATGTCATCACCTTTGCCACCATCAATGGAGTCATCACCTGCGCCGCCGACGAGGACGTCATCGCCTTTGCCGCCTTCGATCTCCACACCGGGAACGGGGGGAAGTTCAACCACCACGTCGGAGACGGTCAACGTCGGCACATCGGCCACCGCCGTAACGGTGGCGCTTAAGTCTTGGCTGGTCGTGCCGCCGTCGCTGGACACCGCCGTCACACTCAGGACGATGGTGCCGCTATAGTCCGTGGGCGGCGTCAGGGTCAGGCCGCTCAGCTGATCGGGGGTGAGAGTCCAGCTGCCGTCGCCGTTATCCGTGCCCGCACTCAAAGTCGCGCCGTCCGGAACACCGGAGATGGTGACGGAGGCAACCTCTTCAGTGGTGCCGCCCGGCATCGAGGCGGCGATGGTCAGTGATACGCCCGTATCCTCGGCCCCGGTCACGTCGGCTACCGCGATCACCGGCACATCGGCCACCGCCGTAACGGTGGCGCTTAAGTCTTGGCTGGTCGTGCCGCCGTCGCTGGACAGCGCCGTCACACTCAGGACGATGGTGCCGCTATAGTCCGTAGGCGGCGTCAGGGTCAGGCCGCTCAGCTGATCGGGGGTGAGAGTCCAGCTGCCGTCGCCGTTATCCGTGCCCGCACTCAAAATCGCGCCGTCCGGAACACCGGAGATGGTGACGGAGGCAACTGTCTCGTTAGTCCCGCCCGGCATCGAGGCCGCGATGGTGAGCGACACGCCCGTATCCTCGGCCCCGGTCACGTCGGCCACCGCGATAACCGGCACATCGGCCACCGCCGTAACGGTGGCGCTTAAGTCTTGGCTGGTCGTACCGCCGTCGCTGGACACCGCCGTCACACTCAGGACGATGGTGCCGCTATAGTCCGTGGGCGGCGTCAGGGTCAGGCCGCTCAGCTGATCGGGGGTCAGGGTCCAACTGCCGTCGCCGTTATCTGTACCCGCACTCAAAATCGCACCGTCCGGAACACCGGAGATGGTGACGGAGGCAACTGTCTCGTTAGTCCCGCCCGGCATCGAGGCCGCAATGGTGAGCGACACGCCCGTGTCCTCGGCCCCGGTCACGTCGGCTACCGCGATCACCGGCACATCGGCCACCGCCGTAACGGTAGCGCTTAAGTCCTGGCTGGTCGTACCGCCGTCGCTGGACACCGCCGTCACACTCAGGACAATGGTGCCGCTATAGTCCGTGGGCGGCGTCAGGGTCAGGCCGCTCAGCTGATCGGGGGTGAGAGTCCAGCTGCCGTCGCCGTTATCCGTGCCCGCACTCAAAGTCGCGCCGTCCGGAACACCGG
>Ga0316204_10001980_pt1 | contig 50285 bp, 46 predicted proteins | sample 6monrhotite_MG_2_FD_205661 | JGI IMG/M metagenome (GOLD analysis project Ga0316204, IMG submission 205661) | Microbial mat bacterial communities from mineral coupon in-situ incubated in ocean water Damariscotta River, Maine, United States -... | ecosystem: Environmental > Aquatic > Marine >... | reverse complement strand
CGCAACCCTATTATCGTGGCCGCTATGGTGACCTGAAGTTTACGGGTGCGGCGGAATATTACCGCCGCTGCCTGTCGCTGCCCCTGTTTCCCGGCATGAATGAAGGCGACGTCGGCAGGGTGGTAGAGACCCTAAGGAAAATTCTGGACTGAGGTAGTGGCCTTTATAATTTTGTCAGAGCCTGTACCCAGTGCCACCACCAAATTTTTGAGGTTCGAGCATACTGATGAGTCCAGTTGGTCCTCGCCCTTTGTACCACTGATGAGCTCCACCAAGCTTGCGGGTCGGCAAAATTTCTGTTGACGTGGTTAGCGGCCTGGGCAGCATCTGGAAAAATAATACCGACTTTCTTGAGGGCATTAAAATAGGGTGCCGCTTCTGATGCTAACGGCCAAGCTTGCTGGTCCCAGTAACAAACTGTCGGGATGTTGGCAGCAAGAGCAACGTTCAGCAGGGTCCCCGGATGGTCGAGAATGAGCAGACGACAACCAAGAATCGCGTCATCGAGTTCGCCTTCACATAATTTAAGGCCTTCGATGTTGGCTTGTATGAACGGGGCATCGCTCAGATTGGATTTGCTACGTTTGTAATCACGATAGATCAGTGAGCGCCGGGCGGGCTCATCAAGGGCCCGGACAAAGGATAGCTTCTCACGCCGATAGGCAACTACCCGTGTGGGTTGGGGAATATGATCGATGCGCCGCGTGCGCAGGGTCATTTTGGTGCCAACCAAGATTAGTGCGTTGGTTTTTTGCCGATGCCTATTGGCAAGGCGGCTTAGCCCCGGTGCCGGAATTGGGACAAAATTTCCGGGATGACCATTTTGAGAGATCCAGCCCCAGGTCAGGAAAGCATCATTCAGATATTCGCCCGAAGATTCGATGTTGATATAGGTCATGGTGCCATAATCGGACCCATGCTGGATACGAACGATACGCTCTCCTGATTCGATGGCGTGAGCTGTTTGAAAATTTGCCACATCATTCATTGTCGCCGCGCCAGTAACGAACAGGCGGCCTGGCGAATATTTGAGGGAAGCGGCAGCAGCTTCTCTTTTGGTAAAATCCGCGCCTAAAGAAATTGGCATTGTCCGCTCGATCAGGAAATCCAGCAGGTTCAGAAAGGCCTGGGGGAAACTGGAAGGTGGCGTCTCTAGGGGTTTGCCACGGAAAACGGCGTTGCGACGACGGGGAAGGACTTGCAGTAAGCACGAGAAAAAGCCGATTGATGCGGCTGGTGCGCCGGGAACGTCGGAAAAGGGGAGCCGGCCAAGTCGGGCCCGCAACATGGAACGAAGAGCATTCGTCCGAGTCGGTGGATCAGCAACAAAGCTTTTGGCCGTGTTGTCTTCGTCCAGCCGGGCTTCAAGGGTCCAGGTGACCGGAGCTAGTTGTCTGGCGCACTCAGACCAGAGCCAACAATCGAAACGCTCGCTATGCAGGCCGCGGCTAAAATCGGCGCTGTCGCGGAAATCCCAATCGACCATTCGGGGATCGCCTGAAACGATGACCTTTAATGGGTCATCGCCTCGATATTCGATATATTTTTTCAGATGCACCCAACGTCGCCACGAAGTACAAATCAGATGGTTCATCCACCGTGCCGCCAGGGTCCACCAATAAGCGAAAGAATAGTTGACGCCGTGCCGATGGTTGAGGTGCTCAGCGAGAAGCGTCAGGCGATTTCTCAGAAGTGCATCAACATTGCGAACAGTATTTTCCAACTCTTCACCGGGTTCGAATGCGTCAAAGAACGGTATCTTTTCCCACTCAGAATAGGTATCTTCCCGGTCGATAAAACACCATGGACCAAGCGCTAGGTCTCGTTCCGGGTCAAAGCTTTCGCCGATGTCCGATAAAAATAACCGCTGCTCTGACTGTTTTGTATCAACCACTATTGGTCCCATCAGCTCCACCCCGGTATATAGGGCAGGGTACTTTCGTCATTTCACTGTTTACGGTCAAGCAAAGGATAAATGCTGTCATCATGATCGTTCTAATTGATACAGAAACCAGTAATCTTCGCTCGGTAATAAATGCGTTTAACCGGATCGGATTAACCCTCAAGGTTAGCTCGAATGCCGAGGAAGTGGAAAGCGCCGCCGCGATTATCTTGCCTGGTGTTGGGGCATTCGAGCGCGGCATGGCGGGCCTGAATAAATTCGGGCTAGTGGATGTTATCAGAAAACGCGTTGGCCACGAAGGGGTTCCCCTGATCGGCATTTGCCTTGGCATGCAATTGATGGCCGAGGTTAGCCACGAACACGGCTCGTGCGAAGGGCTTGGACTTATAAAGGGTGAGGTCAGGCCGCTTGTGCCGACAGAGCCAGGATACCCGGTGCCTAATATGGGCTGGTGCGATACACTGGTGAACCGCCCCAGTGTGCTGTTCCCCGATGTGGCTAAGAGCGCATCGTTTTACTTCGTTCACGGCTATCATTTGGACTGCGCCGATAACAACGATGTCGCCGCGACCATCAGCTATGGCGGCCAGACAGTGACCGCTGCAATCGAACGCGATAATATCTTTGGCGCCCAGTTCCATCCGGAAAAAAGCCAGGACGATGGCCTTAACCTGCTGTCCGGCCTTGCCTTCCGTTTACGTGAAAAAACCTCATGAAAAGACCAAGGCTAATCCCTGTCATCCTGCTGAAGAACGGCCTGATTGTTCGTAGCCAGCTGTTTCATATTCACCAGGTTATCGGCAATCCAATCAGCACGGTCCAGCGCTTGTCGAACTGGAACGTGGATGAGCTGATTCTGCTGGATATCAGCGAGGATGATCATCATGACATGCGCCGGGATGATCTCGCCATGCGCTACGACGGAACGAAAACCATAGATGTGCTAACGCAAATCGCTGATGTTTGTTTTATGCCGTTGGCCATGGGCGGCAGGATTCGCACGCTAGATGATATCCGTCAACGCCTCGCCGCAGGCGCGGACAAATGTGTCATTAATACGGGCGCGCTTGAACAGCCAGAATTTATCACCCATGCGGCGCGGGAGTTCGGCTCGCAGTGTATCGTCGTAAGTATTGACGCTTTGCGCCACGAAGACGGTCGCCTAGAAGTTTTTAGCAAGGGAGGTAGCGAGGCCACCGGACTAGACCCCGCTGACTGGGCGCGTCAAGTGGAAGAGCTTGGTGCCGGGGAAATTTTCATTAATTCCATAGATTGTGATGGCTCGGGCTGGGGGTATGACATCGATTTGGTCAGGTCAATAACGGGCGTCGTGAGCGTGCCGGTTATTGCCTGTGGCGGCGTCGGCGCTTACGAACATTTTGTCTCAGGAGTTTTTGAAGGCGGAGCTGACGCGGTTGCTGCGGCAAATATTTTCCATTTTTTCGAGCTCAGCTATCCCAATGCCAAGAAAGCATGTCTGGAAGCCGGCCTACCCATGAGAGATGTTGGCCTCGATAGCAAATGGTTCCCGCGCCAACCTGTCTATGATTTAGAACGCAGAGACCGCGAATTCGAAGGGCGACTGCAGCGGGCAAATAGCCCGCAAAGTACGCTACCAGACAGCCCGCCCAAGAAATCCGTTAACTGGTGCAAAAAGTGCCTATATCCAACGATAAACGCAGCACCTATGGAATTCGATGATGATGGCATCTGCATGGGATGCCGCATGGCCGACATGAAAACGGATATACCGACGGACGAATGGGATCGCCGCAAACAAATTCTGGTTGATATCATTGAAAGCAACCGTTGCCCCGACGGTAGTCGCCATGATTGTGTCATCGCCGTTAGCGGTGGTAAAGATAGTTACTTCCAGACCCACTTTATAAAGAATGTGCTGGGTTACAACCCGCTGCTGGTTACCTATTATGGTAATAACTATTCGCCTGCGGGCCAGCGCAACATGCTACGCATGAAGGAAGTCTTTGGTGTTGACCACATTATTTATCAGCCAAGCGTTGATCATTTAAAAAAGCTCAATCGGCTTGGATTCATCGTCATGGGTGACATGAATTATCACAACCATATAGGTATCTGTACTGTTCCCATGCGAACCGCGGTACAGCACAAGATACCTATCGTCATCTGGGGCGAGCATGGATATGCTGATCTGTGCGGCCAGTATTCCATGAATGATTTTGTCGAATGGAGCTATCGCAACCGCTTGGAACATTATTGCCGCGGCTTCGAGTGGAACTATTTCATCGGAATGGAGGGCATCACTACTCAAGATATGGCATGCTACCAATATCCCTCGGATCAGGAGATGTATGATGTTGGGCTGCGCGGGTTGCATTTAAGCAATTACACATATTGGGAAGCCAATACGCACGGCAAAATGGTTGTTGAAAAATATGGTTTTGAGATATCTGATCAACCGTTTGATCGCACCTATCGACGCATGTCCAACCTGGATGATATTCATGAAAATGGTGTCCATGATTACATGAAATATATCAAGTTCGGATATGGTCGCTGTACGGATCATGCCTCTAAAGATGTGCGTGCCGACATCATTGGCCGGGGCCAGGCGCTAGGCTTGATCCGTAAGCACGATCACGTCAAACCAAGCGATTTGGCTCGCTGGCTTGAATACACCGGAATGTCAGAACAGGAATTCGATGCTATCGCCGATACCTTTCGCGACCCGCGCGTCTGGCGGCGGGAGGGCGGCCTGTGGACAAAGGACTATCCCTGGGACGTCTTCGGCGAAGTCGTGTAAGATGTCCCGTACGATTGTTATTGTTCAGGCTCGTTTTGGCTCAACACGGTTGCCGGGGAAAATCCTCGAACCGCTTGGCGACAAAACGGTACTGGCGCACGTCCTGGAACGATGCCGGGCCATTGACGGTGTCGATGAGGTTTGTTGTGCTATCCCCACCAGCGCCGATTGTGATCTAGTCGTCGCCGAAGCTGAACATGCGGGGGTCCAGATTTTTCGAGGTTCGGAAACTGATGTGCTAGACCGCTATTTCGGTGCCGCCAAAGCGGCGCAGGCAGATATTATTTTGCGCGTTACCAGTGATTGCCCGTTGATCGATCCAACCGTTTGCGGTGACGTTATTAAATTGCGGGCGCGTAAAGATGCGGCGTATGCGAGCAACAATAATCCGCCATCGTGGCCGCATGGCCTGGATTGTGAGGCCTTCACGTTTGAGTGGCTTGCCCGTGCGGCCGATCAGGCAACCGCCGTTTTTGACCGGGAACATGTCTGTCCTTTTATTCGTAACCACCCTGATGCGGTGATCGCAAACCTGACCTCGCCAGACCCGAAGATGGCTCCCCATCGCTGGACACTAGACACGCCGGCCGATTTGGCTTTTTTTCAGACACTTTGGCCGTTAATCCCAGAGGGGTTGGCGGGTTGGGACTACCGGGTGCCACTTGAAATTGTCGAATCCCAGCCGATGATCACTTCTATTAATACCGGAACACAGCAATGACAGTAACGCTGCGACCCGTGAACAAGGGGGACACGGATGTTTTGTTTGGCTGGCAACAAGAACCCAGCATTCGGAAGCACTTTCGCAATCCTCATGCCCCAACAAAACTTGAACATGAAGAATGGGTCGCCGACAAGCTGAATGACCGCCAAGCACTTTTCATGATGATAGCCGAACGCGGAAGTCCCGTCGGTGTCATTCGTCTGGATCCAACAGGCGATTGCAGTTTTGAAGTTTCCATCATAGTCGCCCATGAATATCAGGGCCGGGGTATTGGAAAATTAGCGTTGGCCCTGGCCCGCGAACTTCGTCCGGCGGCCAATCTGTATGCCAATATCAAGACTAACAATGCGCCTTCTGTCGCCCTTTTCAAAGGCGCTGGATACATCGCGGTAGGTCAGGAAACCTATATAAACTGTTCCGACGTTAATGGGGATGTTGTCGTCCTGCACCCGGATGGCGGAGGCACGACCGGACTTGGTCACGCATGGCGATGTGTCGGACTGGCCAGGGGGCTGGAAAAGGTGGACTTGGTGCCGATCTTTTTTGTATCGCCTGACAGTGATTTGGAAGGTTTCATCAGGGCTGAAGGGTTTCGCGTTTATACCTGCCCAAATACGTCTGAGGCTATCGTTGATATGTCTATCGGTGCTAAGGTTTTGGCGATTGACAGTTATCGGCTGCAAAAATCAGTTCTGTCCAAAGCTTCGAATAACAAGCAGTTGATTATTATGTTTGACGATAAGAGGGAGCCGGTTTCTGGCGTAGATATGATTATTAACGGCTCGCCAGCAGCCAAAGCTGAGGATTTCGAGAATGGGAGAAATAAGACGCTGCTGCTTGGCCCAGCATATCAAATAGTCCGCAGTGATCTAAAGCGTCGAAATTCGAATCGGAAATTATCACCGAAACGTCTTCTGGTGACCATTGGCGGCAGCGACCCATTACGGATTTGCACCGATCTGATTGATATGCTGGAAGGACAAATAGCACCGGCACAGGGAGGTCTTCAAATTGATTTTGTCCTTGGTCCGGCGATGGATAAGCCTAAAACTCCCTGCTCTCACATTCGACTTATGCAAAACCCGCCAGACATGGCTGCGTTGATCTCAAATGCCGATATCGCAATTAGCGGCGGCGGCCAGTCTCTGTTTGAATTGTTATATTGCGGCGTCCCGACTCTGGCCCTGGAAATCGCCGACAATCAATCCGCTAATCTGGCAGCGCTGGCCGACGCCGATACGGTAATAAGTTGTGGCCGGGCTGATAAGGAAGGCTGGCGAGAAAAGCTGACAACCAACCTGCTCGCACTTCTGAACGATGCAGAACGGCGGCAGTGCTTGTCACAAAATGGAATGCACCAATTCGATCAACTGGGGGCTGAACGAATTGCGAAAGTGATTGCAAGCAGGATTGATCAGATCAGATCATATTCATCGGATAACCCCCGGACGATATCCATCGTAGTTGACAACAACAGCTGGATTCTACCCTACGCTGAAGAATTAGTTGCGCTACAAAACAGCGCCGGCGATAAAGCCGAACTGTTCCGAAGATATGATGATCTGCCAACGGGTGACGTTGCCTTTTTTCTCGGCTGTATCAGCATTGCATCACCTGAACATCTCGCTCGAAATCGCCGCAATCTGATTGTCCATGAAAGCGCATTGCCGAAAGGCAAGGGCTTTGCCCCGGTTGCATGGCAAGTTCTTGAGGGCGCCAGGACGATCCCCATTTGTCTGGTGGAGGCCGTTGAATCGGCGGATTCAGGTAACATTATCATTCAAAGCTCTTTTATAGTAGAGCCTGACGAATTGTTGGGTGAAATCAGGCATAAGCAAGGGCAGGCATCCGTGACGCTTTGCCGCCGATTTCTGGCAGAAGCAATACCTCCTGCCGGTGAACCTCAGGTAGGAGAGGAAACCTTTTACTCTCGTCGCACACCCGACGATAGCCAGTTGGATCCATTCAAATCAATTGCAGAACAGTTCGAATTATTAAAGATTACAGACAATGAGCGATATCCTGCGTTCTTCGATTTTCGGGGCCACCGGTATCAAATTAGAATCAATAAAATGGACGAGAAGAAACTTACATGATGCGGCTTCTATTCACCGGTGGCGGCGGGGCGGGAAACGAGGCGATCAATCGCTTGTGGGCGGGTCGCTATATCATGCATTTTGCCGACGCCAATGTTGCCACAATTTCACCGACCATTTCAGCGGACCATGCCCACGCAATCGTCTGCGCCAATGACTGTAGGTTTGCTGATGGCCTAGCTGAGCTTTGCTTGGACCTCGCCATCGATGTGCTGATTCCTGGCGTCGATGAGGAGCTGCCATTCATGCCGCGTCTCGCGGAGTTAGCCAACAAGACCAATATTCTCGTTCCGCATGCCGGGTATGTGAGGACCATGCTCGACAAGCTTGATATGGCTACCATTCTTTCTGCCTATGGAATCCCGGTACCGAATACGGTCCTGCTGGGTGATGCGGCGAAATTAGATTTTCCCTGTATCGCCAAGCCGCGTCGCGGTCGCGGGTCTCGTGGTTTTGCTGTTTTGCAAAATGCTGTTGCCGCGCACGCGTATGGCGACTTGTTTGGAGCTGAGGACAAGATTGCTCAAGAATTATTGGTGGGCCAGGAATATACTGTTTTGATGGCGGCTGACCGCAACGCTTGTTTGCGCGCCATCGTGCCGGTTCGGGTTTTGAACAAACGTGGTATCACAATCAGCGCAGTGACAGATAACAATAAGGCAGTAATTGACGCCTGCCTTGCCATTCATCAGGCTCAGCCGACGGAAGGCTGCTATAATATTCAACTGATGTTGTGTGATGATGGTCGAGTCATGCCATTTGAAATCAATCCCCGCATATCGACTACCTTCTGCCTGGCCATCGCGGCGGGAATTGACCCGGTGTCACTTTATTTTTGTGTAGACGAAGACAAGGGCCTCAATCAATGCGAGGCTGGGAAAAAACTCTCTCGACACTGGAGCAATGTAATTAGCACGATGGGTGAAGACTGATGAAGTTTGCTAAGAAAGACGCCAAATATCTTTCTACAAGACAAAAGATTTCTGACGATTACGGGCCGCGTGAGATGTGGGCGCTAATTGACCAATGGCCACTTTATTGCGGCGTTGCGAATCTGGGCCGCTCGATAGCGATTTCCGATCTGCTGCGCTCGACCCTGGAAGTTCCCGGCCATGTCGCCGAATTTGGTTCGTGGCGCGGCGCCAATGTCATGCTCCTAGCCAAGTTACTCAAAATTCTCGATCCCGAAAGCTCCAAGATGGTGCACTGTTTTGACAGCTTCGAAGGATTGCAAACATTTGTGCCGGAAGATGGTGAGGCGGCAAGCGAGCACGGCACTTATAAGGGCAACCTTGAAGAACTAACCGAGATGATCGCGCTTTGCGAACTCGATGATGACATTGTCATTCACAAGGGACTGATCCAGGACACCCTTCCGGAAATGATGGCGGCAGATGCGGGCGTTACTTTTTCGTTCGTTTATTGCGATACGGATTTGTTCGAACCAACGGAAATTATTCTGAATGCCTTGCACGAGCGTCTCGCCAAAGGCGGCGTCTTCGTTTTCGACGAATGGAATGACAGTCGCTGGCCAGGCGAAGGCGCCGCGGCGAACGCCTTCATGAAGGCCCACAGCGACTATTACGACATGATCCACATTCAGGGTGCGCGCCAGCCGACCATGGCCCTGCGTAAGACCAAGTTCTAAATGACAAACGAGATCAACATCGCCGGGCGACCGGTCGGCCAGGGTCATCCCTGTTATGTGATCGCCGAAATCGGCTCCAACCATAATCACGATCTCGATCTTGCGAAACGCCTGATCGATAGCGCGGCGATGGCCGGGGTCGATGCCGTCAAGTTTCAAACCTTCCGGGCCGGTGACCACTATTCGAAAAAGACACCCGGGTTCGATTATCTTGACGGCGCCGACACTTTTTCGCTGATTGAATCCCTGGAACTTGACCGGGCATGGCAGGAACCGCTGCAACAACACGCTCTGGAAAATGGCGTTCATTTCTTTTCTTCGCCGTGTGATGTTGATGCCGTTGAAGGATTGAAGGCGCTTGATGTTCCCGCCTACAAGGTGGCGTCGTTCGACTTGCCCGATACCGGCCTGATTGGCCTGATGGCACAAACCGGAAAGCCGGTGATCCTGTCGACGGGCATGGCCAGCATGGATGATATCGGGCGCGCCATCGAAGCCTGTCGTGATGCCGACAATGACCAGATTGCGTTGTTGCAATGCACATCACTTTATCCTGCGCCGGTGGGGCTTGGTAATCTTGCCGCTATGGCGACCATGCGCGAAAAATTCGAAGTGGTCGTCGGCTATTCTGATCATACCGACGGCGATCATGTCACGCTGGCCGCCGTGGCCCTGGGTGCAAGCATCATCGAAAAGCATTTCACGCTTGATCGCTCGCTGCCTGGCCCCGACCATCCGTTCGCCGCCGAACCGGACGAGCTCACCGCGATGGTGCAAAAACTGCGAGACATCGAGACAGCGCTCGGTGACGGCATCAAAAACGGCCCGCGCCCGGAAGAACGTGAGATGTTTGAAAAAGGTCGCAGAAGCCTGCATGCCAGCGCCGACATTCCCGAAGGCACGGAAATCAAAGAAAAGATGATGTGCGTGAAGCGCCCGGGCCTGGGGATCGAACCCTATCGCAAGGAAGAAATCGTCGGGCGGAAAGCCGCCGTTGAGATCGCTGCCGATCAATGGATAACCTGGGACATGATAAAATGACTGGCGCGCCCTCGATCCTGGTCACCGGAGCGACAGGTTATCTGGGAACGCAGATAGTCAGCCGCCTGGGAAACCAGGACATCCCGTTTCTGGCGACGGCCAGAAAACAGGGAGACCAGATTCTGGCCTGTGATCTTGAAAATGGCGATGCCGTCCGCGAGGTGACGTCGAAGTTTGCAATCGATACCGCCATCCACACCGCCGCCTGCGTGCCAAAAACCAGCAACGACTACGCCGACACCGAAGCCGCGGGTCGCAGCCTGAAGATGGTTGAAAATCTTGCAGGCTCTGGCATCAAACGTATCGTCTTTACATCTTCGATGACCGTCTATTCCGATGCGGCAAAAATGCCAGTGAGAGAAGATGAAGTCCACATGGCAGACAAAGGCTATGGCGCGGGCAAACGCAAGGCCGAATTGGCGTTGATGGCGCAACAAAAACTGTCGGTAATCGTGCTGCGGCTTCCGGGGCTGTTTGGCCCACCGCGCAGGGGCGGTATTCTTTATAATGTGGCACGGGCCCTGAGCACCGGCGAAGCCCCAAGCCTGCCGGTTGACCCACCGCTTTGGGCCGCCCTGCATGTGGATGACGCCGCCGATCTTTGTGTGCGCGCGGCGCTTCAAAACAAGGGCGAAAGCCGTATCCTCAATGCCGGATACCCCGGAGTGTTTTCGTTGACGTCGGCAATCAACGCGGTGGCTGAAAAATTTGGTAGACCATCCTTGTGTTCAAATCCGTCGGTAAATTTTGAAATGGATATATCACGCCTGAAGGCGGAATTGGAGCTTCCTGATTTTTCGTTCGATGCGCGCCTCAATGAATTGGTCGAATGGGCGCAAACGGAAGCCGCGCGCGCTGCAACGGGGTGAATGATGCTGGATAAACTTGAAAACATCGTCCGTCGCGTCGGCGCCGAATTGCTCGCCATCAAGGATACGGCGGCTGCTCAGGGCACATGGCACGGCACCCAGCTTAAGACAGAAGCCGACCGCGTCGCCCATACGCTAACGTCTGACTTGTTGGCAGAAGTCGCCCCGGAAATTTCCGTGATCAGCGAGGAAGATGAAAAATCTCATCGGGCTCCCAGGCCGGATCGCTACTTCCTGATCGACCCCATCGACGGCACTGCCAGCTACGCCGAAGGTTTTCCCGGATACGTGACGCAGATCGCGTTGATGCAAGACAAACGACCCGAACTGGCGGCGATTTTTGCCCCGGCATTCGATCAGGCCTTTTTGGCCGCACGGGGCCGGGGGGCCACACTCAATGGCCGCCGTCTCGAACTGACACCGAGTCCCGACCGCAACGTCCTGATCGACAACTATCCCGAGCCGCGCGGAACGGCGCTTCAGGTCATGAACGATTTGTCCCTGACCGGTTATATGGAGTGTGGCGGGATTGCCTTGAAAATTTGCCGCATCGCCGATGGGTCGGCGGATATATTCTTCAAGGATGTCACCGTTCGCGATTGGGATGTCGCCGCACCGGAAGTGGTTGTCAGCGAAGCCGGCGGCCTGGTTTGCGATTTAAACGGAAATCCGTTCATTTACGACGGAAACTATGAAAAACCGGGAATAATTTCAGCATCAACCCTTGATCGTGGGGCCGCTATCCACAAATGGATAGATAGCCGGACGAACACCGATTCGAAAGGAACCGGAACGTGAAGCGGAATATTCTAGTTGTTGCCGCGCACCCCGATGACGAAATTTTGGGCTGCGGCGGTACACTTGCGCGACATGCCGCTGCCGGAGATCGGGTCATGGCTGTTATCGTTGCCGAAGGCGCGACTTCGCGGCAGGAAGAACACCCATCTGATGTGACGGGGTTGCGCGTATCGGCCGAAAATGCGGCAAAAGCGCTTGGTGTCAATTCGCCATTGTTTCTTGGTTTACCCGATAATCGGCTCGATAGCCTCGATCTTCTGGACATTATTCAGAAGATCGAAAATATCATCGGCGAAAAGCAACCCGACACGGTCTACACCCACCACGGTGCCGATTTGAACATCGACCACCGCATTACCCATGAAGCGGTAGTGACGGCGACGCGGACCGTTCCCGGCAGCCCGGTAAAGCGCCTGTATTGTTACGAGACCGTTTCCAGCACCGAATGGTCGACGCCGAGCATCGGCAGCGCTTTCGCACCGACAAGGTACGTTGATGTTTCGGATCATATGGAACAGAAGCTGAGCGCGCTTGCGTGTTACGAATCAGAAATGCGTCCATTTCCCCATGCCAGGTCATTGGAAGCGATCAAGGCCCTGGCCACCTTGCGGGGTGCGCAATCGGGCATCATGGCGGCAGAAGCTTTTTCCACCATCTTCGAAATCGAATAGGAGCCGCGTCGTTTCGACCGACGCCAATAAAAAACGATGAAAACTTTACTGGTTACCACGCCCAACCGGGACAGCCCGGCGAACTATCCGCCGATCGGCAGCATGGCGCTGATCAATTACCTGCGCAAACAGGGCTACGAAGATTTTGAATTCTATAACATCGACGGCAACCGCCCTTCGTATGAAGATACGCTGGCCCATATCATGGAATTCAAGCCGACGGTCTTCGGAATCAGTGCGGTTGTCTCGACCGCCTACGCCTACACCAAGATGCTGGCGAACGACGTCAAGCGACTGCTGCCGGACACCCTTATCGTGGTCGGCGGCAATCTGGCAGCCAGCGCGGAAATTCTGTTGCGCAAGACCGGCACCGACATTTGCGTGCTCGGCGAGGGCGAAATTATTTTCCACAACATTATCAAGCGCGCCTATGAAACGACGGACCCGACGGAATATATCGACATTCCGGGATTGGTGACTCTTGATAAAGACGGCAAGCTGATCAATACCGGCTATGAGAAAGGGCTTAGCCCGGCAGAGACATATGATATCGACTGGAAAGATCTGGAACGGTCTTCCGACATCGATTATTTCCTCTATTCGCCCTTCGGCGATAACGGCATGCCAAAAGACGGCTGGCTGAAGCTTGATCCCAGGTCCTATGAGCCCCACCGTCGGAACAAGCGCGTCGCCTTCCTTCCTTGCGTGAAGGGCTGTGTCGCCCGCTGCACTTTTTGCCATCGCTTCGACAAGGGCATTCGCCACATGCCGAACGATCAGGTAATGGATCAGGTCGATACCCTGATCAATGATTACAACGTCGGCTTTATCCGCCTCGCCGCCGATACTTTCGGCGCCGACAGGAAGTGGGCCAAGGAATTTTGCGAACGCATCAAAACCCGCGACATTTTGTGGCAGGGGACCGGGGTCAGGGCCGATAACGTAAATCCCGAAGTCATCGCCATGATGAAAGACGCCGGCTGCGTCTCGCTGGTCTATGGTAATGAGACGGGCAGCGAGAAGATGCTTCAGATCATGGAAAAGAAGCTGACCCTTGAAGACAATTACAACGCTATGGAGTGGACGGTCGGGCAGAACGTGTTTACCGGTGTTCAGCTGGTTGTCGGGATGCCGGGGGAAACGCCGGAAACCATTGCCGAGACCATTGAATACTGCAAGCACGTATGCACCCTTTCGCCGACCCAGGACCCCAATAACCTGAGCATCAACTATGCCCAGGCCTTGCCCGGAACGCCGTTGTATGAATACGGCCGCCACAAGGGATTTATCGGCGAAAGCCTTGAGGCCGAAGAAGAATACCTGTTGTCCATTTCGGACAAGGACGCCCATGACGAACATTCGACACTGAACTTCACCGATCACCCGAAGCTCGGATGCCTGACCTGGAGACCGTTGATTACGGTGTCGACCAACTACGCCTACATCAAAAAATTTGGCCTGGAACACTATCTTTGGGGCCTGTATGAAGGCACCGGAAAGTTCCTGTCCGATCAGTCCGACAGCGGTTACGCGGCCAACCCGAAACGGCTGGTCGAAATGGGCATGAAGGGCCTGAAGACTGGCAAGGCCGTTGATCGGGGCCGGGGTAAGCCACCCATACCGGGGCTGATCGAATTGTTGATGAAAGGCCGGTTTGGCCTAGCCTTGATTTGCCATCCGGTACTGTTCTACCGGCTGCGGCATTTTCTGGTCGTGCTTGTCCTGATGAACAACATTCGCATCCGCGGGTTTGGATACGGTATGAAAATTCTGGCCGAATACCTTGCCTTTAACGTGCTGTCGAAAGGCAAGGAGAGAGAACGCCTGGAATACAAGTCCCTACGTAAAATCGTCGACAAGGATTTCGGTAGCCTTGAGGGCGATGACCTGGCGATGATTCCGCTAAGAAAAGGGCGGTAATAAACCTCGTGAAAAAATTCATCTGCAAACATCCCTGGTCTCATTTCGAGATCAACAATCCCAATGGCGACGTGACCATGTGTTGCAATAACAACACGGTCCTCGGCAACGTCAACGAAGCCTCCGTCATCGATGTGTGGAATGGCGAGGGCTTCAGGAAAAATCGCCAGCGCATGCTGGACGAAGGCGCTTATGCCATGTGTCCGCATACTTGCCCGGTTCTGCAGGGTGGTAAGAAATATGAAAACCTGGATTGGTTTAACGAGCTGGATAGCGATGGCGACCCACGCCAAAACGCGGAACTGAACGAGGCCGAATTCGCCGCCGGGAAGGTGGTTCTGGAATCCGATCCGCGCTGGCTTCGCTTCACCTATTCATATGCCTGTAATCTGGATTGCTATCATTGCTACCAGCGCGAAGACGCGAAAATGCGGGTCAGGCTGCCGAAGGAGTTCATGGCCGAACTGCCTGAGTTGGTAAAGAAAACCCAGGTCGTTTTCCCGTTTGGCGGCGAGCCGTTTTACTTCAACCCGGTTCTGGATTTCCTTAAGAACCACAACAGCAATCTGGAAACGCGCTTCTTCATTATCACCAACGCGACGCTGCTGACCGACCCGGTCTACGATATCCTGAAGCGCCTGCCCATTACCTGTATCGCAACATCGCTGGATGCGGCGACGGACGAAAGTTTTCAGGAACTGCGCACACGGGGCAAAAACGTTTCCTGGCAGTTGACCATGGACAACATGGCCAAGTTTCAAAACCTGAAAGCCAACAAGGGTTTCACCTATACGGTCAGCATGACCTTAAACAGCGTCAATTCTGGCGAGATCGAAAAGTTTGTCGACCTGGCCCTGTCGCTGGATGCCGAACCACTGGTGTCGCTGGTGTCAAATCCGTATCAGGAAAGCGGCTTTCAAAAAGAATTCCTGGTGTTCAGCGATGACCAGTTTAAAGACATGTTCGCCGCCATCGAAAGCGCCCTGCTGAAGGTTCGGGCGCGCGGTTTCGAAGACGGGGAAACCTATCTGGAACAATTGGCGGCGGTGCTCAAACAACATCAGAAAACCGACAACAACCCGGCACGCCTGCAGGCAAAAAATCTGGCGCGCAAGGTTTATCATGTGCTGCCCGAACAACTTCAGTTACCGATCCGCCGCGTCGTTCAAAAGTCGCGCACCCGGCGGCTCGATGCGGCCCGGTCGGGCGACAAATAGCTTCAGTAGATTCGCTGTTTCCATCGAAATACCAAAACCAAAGGCTTTCCATGACAGATCCATTGAAAGATAAACTGGCCATCGTTACCGGTGCGACCCGTGGTATCGGGAAGGCCATCGCCCTGCGCTTATTGGCTGATGGTGCACAGGTAATTGCCGCCGGAAGCTCGCCCGAAGGTGTGGCTCCCGATGGCTGCGAATATGTGCATGCCGACTTGGCCGCGCCCGCCGCTGCGAGCGCCTTTGCCAAATTGATCGGCGACCGGGGCCCCGATATACTGGTCAATAACGCGGGGATCAACAAAATCAGCCCGTTCGAAGACATCGACCCGGACGATTTTGCCAAAATTCAACAGGTCAACGTCACCGCCCCGTTCTTGCTGTGCCGCGCCGTGATCCCGGCCATGAAGCAGCGCGGTTGGGGCAGAATCGTCAACATCAGTTCGATCTTCGGCAAAATTTCGAAGGAATTCCGCGCCTCGTATTCGACCAGCAAGTTTGCCATCGACGGCATGACGGTCAGCCTGTCCGCCGAAGTCGCCGAACACGGGATTCTGGCCAATAGCGTCGCGCCGGGATTCATCGCAACCGATCTGACGCGGGAAGTGTTGGGTGAAAAGGGCATGGCGGAACTAGCCGCCCACGTCCCCGCCCGCCGGGTCGGGCAACCCGAAGAAGTCGCCGCCCTGGTGGCCTGGCTGGCCGGTCCGGAAAACACATATATTAGCGGGCAGAACATTGCCATCGACGGGGGCTTTACCATTGTCTGAACCAATGATCATCCAGACCCACACCGGTCCTTACGAAGTATGTTTCGATGAAGATGTTTTCGCGACGCTGGGCGGCCTGACCGACGGGTCTACCCATTTCATTGTCGATGAAAAGGTCGCGGGCCTATACCACAACCAGTTGGCCGGCGTGCTGGCCTCGCCGTCGGTATTGCTGATCGAAGCGCTTGAAGGCAACAAGTCGCTGGATGTGTTGCCCGCCTATGTTAACCACCTGACTGCCCATGGCATTCGCCGCGACCACCAACTGGTGGCCATCGGTGGCGGCATTATCCAGGACATCACCTGTTTCCTGGCGGCGACGATGCTGCGCGGCATGGATTGGATTTTTTATCCGACGACGCTTCTCGCCCAGGCGGATTCCTGCATCGGCTCTAAAAGTTCCATCAATTGCGGGTCGGATAAAAATATTCTCGGCACCTTCACGCCGCCCAAACGGGTCAGCGTTCACGCCGGTTTTCTCGATACCCTGGATGCCAAAGACATAAAATCCGGCATTGGCGAGATGATTAAAGTGCATGTGATTGACGGGCCGGACGCGGTCGCTGCGATCGGTGCTGATTACGACCGGCTGTTTACCGACCAGGCGGTGATGAAGCGCTTCATCCGGCGCTCACTTGAAATCAAGAAAACCTATATTGAAACGGATGAGTTTGATCGTGGCGTGCGCAATATATTCAATTATGGGCACAGCTTCGGGCACGCCATCGAAACGGCGACTCAGTTTGCCGTGCCGCACGGCATCGCCGTTACCATGGGAATGGACCTGGCTAACTTTGCCGCCTGGCGCATGGGGGTCGGAAGCGAAGACACTTACCAGCGTCTGCATCCCTTGCTGCGCAGTAATTACCGGCAGTTTTCCAGTCAACCTATTGTCTTGAAACGGTTTTTGGAGGCTATTTCGAAAGACAAAAAGAATACCGGCAGCGGTAGCGTGACTCTAATCCTGCCCGACAGGGATGGAAAAGTATTCAAGGATTCCTACGTCAACGATGAAAAATTCAAAGAAATCTGTTGCCGGTTTTTCGATGCGATCAAGAGTTCCACCAGCTCGTTCGAAGCCATCGTCTTCGACCTTGACGGTACCCTAATCGATAGCGCGCCCGATGTTTGCGCCCACATGAACCGTGTGCTGATCGCCGGTGGTCGTCGCGAACTTTCCCTGGAAGATATCAAAAGCGCTATCGGCGGCGGCGGGCGCGAACTGGTTGAAAAAGCCATGATCCTGACCGGCGCACCCGGCACGGAACAGGAAATCGATGAACACGTGTCCGCCTTTCTGAATTCATACGCCTCGCTGCCGGTCGAACACACGACGCTTTACCCGGGCGTTATCGAAACTCTGGAGAACCTGAAAGCAGAAGGCATTGCCATGGGGTTGTGCACCAACAAGCCAACGGCGACCGCCCTGCCCGTCATCGCGGCGCTTGGCCTGGAAAAGTACTTCAGCTTCGTTTCTTGTGGCGATACGGCGAAACACAAAAAGCCCGACGGTCGTCATGTCCTTGATGTTATCGAACAGCTAAACGCAACACCGACCACGGCGGTGATGATTGGTGACAGCGAAAACGATATTACGGCGGCCAATAACGCGGGCGTCAAATCTGTTGTCGTGACATTTGGCTACGCCCACAAGCCGCACGACGAACTAGGCGCCAACGCGGTGATCAAAGGCTTCGCAGAGCTGTCTGATGTGCTTACGCAAATCACCCATGGCCACTGAAATAACTTTCAGTAAGCCGGACTTTTTTAAAATCGTGAGACCTCCCTATTCATGAATGTCATCTTGAACAGCCTTCGCCTGTTGGATAAGTCGGGACGCCGGAGAATGATTCTTCTGGTGTTTATGGTTCTGATAAATTCCCTGTTCGAAGTTGCCAGCATAACGCTGATCCTGCCGTTTATCGGCTTTGCGACGGCACCTGAAACGCTGATGGCGCGGGATGAAGTCATGGCCATCGCGACCTTTATCGGCGTCACCGATTCGCGTGAACTTCTGGTGATCATGGGAATTACGCTAGTGGTCGTTTTTCTGGCCAAGAATGCATACGCCTACCTTTTGACGGCCATGCAGTGGCGTTTCGTTTACGGGCAAATAACAACACTAAGCAGCAGGTTGTTTCGCCGCTATCTGGCGTCACCCTATCGCTATCATCTCTCGCGAAATACCTCCTCCATGATCAGTATGCTGGACGGGGTTGTTGACACGATTTTCATTAAAATCCTGCTTGGCACGTTGCAGCTCGCGACCGAAATGCTGGTTGTTGCCGGACTGATTATCTTGATGTTGATCGTCAAGCCGATGGTCATTCTTCCTGTTGCCGCGGCCGCCGGTATCGTCGCCATTCTGGCTCTGCGATCGGTACAGCAAAAACTATATAACCTGGGAAGCCAGGAAGTCGGCTATCGAATGAAAAGACTTCGTGCCTTGCGTCAGGGTTTCGACATCCTTCGCGAAAGCAAGGTTCTCAGGTGCGAGGAATTTTTCGCCAACACGTTTCAATCCATTCGATCCGAGCATGCTGAAAAGCAGGCGGTCGTTGGCGTGCTGGGGCAGACCCCCCGGTTGATCATCGAGGCGGTGCTGTTTTCATCCCTTGTAGTTGCCGTGTTGGTGGCTTTTCTGCAAACCAGTACCAGCGCCGAAATTTTACCGCTGCTTGCCCTAATAGGCGTTTCCGCATTGCGGATACTGCCGTCCATTACACGCATCATCACAGCCATAACCGGCATCCGTCACGGTGCTGCGGCATCCAAGATGGTGTTCGATGATATCCAAAATCTGCCGCAATTGGAAACCACGGACACGACCCAAGAGCCGGAAAACCCCGTTCATTTTCGCGACACCCTAAGGCTTGAAAAGGTGGTTTTGAAGTATGGCGAAGATGATCAGGCGGCACTTGATGGCATCTCAATATCCGTCCGGCAAGGCGAAATGATCGGTGTCGTCGGTCATTCAGGCGCCGGAAAATCTTCGCTGGTAAATATTCTGCTCGGCCTGTTGCCACCGGATTCCGGGCGCTTCGAAGTAGATGGCAAATCGGTGCCCGGAAACGAACGAGGATGGCAAGGACAAATCGGCTATGTGCCGCAGCAGGTCGTGCTGATCGATGGTGATGTGAATGAAAATGTTGCACTGGGGATTGAGGCAGAAAACATCGATGAAGCGGCGGTTTGGCGGGCGCTGAAACTGGCCAGCCTAAGTGATTTTATTCGTGATCTTCCCGATGGCCTGAAAACATCACTGGGCGAACAGGGCGGACGCCTATCCGGTGGCCAACGTCAACGAATAGGCATCGCCCGCGCCCTCTACCACGACCCGGACCTGCTGATCCTCGATGAAGCAACCGCTTCGCTGGACAAAGTGACGGAAGACGCCATTGCACAATCAATTGAAGGTCTTCGCGGCAAGAAAACGATCATCATCATCGCTCACAACTTCCGCGTTGTCGAAAACTGCGACCGACTCTATGTGCTTGATGAAGGCTGCGTCGTTGACCAAGGCACCTTCACAGACCTGTCCGAACGTAGCGCCAAGTTTCAGGATCTGGCGCGGTTAACCAACGAACAAGATACAGATGACACCCGAACAACCCAACTCGATAAGAGCGACGCCTAAGAAGCGTTGAATAGGAAAACCAATTAATGACGGATAAGAATGATCAAATAGAAGATAACGACATTCCGGATTCACCGTTCATCGATCCGACGATTCATCGAAAAAAATCGATCATGGATGAATCCCTGGTTCTTACACCCGACGGGATTCCCATGCCGTCGCTGGTAGAGGTCAGTGAATCGGGAACCTGTAATCGCAGCTGTTCGTTTTGTCCGCGAAGCGGGCCGGATTATCCCGACATCAAAGAATTCATCGATCCCGCCTTGGTCGACAAACTGGCTGGACAGATTGGCGAGCTTGGTTTCAAGGGCCTGTTCATGTTTTCCGGTTTCGTCGAACCGATGGTGGATAAGAACATCTTCAATCTGGTCAAAATTGCCAGGGACCATCTTCCGAATGCCCGCATCGAAATGGTTACCAATGGTGATGTTCTGGACAAAGATCGACTGCTGAGGTTGTTCGACAGCGGCCTCAGCACGTTACTGATCAGTGTCTATGACGGGCCGGAATCCGCCCAGGAACTGGAAGAGCTGTGCCGAAGCTCGGGCCTCAATGATGGCCAGTTTATTCTTCGCCGCAGATACCTGAGCGTCGATGAAAACTTCGGAATCAATCTGTCGAACCGGGCGGGTACGATGGACAACGCCGAACACAATATTCCCTCGCTCCATGAACCGCTGGATCATCCGTGCTACTACCCGCATTACACTTTCTTCATGGATTATCTGGGTGATGTTCTTGTGTGCCCGCACGACTGGGGAAAGAATTTTATTGTCGGCAATCTGAAGGACCAGGATTTCATTGATGTCTGGACAGCACCCGAACTTATCCAGGCACGGGAAAGATTGGCAGCAGGAAACAGGGGCATGTCTCCTTGCAATGTCTGTGATGTGAAGGGCACCTTGATGGGTTTGGGGCATGCTGAAAAATGGTCGGAAAACGCGTAGGTCCATGTCCGCCATTCTTAGCCCGTTGAACAAATTTTTCAGGAAGTTACTGCGCCCACACGTGGAATTTCCGCTGTTGCAGTCTTTCCTGTACTCGCCATTGGACTCACTCGCTGAACGCACCGGCTTTGAATCGACGGAAGAATTGTTCAGGACAAACGCCGGAGCCCGCAAGCTGGAAAACGCGCTAGTCAAGTGTTTGGATGGCCCCAGGGCCGGGTTTGCCTTGAGAAAACATTATATGCGCATTTGGGAGCATCGGTTGCGCGCCGTGGCGTTACATTTTGATCCTCCACAAGACCATGGATACGGGAGATTTGATTTTGGCGGACTGGGCCATCCTCTCGATTCGCTGGCCGCCGAAAAACTTTCCAACATGGATTCTCGTGCCGGGACGCTCCCGAAGCCGGGCATCAAAATGAAGCTGGCGAACTGGCTTGCCATTTTCGGATGGGGTGTCGCGTTGATATTTGTGCCTCTTTTGGTGCTCATCAGGCACGGGCGCATTTCGCCACCAGTCAAAACCGTTCAGCTTGCCTGCCCGAGCGCGCTCTCGCATGGCTCATGGGAGCTGTATAAAAACTTGTGTGAGGAGAGGGGATACTGGAATGAAAAATCCCTGCTGATCGTGAATGAACGCCGGTCAAAAATACCGGAAGGAATTTCGACCGTCGATCCATCGGCCATCAAAGTACCGATCTTGCCATGGATCAGGCGCGTTTTGTTGCCTTCGTACATGCTGGTTGGCCGCTGTATGTTGATTGCCCTTGTGCATGGACGCGATCTACATATTCAAGAATTGATTTTATCAACGCTCAAACTCTCTTTGTACGCTGCGGAAGTTTGGCAGATGTGCTTCGGCGTCAGATGTGACCGAATGGTCGACGGCACCGAACCGAGTGCCAATCACAATATCAAGGCTATTATTGTCCGAAAGTTTGGCGGGACACTGGTTCGCTGGCCGACAACCGAAACGGAAGCGCCCGGTTTTTCCTATCGCTACCTGGAATACGACGCGTTCATAAGCGGTGGAACATATCTTGCGGAAACTTATGGCGAGTCATGGTCTCCAACATGTAAGCCGGTGCATGTTGGGTTGTTGCGAAACGACCGTGCTTATACTCAGGCAACGGATCCCGGTGGCCAGGCCGCCGCTATGGAGATCGAGGCGCGCTTGGCGGCAGGACAGAAAATGGCGGTATTCTTCGGCAATAACGAAATACCGGCTTTTAACGAAGCCGCATTACTTATGTTTGCGACACTTTGGGACCTGATCCGTGACCGTGACGATTGGTTCATTGCGATCAAACCCAAGAAGCTGCGCGGTAAGGGTGGATTTTTTGACCGGATATACACGGATCCAAGAATTGCAGGTTTCGAAAGGTCATCAGACGTCGTGATTACCGACTTTCCCGGAGACGACAATGAAGCAATTACCACGCCACCGAGCTGGCTTATTGACCGCATGGATTTTGGTGTGACATTGCTGGGTTCCGTTCAAAGCGAATCTTTGACCAGGGGGAAGAGAATGTTGGCTTTCTTTCCCATTATCCAGGAAACACCGATGGCACGCACGCTAATGGATCACGATCTCATGTTTTCTGATATAGATCGGCTCAGGCAAGCGCTTCTGGCGCTTTTAGACGGGCAGGCACGACAGAATATTCCTCAAGAATGGGCTGGCAAAACATGGGACGGCTATTGTGATGATAGGGCGTTTGCACGGATTATCGATTACTTGCACGGTTCGGTAATTTCGGAACCTAAACTGCAATGAAAAACGAAACGATCAAATTTTCCCGCAAGAAAACCATCCTGTTTTCCTGCATCATCATCGGGATATTCCTGGCAATCGCCGAGGTCGCGTCTTATTTCGTTCTGCGTAATCTTTCCGATACGGGAATTTACGGGGAGCGCTCCCTGCAAAATAATTTTCATCCGTTCCTGGGGTGGGAGCACGCACCGAATGCGCGCCTGAAGACGACCAAGTCTTTTTCAAAACAGGAAACCTGGATCAATACCGATGCGCGCGGCCTGTCCATTACGCCGATCAGCTACGACAAGCCGCAACTGAATATTGTTGTTTCCGGCGGCAGCACGATGTTTGGCGTCGGGTCCATATCAAACGCAACGACAGTTCCTTCGCTGATTGAAAAGGAAATTCAGGCGCGCCTGGGTATTCGCGCCGAAGTTCACAACCTGGGCGTCAGGGGTTACCAGTCCTTTCAGGAAATGTTGAAGGTTCGGGAATTTCTGATGGGACAGGACGTTGATCTGGTTTTAGCCATAAGCGGTCGAAACGATTCCGGCATCGCGTTGCGCCAACGGGACCCCAAATACGCCTTGATGTCACGGCATGTGTACCTGAACGCGGTACCGCTGGTGCGGCGGGCAGAACAGCAGCAACCGATTGTCATGAATATCGACGGGTACCTGCGTTCGATTTCCTATTTTGCCGATCTTGTTATTCGGATTGTGCGTCGGGCCGGGGGCTGGACGGGCGGTGCAATCGTCGCAGACGCGGATGCCATTTCCGATCAGGATATCTTTGCCAATGTGGAAAAACGCGCCCAGGCGACGCTGCTTCATTTTTCCATCATGAAAACAGTTGCCGAGGAATTTGGCGCGGACTTCAAATTCATACTGCAGCCAACGTTCTATTCCTGGAAAGACTACGACAAGAACACGTATCCTGATATTCCCAAAGGGACGCCGAATAACGATGTGTATGAAGACCGGTTCTTTGCTGAAATTCAAAGGCAGGGCATCGATCTCCCCGTATATAACCTGACGGATGCGATGGATGGGCTTACCGAACCGCCTTATATTGATAACACGCATTATACCGATACGGGCGCCGGCGTTCTGGCGTCGGCCGTGGTCGATATGATCGAGCTGGATTTACGGCGCCTGGCGGACGAAAAGACGCAATAGAAAACTTCTTTGAATATGCAGACGGCTTCCCTATTTATAAAGCACGAGGGTTAGCAGAGGGAAAATGATAAAAAAGATTTTGCTCATTGATGTGGAGTTCGATCAGAACGGCGGCGAGGGCGGTCAGTTGCAAACGCAATGGACACACCACCCGCTGGGCTTGATGTATCTGAGCGCTTATACCCGCGAACAGCTTCCCGACGTCGAGATCAAGATATTCCATACGGTCACCGTGCCGGATGCACGTGCGCATGTGAAACAACTGATGGCCGAATTCGCACCCGACATGGTCGGCTTGCGGGCGCTGTCGCTGTTTCAAAACCAGTATGCAGAAATTTCCGAAGTGGTTCGCGCCGAACGCCCCGAAGCGGTCATCGTCGGCGGCGGCCCGTATTCGACGGCATCCTATGACGATATCCTGAACAAGGGCTTGGTCGATATTGTTGTTCTGGAAGAAGGCGAGGTGACGTTCGTCGAACTGATCAACCGACTGGGTGAAGGTAACGGCATTCCCGAAGACATCGACGGCACCGCCGTTGTTTCCCACGGCGCGGTTCACCTGAACAAGAAGCGCGCCCTGGTGGAAGACCTCGATACCCTGCCCCATCCCGATTACGATGCCATCGACCTGGAAGACTATTCCGGTTTTTCCAATCACGCTTTTCAAAGCGCCAACGAATGCGCCTTTATCTACAGCTCGCGCGGCTGTCCCTATCGTTGCTACTACTGCCACGAGGCGCTGATAAAAACCGTTCGCCGCCGTTCACCGGAAAATGTCGTCGAAGAGATGGAAGCCCACTACACCGAACGCGGCATCCGAAACTTTGTTTTTGTCGACGATATCTTCAACGTGCCGAAAAAAATCGGCAAAGAAATCCTGCGTATGGTCATCGAACGCATGCCTGAAGCCTCGCTGAATTTTCCCAACGGCTTGCGCGCCGATCAATTGGACGATGAATTCCTCGATTTGCTGGAAGCCGCCGGAACGACGCACATGGCGCTCGCCGTCGAAACGGCCTCGCCGCGATTGCAAAAGGTGGTTGGCAAGAATCTGAAAATCGAGAAAACCAGAGGCATGATCCAGAACGCCTCGCAGCGTTTTATCACGTGCGCCTTCTTCATGATCGGCTTCCCGACGGAAACCAAAGAAGAAGCCATGGAAACGATCACCTTTGCCGAAAGCCTCAAACATTTGGTGCAGCCGGTGCTGAGCATCGTTCGGGTGTATCCGGGCTTGCCGCTGTATACGGCGCTGAACCCGACGGAAGAACAGAAACGCCGGATCGAACAACAAACATCGGAAGCGCTACAGCCGAAACTGCATGGCGATCCTTCGTTCTACGGCGATTTTTTCTCCGACGAGGAAGTGCCGCTTAAAAGCGATGACATTCGCGAGCTTCGATGGGAATGGATGCGTTCGGTTATCCAGAACCCCGAGCGCGTTCAAAACAGTCAGAAAGTGCTGGAACGTCATTTCGACGACGATGATATTCTCGAATTCTATCGGAATTTGTACGACAAGCCGGGCTTTTCGCAGCGCGATCTCGATAAACTGCTGGGGAATGGACGCCTGTCCAAAGCCACCACCAACACCGCCGATGCCGCCGTTGCGGCAACCCTGTCCTGAACAACTGAATTTAAATCATGCGTGAATTTGATATTCGCCCGGCAGAATTGCTTCGGGAATATAACCGCTTGTCGGCTGAAGACGCCGACACGTATTTTCCCGACCGCGACAAGCTGGAGCCTCGTCCTTGTCCTGCCTGCCATCACGACAAGACAACAGACCCGTTTGAAAAAAACCGCTTTCCCATCGCCCGTTGCGTCAACTGCGGGACCCTGTACGTGACGGCGGTGCCAACCGACGCCGCGCTCGGGGAATTTTACAGTTCAAGCCCGTCGCAAATGTTTTGGAGCCAGGTCTTTTTTCCAGCCGTTGCCGAAGCCCGCCGGGAAAAAATATTCAGGCCCCGGGTGGCTCGTATCCGCGACTTGTTGGCGGAAAGAAATATCGTACCCGACCGCATTGCCGATGTCGGTGCCGGAACAGGCATGTTCCTGGAAGAATGCCGCAACGCCGGTTTCGGCAAGGAATTTCTGGCCATCGAACCCAGTGTCGACCTTGCCCGATCCTGTCGCGAGAAAGGATTTGAAACTTTCGAAGGCTTTGCCAGTGATGCGGGATCGTCTTCCGAATGGCGGGGTTATGCCGACCTGGTTGTCTCCTTCGAAGTGATTGAACATGTCATTTCCATGGAAGCTTTCATCAACGATGTTGCCGCCGTGGCTAAACCGGATGGGTTCATATTGTTGACGGGGCTGTACGGGTCGGGCTTCGATCTTCTGACACTGGGGGAAAAATCTAATTCCGTTTCACCGCCGCATCATCTCAACTTTGTCAGCTATCAGGGCGTTAAAGAATTGCTGGCACGCTGCAATCTGGAAGAAGTCGCATTCCTGACGCCGGGTGTGCTGGACGTGGATATCGTTCTCAATGCGTATAAAGACGACCCAAGTGCAATTACCGACGATTTCGTGCTGCACATGGTCAGTCGGGCCAGCGACCAGCAACGCCAAGCCTTTCAAACGTATCTGTCGGAAAATGGATTGTCCTCCCACATGTGGATCGTCGCGCGTAAGCCGCCTGCATAAATGACCGTCTTCCTGCATTCGACGAAGGATATGCCGTCTGGTGATTTTGATACTTGGGCGTCCATAGGCGAAAGTCCCCGGCGGTTAACGCCGGAAACAATGCGTCCGGAACTGGGCGCCGAACTTGAAGACGCCTTTGACCGCATCGCGCCCCGGTGGTTCGATCTGGCAAAATCTCTGGCGCAACACCCTTCTGCCGATCTGGCCATTGCGCCATCGTGCGCCACAAATATTTCAGACTTAGGCGTGATGCTGGCCTGGAGCGACTTGGTTGAAGGCTGGGCGAAGGCGGCTGAAAACGTTCTGGTTATCTGCGACGACCCGTGGGTATTTCGCCATTTGGCCCAAGCGCAAGGCGTCACTGCGGGGCGCGCGCCGGATTTTTCGCCGCTTCGCCTTAGCTTAAGTTTGCGGGGTTACGCGGCACGCATCAAGGCGGCGCTGAGCTTCGCGGGGGCTAGCCTGCGGCTTAAAAGTCAGCAGAAAAAGATAACGTCTGCGCAGGCGTGGCTGCTGGCTTACGGGCACCCGAGCAGCGATGCCGACGGCGGTGACGGTTATTTCGGCGACCTGATGAAAACCATGCCGCACCTGCGGCGCTTGCTGCACGTGGATTGCCCCCCCGCCCGCGCTCGTGAATTGGGCGGCGATGGCCGCACCGTCAGTCTGCATGCCTGGGGCAGCCCCCTGTTTGCTCTTTTCAAGTTGCCGTTCATGCGCTGGACGCCGCACCCTTCCGGCCCCGATCACTGGCTGGTTCGCCGCGCCGCCGACCTGGAAGGCGGAACCGGACAACCGGCGGCGATTGCCTGGCAAAAACATTGCCAGGAACGGTGGCTGAAGAAGATCAAACCACCGGTCGTCGCGTGGCCTTGGGAAAATCATAGCTGGGAAAGGGCCTTCGTGCGCAGCGCCCGAACCAACGGGACGGCGACGATCGGCTACCAGCATTCCGTAGTCGGTCAACAAATGCTGAACTATGCGGCAAGGTCGAATGTGGACGGGCCAGAAAGCCTGCCTGACAAAGTATTGTGTTCGGGTCCATCGACACGGGATCAGGTGCTGGCATGGGGCATGCCCGAAGACAGGCTGGCAATTGGCGGCGCCCTCCGTTTCGGCAAAAAGGGATCAACCGTCTACGATCGCGAGGCCCCGGTTTTTGTGGCCCTGCCGTTCGATCCAACGATCGCTGCTGAACTCGTCGCGGCGCTCAAGAACATAGCAGATCGTTCGCGCCGTTTTCTGGTCAAGCAACACCCCATGTCGCCACTGGATTTTGACGATACGGAAACTGTCGAACGCACCGATGTTCTGCTTGGTGATCATCCCCGGCTTTCGGCAGTTGTTTTCGCGGCGTCGACCGTTGGTCTCGAGGCGCTACTGTTGGGATTTCCAACCTTGCGGTTTCGATCCCAACACTCGCTCGTGATTGATATCTTGCCGCGCGGGTTGAAGGTCGCTGCTGCCGGAAGCAATAATCTGCAAGCGGCACTGGATAACCTGCCCGTTCCTGCGCCGCTTGAACGGGCGAATGTTTTGGCCGATCCCGATCGTTCTCTCTGGACCCACGTTTTAAGGAAACCATCATCATGAAAAACGTCATGAAGGAAAAGCTGCGCACCGGTGGGTGTCAGATCGGGGCATGGCTGCAATCGTCATCAGCGACCAATGCGGAAGTTATGGCTTCATGCGGCTTCGACTGGTTGGCCGTCGACATGGAACACGGCACGGCAAATGTGGAACAGGCCGCCGTCGTTTTCGCGGTCGCCGAACGGCACGGGCTGACGCCGCTGGTCCGACTGCCCCGTGCAGACCCGTACCTGGCTCGGCAACTGCTGGATGCCGGTGCGTTGGGGGTTCTGGTGCCGGTGGCCGAGGACGCCGTTGAATTTTCCGAATTCCTGTCCCATTGCATCTATCCGCCAAAAGGCCGGCGCGGGGTTGGCCTTGTGCGCGCGAATTTGTGGGGCAAGACATTCGAAGATTACCTCGCCACCTTCGAGCCAATCATCGTGCCGATGATCGAAACGTCGAAAGGCGTTGCCGCGGCGGGCGCACTGGCCGCCCTTGATGGCGTGGATGGTATCTTTCTGGGGCCATATGACTTGTCGGCCAGTCTGGGGGATGCCGGAAATTTTGACATGCTGGCGTTCAAGGAAGCCATCGAAATCGTCCGCGCGGCATGTCAGGAACACGGCAAGGCGATTGGCATCCACCAGGTCGATCCCGACCCGATGGCTTTGCAGGAACGCAAAGACGAGGGCTTCGCCATGGTCGCCTACGGCACCGACGTGATCGCCATTCGCCATGCCTTTGCCGACTTCAAAAACAACCTGAAATAGGAAGACCCGAATTGACCGATTGTCTTTGCATAATTCCGGCCCGTATGGGCTCCTGCCGGTTTCCGGGAAAACCGCTGGAACCGCTGCTGGGGCTGGCCCTGGTCCTGCATGTATATGAACGCTGCGCCTTAAGCCCCGGCATTGGCCGAACGGTTATCGCCACATGCGACGAAGCGATCGCCGAAGCGGCGCGTGCTCATGGTGCTGAAGTCGTGATGACGGCCGATAGCCATCCCGGTTGTGTCGACAGGACGGACGAGGCTGTCGCCCTTATTGCTCCTGACATGGCCGATGATGGCTTGGTGCTGATGGTGCAGGGGGATGAAGTGTTGGTCAGCCCGAAAATGTGTGATGATATTATTGCAGCCTATGACGAAGGCGGGTCCCAGGTGGTCAATCTGGCTTCGAAGATGTTCTCGCGGGAAGACCACGAAGGCCCCAATTCCGTAAAGGTCGTGACGGCACTAAATGGCAATGCCCTGTTTTTTTCCAGGGCCGCGATCCCGTCACCGTCGCGCACACCCGATGTTCCTATGTACCAGCAAACCGGCGTCATCGGCTTCGCCAAATCCTTCCTGCCGAAGTTCGGGAAATTGCCGCGTACGCCGCTTGAACAAATTGAAGGAATAGATATGTTGCGCACGCTGGAACATGGCATGAGCGTGCGTATCGTCCATACCGAACAGGAAACCATTGGCGTCGATACCCCCGACGACCTGGCCCGCGCCGAAAAAATGCTGCGTCACGATCCTGTCACCCAACAATACTTGAGTTCTCTTTCATGACATCAAATCAGCCGCTGAAGGTTGGTATCGCCGGATACGGCATCGTCGGCAAGCGCCGGCGCGGCTTTATCGATGCCCTCCCGACCCTGGAAACCGTCGCCATTTGCGACAAGGCCCTGGCCGGAAACGACACTCTGGAAGACGGCTTGAAATGCTTTGCGACCTACCAGGAATTGCTGAACGAGGACCTGGATGTCCTGTTCGTGGCCATGTCCAACGACATCGCCGCCGAAGTGACCATGGCCGGACTGAACAGGGCCCTGCATGTTTTTTGCGAAAAACCACCGGGCCGGAATGTCGAGGATATCGTAAATGTCATCGCCTGCGAAAAACGGCATCCGGACCTGAAACTCAAATACGGGTTTAACCACCGCTACCACCTGTCCATTCTCGACGCCCTTGAAGTCATCAAGTCGGGTGAACTGGGTGAAGTTATCAACTTGCGTGGCGTCTACGGCAAGTCGCGGGTGATCACCTTCGATCAGACCTCCTGGCGCACCCAACGCAACTTGGCCGGTGGCGGCGTGCTGCTCGACCAGGGCATCCACATGGTCGACCTGCTGCGCCTGTTCGCCGGTGAATTCGAGGACATCCACAGCTTCGTTTCCAACAATGTCTGGAACCACGATGTGGAAGATAACGCCTATGCGATCATGCGCACACAGGATGGCAAGGTGGCGATGCTGCATTCATCGGCCAGCCAGTGGCGACACCGGTTCGGCTTGGAGGTGGCCCTGACCAAAGGGTCGCTTAATCTGTCAGGAATTTTGTCGGGCTCGAAAAGCTACGGCGAGGAAACGCTCAGTATCCTCAAGACGTCAGGATCGGATACTGCTGATCTGGATGAGGAAGTGCGCAACTACACTCACGACCCGTCGTGGGCTGAAGAAATTTCGGAATTTGCCGAGGCCATAGCCGAAGACATGCCGGTAACCAACGGCTCTTCCGACGATGCGCTGAAGACCATGGAGCTGGTCTATCGCATTTATTGTGCCGACGCGGACTGGAAGGCGCGGTGGTCGCTTGGATCGGAAACCCGGGATAAGCAATTGAAGTTGCGGTGACCTTATACTAACTCTGTCACATCGACCCGAAATCAGGAGAAGCCCTTAATGTCTTCGCAGGAAATCTACACGCGCATAACCCCCATTTTTCATGATATCTTCGATGACGACGACATCGTTCTCACACCCGAGCTCAGCGCCGAAGATGTGGAAGACTGGGACAGCCTGACCCACATTCGCCTGATCGTCGCCGTCGAGAAGGAATTGGATATCAAATTCAGCGCCTCGGAAATTTCCGATCTGTTGAACGTCGGGCATTTCGTTGCCCTGATAAACGAGAAGTTGGAAAGCTGACTGACCACGTAAAACCTGTTTCATGGGGTGACCTGGCGATTGGCACATCGGTGGATGTGCCGTTTGTCATTTCCGACGCCGACATGAAAGCATTTTCGGCGCTTTCCGGCGACGCCAGCCCGATCCACATGAATGCCGACATTGCCCGGGCGGCGGGGTTTGATGGCCCCGTGGTCTTCGGGGCGCTGATTGTCGCCAAAATTTCCAAATTGTTGGGCATGGATTTGCCCGGTCCCGGCGGTGTGTGGGCGGGCCTGAAAATTGACTTCAAAAACCCGCTTTATGTTGACGAGGCAGCCGTCTTGCACGGTGAAATCGAACATTGCTCGGAAGCTACCGGTATGGTCAGTCTGAAGATCCGGGTCGACGCGGGTAGCCGACGGATCGCCACGGCCAGTGCCGAGACGGTGTTCACGCCATGAGCGATATGGTTCTCGTTTCGGGCGGCAGCGGCGGTATCGGCGGCGCCTTGTGCGTCCGACTGGCAGCGGCGGGCTACCGGCCGGTGATTGGCTACGGCGCCAACGAAGCGGCGGCGGCGGCGCTGGCGAAAACCACGGGCGGTCTGGCCCTGGCACTGGATGTTCACGACTTAAGTGCCATTCAGGCCGCCTTCGACCGCCTTGCCGAAGAACCGGGAATTCTGGCGGGGGTCGTGTTGGCGGCGTCACCGGCGCCGACCATCGCCCCCCTGTTTCGACATTCGGCGGAAGACCTTGAAAGCCAGTGGGCGATAAATGTTTCAGGATCGGTCAACCTGCTGAAAGGTGCCATCAAGCGGTTCATGCGGCCGCAGAAACAAGGCTGGGTTGCCGGCATTTTAAGCGAAGCCATGGGTTTGGATGGCGAGACGGCGAAATCCATGGGTGGCTATATCATCGCCAAGTACGGCCTGCTCGGGTTGCTGCGCGTGATCGATGCGGAATACGCCTGGCTGAACGTTCATCATATCGAGCCCGGCTATACGGAAACGGCGATGCTGCAAGCCTATGACGACCGCTTCCTGCAAACCCTGCGCGAAGCCCGGCCCGAAGGACGGTTCGAATCCCCCGACGAAGTCGCGGCGCGGATCATGGGTCTGGTCGGGCTGGAAACGTCATGAGCCTCATCGACTTACCCTGGCTGCCTGCGGCCCCGGATGATTTCCGGCAGCAGTGCAAGAAGCTGGATAGCACCGCCGAGGCCGATTTTCAGGCGATACAGCGACTGGCGGGTCATGCGCTCGACATCAATCAACTGACCCGGCTGGCCAAGACCATTGGCACGTCGGCGGTGCAGCCCTCCCTGACCCTTGGCCTGCTGAGCAACACGACGACCGAATTGCTGGCCCCGGCCCTGATCGCCAGCGCCGCCCGCTATGGTATCGCGCTCGACATTATCGATGTCCCCTTCGGGCAGGCTATGCAGGCGGTTCTTGATCCGGCCTCGCCGATCAATTCCGGAAAAATCGACCTGGTACTGTTGGCCTTCGACCAGCGATTTTTGACGACGCCGGACTCGATTTCCGATCCCGAACAAGCGGCTGAAACCATCGCCGCAGAAATGTCCCAAATCGACGTGCTGCGCGAAAGCCTGGGCGACTCGGCCTGTATCGTGCAAACCCTGCCGTCACCGCCGGGTTACCTGCTTGGCAGCTTCGATCGCCGGATGCCGGGCAGCCCGCATGCGTTGGTCGATATCTTCAACGCGCGGCTGATTGAAGGACTGGACGGCACAAGCGATATCCTTTTCGATGTCGCCGGGGTGGCGGCGCAGGTGGGCCTGGATACCTGGCACGACGACACCCAGTGGCATCATGCCAAGCTGTCTTTTTCGCAAACCGCGGTTCCCTTGTACGCCGATCATCTGGCGCGCATCCTGGCCGCTTTTCGGGGTAAAAGTCGGAAGTGTCTGGTGCTGGACCTGGACAACACCCTGTGGGGCGGGATCATCGGCGATGATGGCCTAGACGGCATTGTCATCGGCCAGGGCGACGCGGCGGGCGAGGCGCATCAAGATATTCAGCGCACGGCAAAACAGCTGGGTAAGCTTGGCGTTATCCTGGCGGTCAGTTCCAAGAACGAAAACGCGACGGCCCGCCTGCCGTTTCAACAACACCCGGACATGTTGTTGAAGGAAGACGATTTCGCCATCTTCCAGGCCAACTGGCAGGACAAGGCGACGAATTTGCAGGCCATCGCCGCGGCCCTGGATATCGGCCTCGATTCACTGGTTTTGTTGGATGACAATCCGGCCGAACGGGCGCAGGTGCGGGACGCCCTGCCCCAAGTGGCAGTACCGGAACTGCCCGCCGACCCGGCGCACTTTTCAAGGCGACTTCTGGCCGCAGGCTACTTCGATTCCATCGCCCTGTCGCAGGAAGACCTATTGCGGGCGAAAGACTATACCGCGCGGGCCGAACGGGTCGCACTGCAGGGCGATGCCCGCGACCTTGGCGGCTACCTTTTGTCGTTGGACATGGAAATCAGCCTGATGCCGTTTGATGGCGCGGGCCGTTCCCGCATTGCCCAGCTGATCAACAAATCGAACCAGTTCAACCTGACCACCCGTCGCTATAGCGAAGCGCAGGTCCGGGAAATGGAAGCGGACTCATCGCTGTCTACCTTGCAGGCCCGCCTGAAGGATCGCTTCGGCGACAACGGCATGATCAGCGTCATCATTTGCCGCGATGGCGGCGATGCCTGGGAAATCGACACCTGGCTGATGAGTTGCCGTGTCCTTGGCCGTCGCGTCGAAGAAGCGGTGCTGGCCGAGCTTGTGGATCAGGCATCGCAGGCGGGAAAGCATGCGCTGCTGGGTCGCTTCATCCCGTCGGGACGCAACGACCTGGTTTGCGATCATTATGAAAAGCTCGGCTTTTCCCGGGTCGAAGGCAGCGGCGATGAAACCTGCTGGCGGCTGGACCTTGACGGCTACTGCCGCCCCGACCTTCCCCTGCGCCGGGCTGCGGCGTCATGAAATTATCGCCGCCGCAATCGTTGCTTTGGTTGATCGCCAAGTCCGCCTTTTTCCTGCTGATGACCATGACCGCCGTCGCCATCGTTTCCGTCGCCTATCAACAATTTTGATTCCATCGCCTGATATCTCCGGGAGCCCCTTACCGTGACAACAAGAATCCTAGCCACCATCGGCCCGAACTCGCTGAAGGAAGATATTCTGAAGCGCTGTGCCGAAGCTGATGTTTACGTGTTTCGCATCAACCTGTCCCACACGCCGGTCGATGAAGTCGCGCCGTTCATTGAAAAAATCCAGAAGTGGACCGATGTCCCGGTCTGCCTGGACAGCAAAGGCGCCCAGTTGCGCAACCAGAACATGGCCGACAATGATGCCGACTTTGTGGAGGGCAGCAAAGTAAACATTCATTTCGCGCCGGTGGTCGGGGATGCGGAAAACATCTCGTTCACACCGCTGGGCTCGGTCGAACAGTTTGAAGTGGGCGACACCATCCGCATCGATTTCAACGGCACCGAACTAAACGTCATCGAGCGTCTGGGTGACCGCTGCATCGCGACGGTCATGAAAAGCGGCCGGGTCGGTTCCAACAAGGCCGCCGACGTGGACCGGGATGTCAACCTGACGGCGATTACCGAAGACGATGAAGCGGCCATAAAAATTGGCCGGGACATGGGCATTCGCCATTTCGCCCTGTCGTTCGCCAATTCGGCAGAAGATGTGGCCCGGATGCGCACGCTATGCGGCCCCGATGCGACGATTATCTCGAAAATCGAAAGCCTGAAGGCGCTTGCCAACCTGCCGGCCATCCTGGAAGAAACCGACGATATTCTTATTGATCGAGGCGACCTGTCGCGTCAAGTGGCGCTTGAAAAAATACCGTTCCTGCAACGCCGTATCATCGCCATGGCCAAGGCCCACGATGTGCCGGTCTACGTCGCCACCAACCTGCTTGAATCGATGATCACGGCGCACGCGCCGACCAGGGCGGAACTGAACGATGTGGTCAGCTCCCTGCTGATGGGAGCCGATGGCCTGGTGCTGGCGGCGGAAACGGCGATCGGCAAATACCCGGTCGAAGCCGTCCATATGATCCGCAGCCTGGCCAATACCACGCGCAAGTGGACATCGCATTCCAGCATCGACGATGTGTTGCAGTTCTAGGATATCGAAATGAAACCGTTCGTATTGTGGTTGATGGGGCCGACGTCCGGCGGCAAAACAACGCTGGCCGAACACTTCGTGGCGCGGTGGCGGAACGCTAACGTTCCGGTCATCCACTATGATGGCGACGAAGTGCGTGATTTTTTTGGCAGCGCGCACGGCTTCAAGCCCGAAGACAGGATGCGCGTGGTCGACACGCTGATTCATCTGAGCCAGAAAGCGAATGCGGCCGGCCTGAACGTGGTGGTGTCGGCCCTGACGGCGAACCCGGAGGCCCGCCAGCAGGTCTACAGCAAGCTTGATAATCTGGTCGTCGGCTACGTCCATTGCCCCATCGAAGTATGCGCCGAACGGGATCCCAAGGGCCTGTACGCGCAGGCCAAGGCGGGCGAGATCGAAACCCTGATCGGCTGGAACACGCCTTATGAGCCGCCACAAAACCCGGATGTGGTTCTGCCCACGGACAGCACCGAAATCGAAGACCTGTTCGACGTCGCAGATAACATTTTGCGGACTCGCTAAGGGCAATTTTCATGCAGGACTACGAAAAAATCTGGCGCCACGCCGAAACCCTGCCCTGGTGTACGTTGGTGACGACCGGGCGGGTCGGTACCGACTTTTTCCAGAGCCTGCTGGATTCCCATCCGGAAATCTATGTCTTCAACGGGGTACTGTTTTTCCACCAGTTCTGGGAAAATTCGGCCTGTGCCCGAAACCCGGACGGCATCGACCCGGCGGAACTGGCCGATGAATTTATCGGTCAGCACCTAGAAAAGCTCAAGTCCCGCCATGACCATCAGGAAAGAAAAGATCAACTTGGCGAAAACAAAGACCAGTCGGTAGATGTCGATCTGCCGCAGTTTCGCGAGCACCTGACGGGCCTGCTCGCACGGCGGCCCGTTACCTCGAAGAACACCCTGAGCGCCGTTTATATCGCCTATGCCTTGTGCCTGGGTCAGGACCTGAGCACCAAGAAACTGTTCTTCCATCATATTCACCACATCTGGAAGCTGGACCGGTACCTGGCCGACTTTCCCGACAGCAAGATCATCTCCATGACCCGCGACCCGCGCGCTACTTTTGTTTCGGGCATCGAAAACTGGCGAAAGTATAATGCGCAGGAAGATCATCCGGCCCGCGTACTTTTTGTTCTGAACAGAACCCTGGAAGACGCCAGCGCCCTGAAGGCAACGTCGCCTGAAAAGTTTCATGTCCTGCGCCTGGAAGACCTGGGCGACGAGGCGATCCTGCACGAAGTTTGCGATTGGCTGGGTGTCGCCTATGACGGTTGCTTGAAGAAATCGTCCTGGGCCGGGTTGCGCTGGTGGGGTGACCGGCTGTCGCCCAAGGAAATCCCGAAGGAAGAGGAAGGATTTTCGGCGACCATCACCAACAACAACTGGCAACAAAGGTTGGGTTGGGTCGACAGGTATGTGCTGAATTACCTGATGGCTGACCGGTTGGCCTGGTACGGGTATGCCGTTAAACCGGCGTCCGGCATTGTCGCCGGGCTGCTGGTTTTCGCATTGATTCTCCTGCCCATGACGTATGAGCGACGGTTCTTCTTGCCCGGCTTTATCTGGTATTGCATAAAAACGACTCATTACAAACGGGTCGTTGTCGGCCCGGTTTACTACATCATACGGCTGGCGCTGTCTTATAAGTTCCTGTTTCGCAAATGGTCCGGCACAAGGTTCGAACTGCCGGTGTTTCGCAGCCTTAAGGACGCACCTTGACCGGTAAACTATTTCGTTTTTGCTTGTGGGGATTGTTCCTGTTGGGGTGCGCCGAATTAGTTTTCCGCACGGTTATTTTCCCTGAATACAAGGCAATGATGCCCGACCGCTTCGTGCAGCGGCCGGGCTTTGTTTACGGCAACAAGCCCGATGCCGAAATCAGGCGTTACAACCCCATGAATTACGATGTCATGGTCCGCACCAATTCCCTGGGCTTCAGGGGGCTTGAGAAAAACCTAAAGGAAGAACTGGCGGGGTACTGGATTGCCGGTGGATCAAATACTTTTGGGGCCTATATCGAAGACGACGACGTATTCACCGCCCGCCTTAAAGCGTATGGCTACCCGGCGGCCAACGTCGCGGTAGACGGGCATGAAGTGGCCGACCAGGTGTTGATCCTGCGAGACCTGATTGAACGGGGGCTCAAGCCGCGCGGCGTCCTGCTTTCGCTGACCGCCTTAAGCTCTCTTCGCGATTATTCCAAGCGCATGGGAGTGCTGACACAAGAATTAGGCGTCGCGGTTAATGCGGCGAAAGAAGAAAGTATTCGCCCGCGTGACAACTTGCGGGACTCATCGTTGGCGCTTTGGCATCAAATCCCACGGTCGTTTCAATCCATACGCGGCAGATTGATCAAATCAAGCGCCCTGTATGGCTGGTTGAAAGTGGGGATCATGGGGATCCCGGCGCTTCGAGACTGGACACTCAGCGCGGGCCTGCGTGCCGATCTGGATTTCGTTCATTCCGGCAGCCTGGATATTTTGCGCACGCTTGATTCGAATAATCCCGAATGGCCCAGAATATCTGCGACCGCCGATTTGATCATCCGACTCGGCGATTTGATCAAGGATAAACTGGACGTCCCGTTCGGGATCATCTTGCTGCCCACACATCACCAGATATACCCGGAGAAATTCCGCCGCTACGTGGATCACAACGGCCTGCAAAACGAAGACTTGGACCCCCGGCGGTCGCTGTACGCTATTGAACGGGAATTGACACGCCGGGGCGTGCCGGTTCTGAACACCCTGCCCGCACTCAAGAAAGAGGCCACGGCCCGCCTGACCTTTCCCGATGACGGCCACTTGATCGCCCAGGGCCACGCCATCGTCGCCAAGGCCACCGCCAATTGGCTCGATGCCGGCATGCCGCCGGGTGCTGCGGGGGCGGCCCAATGATACCCGGATTGCCGCCGGTATCGGTCAACAGCCTGGCCTTCGCCCTTTTTGCGCTGGGTATGATCCTGCTGGCCTGGTCCAACGGGCGACACCTGTTCATGGCGGCGCTTGGCGGCACCGGCGTTGTGATGATCCTGACCTGGCTGTCGCCGCTGGATGTGACGGCGCTGCTGTTGTTTGTCGTCCCGCCCTATGTCGTCACACGATATCTGTGGGGTAAGAAGCACGCCCGGGTGATGGCGTTTCTGGCCGCGACGGTGGTCTGGGAAGTGATGCTGTTTGTCTATCTTCGGAAATACCAATGGGTCGGCGAGGCATCTTGGCTCGATCATCCGATTGCCATCATTGGCCTGTCCTACATTTTGTTTCGTATCCTTCACCTGGTTGTCGAAGCCCCCAATCTGGGCCATCTGCCGTTCAACGGCCTGCGTTTTACCGCTTACATTTTCGCCTTCTGGACCCTGCTGTCAGGTCCCATTCAGCGCTACGAGGCTTTTTCCGGCGGGATGGACACGATAGGCAGGCCGTCCAACGACGCGGCGCTGGCCGCAGGCCACCGGGCGGTTAACGGGTTGATCAAGGCATTCCTGATTGCGCCGATTTTCCTGAACGCGTCCGACCTGACGGCTCTTGGGGAAGACGGCGCGAACTGGTTCGACCTGGCCATCGTCGCCTATTCCTTTCCCGTTTATCTGTATCTGAATTTTTCCGGATACACGGATGTGGTCATCGCCATCGCCCGATTGTGCGGCATGACGACGTTACCGGAAAACTTCAACCGCCCGTATCTGGCCCGAAACATTCAGGATTTCTGGGGCCGTTGGCACATGTCCTTTGGTGACTGGATCCGGCATTACATTTTCATCCCCTTGTCCAAGGTGTTGCTGGAAAAAATGCCTCCCGCCTGGCATGGCCTGATGCTGGCGATCAGCGTTATCGTGGCGTTTGTGATTATCGGCGCCTGGCACGGCACGACGTCCAATTTCATCGTCTTCGGCCTACTGCACGGGGCGGCGGTTATCGTCGGGGAAATTTACGGGCGGGTGCTTAAATCGGCGCTGGGTCGCAAAAAGAAAAAAGCCTTCGAGCGTCACCCGGTCGTGCAGGGAACGGCCATGTTTATGTGCTTCAATTTTGTCGCCGCGACGGCGCTGCTGTTCCCCAATTCAATCGCCGATTTAACGACTACGTTCGGCCAGTTCCTTAACGCCCAGGGGTGGCTATAGCGACACAGGAAAGGGTCGCCTGCAGCTTGCGGGCGCGTTCCTCGGCATACCCGGTGGCCGGAAAACAGGCTTTGTCGATAATCGAAAAGCCGCAGTCTTCGATCATCTCGAACGTCTGTTCCGGCGTTTCCAGCAAATAGATATGATCCGGTGCCGGGCTGTTGACCGGCACGTTGATGAAGATTCGCCCGTTCGACGTCATCACCTTTTTCAGGCTCAAAAGCGCCGCCTGGGGGTCTTCCAGGTGTTCCAGGACCTCGCTGATGACGACGCTTTCAAATGTGGCGTTTCTATCGGGCAGCGTCATAATATCCTGCCGTTCGACCCGGGCCGTTTGCGACGCGCCCAATTTTTTCAGGCACTGACGGGTGTGGTCGACACTGGTTGCGCTGATGTCCCAACCCAGGGCCGAAGCGCAGGCGGGATGAGACGCCGCCAGGTGCAGAAACAGGCCATGGCCGGGGCCGACTTCAAGATGATTGAAGCCCGCCGGGTTTCCGGGCAGGAAGTGTTCGGTGAAAAACCGCAGCACGGCGCGGTGATTGGCCCACAACAGGTGGGACAGCAACAGGCCATTGACGTAGCGGCCCATGAAACCGGCATTTTCATAGACCTCGCGCCGGGCGACGGCGAAGTCCTTGATGCGGTAATCGCCGTGACGCTGGAAATACAATTCTTCTTCCAGCAGGCGCTCGCAGGTCCAGCGATAGTCTTCGATAACGGTTTTCGGGGCCTCGCCCATTAGCGACAGGATCAGGGCCGCGACCTGGTCCGCATGTTGCAGATTTGCCGCCTCGTTGGTCGGCAGGCTTTTCGCCAGAAAGCTTTTATGTTCGGGCCATATTTCCAGAACGGCCTGGCGAATGTTGTCCAGGTTCTGCAATGAAGCTTGATCGTCTGCGGCCATCTGGTATTCCATTTCGATAAACGATTTTGTCCGAGTATATCTGCAAAGGTAAAGAATGAAACGCATTGCCGTCACCTCCCGCTCGTTTTCCCGCCACCCTGTCCTGAGGGCGGAATTGCAGGCCATCCATGCCGATGTCACCTTCAACGATGCCGGCGCATCCCTCGCCGGGCCTTCGCTGATCGATTTCCTGCGCGGCCACGACCGGGCGATCACCGCGCTTGAACGCCTCGATGATGCCGTCTTTACGGCGTTGCCGGAATTGCGCGTCATATCCAAATATGGCGTCGGCCTGGATATGCTGGATTTGGAAGCGATGGTCCTTCACCAGGTTCAGCTCGGCTGGACCGGGGGCGTTAACAAGCGGTCGGTTTCCGAGCTGGTCATTTCCAACGCCATCGCCCTGTTCCGCCATGTTCCGAAAGCCAATCGCGAAGTGCTGGACGGCACCTGGCGGCAGCACATGGGCAATCACCTGAGCGAAAAAACCGTGGGCATTATCGGCTGCGGTCATGTGGGCAAAGACCTGGCGGCCCTGCTTGGCGCTTTCGGCTGCAAGGTGCTGGCCAACGACATTGTCGATTACGCCGACTTCTACGCCGCCAACGGCATCGAAGCCGTCACCCTCGAGGACCTTCTGAAGCGGTCCGATGTGGTGACCATTCACACGCCGCTGGATGCCTCGACGGAAAATATCCTGAACGCCGAACGTCTGGCGCTGATGCAGTCGCACGCGCTGTTTATCAACGCGGCGCGCGGTGGCCTGGCCGACGAAGCGGCGCTGAAGTCGATGCTGAAAGACGGCCGACTGGCCGGGGCGGCGTTTGACGTGTTCGCTTCCGAACCGCCCGAAGATCTCGAACTGATCGGTTTGCCAAATGTACTGACGACGCCCCATATCGGCGGCAGCGCCGAAGAGGCGATCCTGAACATGGGCCGGGCCGCGATCAGGGGTCTGGAAGACCACCGGTTACCAGATAAAAACTGGCCCGGTTAGGTTCCGGGTTTGCTGGCGTGAATGAACCAGCTGAAGCCCATGATTTTGCCGAGCCATAATTCCAGCGGCGACTGAATGGGCCAGGGTTCGCCATAGACAAGATAGCCGCCGGGATGGGTGCCGTAATGCTTGATTTGCCAACGGCGATACAGGCGACCCAGTTTCGGAATCAGGTAGAAGAAAAAGTCACCCTTGCGCAGCGTCAGATTTTCGAAGCCCTTGAACAGGCGGCCGATTCCCGCCGCCGTATAACATCGGGTGATGGGGTTTTCGATGGTCTGCTTGTCCTTGCCGCCCCATTCCGTGGCCCGGCCCAGCCAGTTTCGCCCACTCAGCAATTTCCCCTTACTAAGACCGACAAAAAACACCATGTTGATCCAGTAGTGCCAGGAACTTTTGCAATACAGCATGATCACCGCATCGCCGCCGGGCTTCAGGACCCGCAAGACTTCTTCGATGGCCTTGCCGGTATCGGGCGTGTGGTGCAAAACGCCGTTTGAATAGACGATATCGAACACGCCATCTTCAAATGGCAGGTGTTCGCCGTCGGACTGCATCACCTGACAACCAGCGGCGCGTTCGCCCATCAGGTCAAACTTGGCCTGCGTCGCCCGTGCCCGGTCATAGGTAATATCGATGCTGGTCATGATCGCACCGTAGGACGCAAACAGCGCCGAATGGCCGCCGGCGCCGGGGCCAATTTCCAGCACCCGCTTGCCTGACAATTCCGCCAAGGGCATTTCGACGACGGCCAGGTGACCGCGCAACCGGAACATGTCTTCCAGCTGTTCCAGCAGCTCGAAAATCCTGTCCTGGGTCAGGTCCTTGTCGACATCCTGATACAGGGAATTGTAGAGCGATCCCCAGAAATTCTGGACGTCTTGTTTCGCGGGTTCCTGAGACATGCGCGGCTTTCTTAACAAAGTATCAGCAAGGCTTGTGCGACAATCTATATACATCGCCCGGCAAAAAAACCAATTTTTTCAATTCATTGGGTATCCATGATTTCAGGTCTGATTCGTAAAAGCCGACAACTGGCGGATGACCCGGTCCTGCGCAGCTGGCTGATGGGGCGCCTGTTGGGCCGCTGGCCGAAACCGGCACCCTTTCAGGCCCACCGCCCGCCCTATCTGGACGGCCTGTTGCCGTTGCCCCGGGAGGCGCCGACCACGAATTTTGCCGCGCTGGAAAGCTCTCCTCCGACGGGACCAATCGACTTGCCGCTGGCCGGGCAAACCATCGGCGTGACCCCCGGCGAAGCCGCGACCCTGTTCGACCGGTCGTTCGACGATGTCGAAACCCTGCTATCGCTGCACCGTTTCGCCTGGGCCCGGCAGGCCGATCGCTTTGTCGATCCGGACTGGTTTGTCGCCCTTTGGCAGGCGTGGCGGGAAAAATATGCGACCCCCGACGACAGCTGGGTCTGGCACCCCTACACGGCGGCGGAACGGGCCGCCAATGTGCTGGATTTCGCGCGCGTATTCGGCCTGCCCGGGCCAGTCGATGAAACCTTGTCTTTGTTGGCCGTGCATGCACGCGTCATTTCCGAACGGCTGGAATATTTCGGCGAGCATCATACGTCGAACCACCTGGCCAACAACGGGCGCGGCCTGTATGTGCTGGGCCTGACGCTGGGGATAGACCATGCCGCCGAAGCCGGTTCGCGCATCCTGCTGGCCGAGGCCGACCGCCTGTTCGGGCCATCGGGAATGCTGCGCGAAGGATCCTCCCATTACCACCTGCTGCTGACCCGGTTGTACCGGACATGCGCCGACCTGGCCCACAGCGCGAACAGGCCGGAAGCCGACGCCCTGGACGACATCGCGGGCCGAGCGACCGGCGCGGCGGAAAACCTGCTGCTGCCCGGTGGGCTGCCGCTGGTCGGCGATATTTCCCCCGACATCACACCGGAAAACCTGCTGGCCGATTTGGCCTTGCAACCCGCCGTGCCGGGCGAGTTGCAGGGCGACGGCTGGTTGCGCACCGATGTCGGCCCCTGGTCGGGCCTGTGGCACACGGCACCCGAAGGCTTTTCCCATATGCCCGGCCATGGCCATCAGGATATGGCCGGTTTCGAACTGCATGCGGGTGGCACGGCGGTGTTTGTCGATCCGGGGCGGGGGGGCTATGGCGAGACGGGCGAGGCGGCATTGTATCGTTCGGCCCGGACCCACAGCTCGCTGATGCTGGACGGCCACGATCCTTTTCCGCCGAATCGCCCCTATTACGACGCGACCTTCAGGCGGACGGTTAGTGGCCCGCCTCCGGTTCTGGAACGGACGGACAGGACCGTATCCCTGACCCACCACGGCTTCGCCCGGTTGACCGGCGGCGGCGCGCATCGGCGAAAATGGCGGTTCGAAGGCGACCGAATGATCCTGGACGATCAACTGGATGGTCGGGGCCGCCATACCGTCAGCCGCACGCTGATCACACCGCTGGCGGCGAAGCAAACCGCCGATGGTGTTTTGCTGGGGGATGACGGGACTTTTCTGCTGCGTTGCCCGGATACGGACATTTCGATCCGGCCCCTGACCCAATGGACGGCCTATGGGAAAGGCCAAGCGGCCAGTGCCATCGTCTTGACCAACCATCAATCCCTGCCATTCAACGGCACACTCTCGCTGGAGATCCGGCAGAAATGACCGCCGACGTCGCAGATATTTCGGTTATCGTCCCGGCCTACCGGTCGGCGGAAACCATCGGCAGGACACTGGCCAGTATCGCCGCGCAGACGGTGAAACCTGCCTGCGTAATCGTCGTCGATGACGGCTCACCCGATGGCACGGCAGAAGCCGCCAGGGCCATGGCCGGTCGCATGAACGGTATCGATCTGATCGTCTTGGAGCAGGAAAACGCCGGGGCCGGTGCCGCCCGCAACCGGGCGCTGCGTTCGGCGAGCATGGAATTCGTCGCTTTTCTCGATGCCGATGACGCCTGGTTGCCGGAAAAGATTGAACGCAGCATGGATGTACTTTCGCAAACGGCGTCCGATCTGGTCTCCCATGATTACGTGATGATCAAGGGCGAGACCGAATCCTATATCAATTGCGCCCGGCACTTTCGGGGCCAGGCCGACCCGTTTGCGTCCCTGTTCCTGCGCGGGTTCATTGCGACATCGACTATCGTCGTCCGGCGTGAACCCATCGTTGCGGCGGGCGGCTTCGACGAAACCCTGCCCTCGGGCCAGGATTTCGATTTGTGGCTGGCCCTGACAGCTGGACGAAAAGTTAAATTCCACGTGTTCGGCGAAGCCCTGACCCGGTATCACGTGATCCCCGGCAGCATCACCAGCCGGGTCGCCAGCCGCCGCCGCTGCAACCTGGAAATTCTCGGACGCTATGGCCGGGTCACCGGGGCGAACGTATTTTCGTCGCTGAAGACGATGGCCCTGCGCGCGGCGATCATTCAGGTTCAAACGATGCAAGCCTATGCCGCTCAACATAAATGGACCGATGCCCTGATGACGGTTTTCTCGACCTTGCCGACTCTGCTTTCGGTGCCGGGCTCTTTTCGGTCGAAGGCACCGCCCCGGCCTGATTATTTGCAGGAAGACGCGTAGGATGGCCGTGCTTGCGCCTGCGACTGCCCTTGGTGTAGGAAACGCCCCATGAAAGTATTTTTGTGGCTGTGGGTCGGCATGGGCACATTGGCCTATTCCTGGCAGTTCTCTTCCTACATTGACCCGGTGATGACGTTGTTGGGGCTGAAATGACGGCTTTCGGCGTCCTGATCCTTGAATTCGCCGCGTGCATCGGCTTCGGTGCGACGGCGCTGCGGTTGCTTGGGCTGCTCGGCACCTTGCGCCGCGCCGAACAGGTCGCCTGGGGGTTCGCCATTGGTTTTGGCGTGCTCGGCTGGCTGCTGTTTTTCCAGGGCATCGCCGGGCTCTATTCGCCCGTGGCGCTGGCAACGCTGCTGGCTGTCGGCGTCGCCGGCCTGGTGTTTATCTGGGGCGGCGATTGCAAAGCCGCCGCCGAACAGGCCCCACCGCCGTATACCCCATTTGACTGGATGCTGGTCGCGGCCCTTGTTCTGGCCCTGCTGTTTGATTTTTTCGAAGGCCTTGCGCCGCCGGTGGACGGCGATACGCTGGCCTATCATTTTGCCATGCCCAAGCAGTTCATCGAACAGGGGCGCCTGTTTTTCGTCCCGCGCGCCATGGATGGCGCGATACCGCTGCTCGGCCAAATGACGTATATCCCGGTCCTCGCACTGGGCGGGGAAAAGGCGCTGACCCTGTGGACCATGCTTTCCGGGTGGATGGCGACATATTTGCTTTTTCATGTGTGCCGCCGTTTTTTGGATCATCGCTGGTCATTGGCCTTGGCCAGTATTTTCCTGACCGTTCCCGCCGTTGTCTACGGCGGCGGGGGCGGACATGTGGAAATTCGAAATGCGCTGTTTGTTCTGGTGGCGGCATTTGCTGTTAGTGAAGCGGTACGCACGGGCCGACTCAAGTTCGCCGTACTGGCGGGCCTGGGCGTCGGCTTCTTCATGGCGGGAAAATACATTGGCCTTCTGTTCGCACTGGCGAGTGGCCTGGCCATATTGCGTCAGCGACGCTGGTTTATTCATGGCCTTGTGCTAACAACCGTGGCCTTGGTTGCTGGCGGGCAGTGGTATGTGTGGAACTGGATGCATACGGGCGATCCGTTTTTCCCCGTGCTCTACGGCGTGCTGGATTACAGCAATTTGGCGATCTGGTCGATCGAACAAAATGAAGCCCTCAAGGGGTTGCTCGCGACCCTAGAGACGGCGGTTCCGGCTTCGGTGTTCTGGGCGATTGCCTATCCTTTCGTCGCCACCCTCAAGGGCTATCCGGTGTTTGAATCCGGACGCACCGGATTCGGTCCGTTTGTCCTGCTGGCTTTGCCATTCGCGATGGCCAGTGTCTGGCGCTTCAGGGACAAACTTAAGTCCTCTCCGCTTCTCACCATCGCCCTGATCACGGTGTTGTTTTACGGGTTTTGGTTTTTTTCGGGCTCGTCGCAAAGAGTGCGTCAGCTGCTTCCGGCGCTGCCCTTGCTGCTGGTGTGCGTCGGCGTCGCGGCGGCGAAGTGGGCAAAGGCTGAGGAAATGACGAAACCGCTGGCTGCCACCGTCCTGATAACGCTGGGATTACAGCTTGCCGGCCAGGGACTGTTTTCATTGGGCGCGATCAAATATGCCCTCAAGGACCAATCGCGCGAAGATTATCTGCGCCGCTACGTTACCGGGTATGACACGGCGGAATGGGTAAATGGCCACCTTAAGGGGCCTGTGAAACTGTATACGCGCATGCGCTATTTGAACTACTTGCTCGACGTGCCGTATTTTTATTCGCACGCCCAGCAGGAAGGCGTGATCTATAACGCGCGAATCGCCACGGACGCCCGTCGTTTTTTCAGAGAACTCAATTCGCGTGGCATAACCCACATGGCCGTTTTTGAAGACGCCCAGGAAAACACGCCGCCGCACAAGGGCGGCCATTTGTGGCGACCCCTGCTGGCCGCCGGATGTTTAGAGAAGATAGCGGAAGTCGAGGTCAAATCTCTGGCTTCGCGGACGTTGCAAATAACCAGCACCAGCCGAAACTTCGTTTTGAAAATGAACGACGGTCCCTGCCAGTTGCCCTAATCCAGCTCGAACGCGTCCTTGTAGTCGCGCTTCAGGGCCGGGTCCTGGTTTTCTTTCCGCAACACGGCATTCCCGATCACCAGCATTTCCGTTTCCGTTCCCATGAAGCAATGGAAGGCGTCTTCCGGCGTGCAGACAATCGGCTCGCCACGCACGTTAAAGCTGGTGTTGACGATTACGGGACACCCGGTCAGGTCTTTGAAACGGCTGATCAGGGCGTGGTAGCGGGGGTTGGTATCGGCATGCACGGTCTGGATGCGGGCCGAATAATCCACATGGGTCACCGCCGGAATGGAAGATCTGGCGACATTCAATTTGTCGATCCCGAACAGGGCCTGTTCTTCCTCGTTCATTGGTTTGCGGTGCTTTTCGGCGACATCGGAAACCATCAGCATATAAGGGCTGTCGCCATCCAGGTCGAACCAGTCGGCGACATCTTCGTGCAATACCGATGGTGCAAAGGGCCGGAAAGACTCGCGGTATTTAACCTTTAAATTCAATAACTTCTGCATTTCAGGCGAGCGGGCATCCCCCAAAAAAGACCGGCCGCCAAGGGCCCGCGGGCCGAATTCCATGCGACCCTGAAACCAGCCGATGGCCTTGCCGTCGGCCAAAGCCTGGGCGGTGACATCGATCATCGAGGCCTCATCAAGTGTCTCGAATTTCGCCCCGGCGTCGTTCAGGCGCTGCTCAATTTCGTCTTGATCGTAATCGGGACCCAGGTACGAGCCCTGCATGGCGTCGCCACTTTTGGCCACGCTTCTGGATTGCCCCAGGTGTTGGTGATATGCCGCCAACGCCGCGCCCAGCGCACCGCCGGCATCGCCCGCGGCCGGCTGCACCCAGACATTTTCAAAAGCACCATCCCGCAGAACCTTGCCATTGGCGACGCAATTCAGCGCCACGCCACCGGCCAGGCACAGATTTTTCTGGCCGGTTTCCCGAGCCAGTGACCGGGTCATTTTCAGCATGACCTGTTCCGTCACCGCTTGAACCGATGCCGCTAAATCCATGTGGCGCTGGGTCAGCAATTCTTCCGGCTGACGGGCGGGTGAGCCGAACAAGTCATCAAACCGGGGGCTGGTCATGGTCAGGCCGGTGCAGTAATCGAAATATCGCTGATCCAGCCGGAACGAACCGTCATCCTTGACGTCGACCAGGTTGTCCAGCATCAGCTGTGCGTATTTCGGCTCGCCGTAGGGCGCCAGCCCCATGACCTTGTATTCGCCGGAATTGACTCGGAAACCCGTATAGTAGGTCATCGCCGAATACAGCAGGCCGAGCGAATGGGGAAAATGGATTTCCCGGGAAATATCGAGCTTGTTGCCGGTGCCCATGGCGACGGATGTGGTCGCCCATTCGCCGACACCGTCCATGGTCAGGACGCAGGCGTCTTCAAATGGTGACGGATAGAATGCGCTGGCCGCATGGCTGTAATGGTGTTCGGAAAACAATAATTTATTCTGCCAATCGAAGGTGGCGTCAAATTCTCGGAAATGATTTTTAAGAAGATCTTTCTGAAACAGCTTTTCCTTTAGCCATATTGGCATAGCCATACGAAAAGACGCAAAGCCCTTGGGAGCAAATGATAGATAAGTTTCCAGTAGTCGTTCGAATTTCAGGAAGGGCTTATCATAAAAGGCTACAAAATCCACGTCACCTAGTTCAGTCTTGGCCGCTTTCAAGCAAAAATTGATTGCATTTTCAGGGAACCTCTCGTCATGCTTTTTACGAGTAAAACGCTCTTCCTGCGCGGCAGCAACAACACGACCATCCTGAATCAAGGCGGCGGCACTGTCGTGATAAAATGCGGACACACCTAAGATAAACACAGTAGATGGAGCCCTAGAAGATAGTATAAATAAATGGTGCGACTGCAGACCCTTGACTTAAGATGACAAGTCCACCGAAGAGGCCCATCATTACAATAATCGGCAATAACCAGAATTTTTTACGTTCTTTCATGAACGCCCATAATTCAGATATAAATCCCATACTTCAGGTTCCTAAAACTGGCGTTTCATGGTGTCGGGAGCTGGAGATGGCGGCGTACGGTAGACCCAATAGCTTTTAGCAGCTCTGTCAAAACCTAAATCCAGGGGTCTTTTCCCAATGGTACGCATTAAGAGGCCAATTGGCATCAGCGTTAGAAAAAACAACAACCCCATGACCAGCGGGTTGACGACCCGGTGCAACAAGAGCCCGAAGTGGAACCACAGCCTGTTCAAGGGCGCCAATAGGCGCGGCGCAATAAGACTGGAAAGCCCGAAACTAACGGCAACGATCAAGGCCCAAACGCGAATGACATTTTCTTGGCCACCCTGAGTGAACAATGGCAATAGGGCGATGATCGTAAACACGACGGCAAACACCAAGCCAAAAGTCCTCTCGGAGCCGATCTTGACATCATCACTTTTTATCAGTTTCTCGTGAAAAGAAGGATTGTTCGACAATTTCATTCCGTCCCAGTCTGATGGGTATACTAAGTCTAAGTGGGTGTACAATATTTAAAAGATGTGTAAAGCGAATTGATGCGCTGCCTTAGGGGAATTGAATGACCTTGGTTAGGGGTTGGACTCATTAATTGTGATAGAAGACTACAGTAGCCGCAATACATGTGGTTTAGGAGAAGGAGTGCGCACACCGGTCATATCTGGTATTGACCTTGCGCCAGTCTTTTAGCGTGCCGAACATATTCTCGATTTTTTGGCGCTGCCTATAGAGAGCTTGTTATGTTCAGCCTGTACTATTCGGTTTTTCTTAGGCGGGATACAAGGCTTAATACCTTTATCTTTCAAAGCCTCTCTGAATCAGTCGGCATCATAGCTGCCATAAGCGAGAAGGTACCGGGCCGGCGGCAAGGCGCCGACAGTCACCCGGCACCTTTGTAATCGCTCATCTGTCCTTCCGACGGCAGCATGACGGCAGGTCGCCCGGCACCATCACAAACAGCGTGAAGCTTGGAGTTCATGCTGCCTTTCGTTCTGTCGATATGACGGGGAACAGCCCCTTTTTAAGTAGATTGGCTGCGGTACGGCAGGCTTTTATGTAGGTGGCTTTAATCCGTAACGATTCAGGAAATTTCTCACTTGCGGCAAGGCTTGTAAATATGCGATCAAAAACCTCCATTCGGCTCCATCTCACGAAGTAGTTATACAGCGTTTTGTGAGGGTTGTAATCCTTGAGCACATCCACCATTGCAACCCTTGTTTGATCACATGGATAATGCCCGAGATGATCCGCAGGTCACCAACGTGCGGAACCCCGTGAGACAGTGGGAAATGTGGTGCAATACGGTCCAGTTGCGACTGGCTCAACCAAAACAAATCGCTCATGTGATGCTCTCCTCAAGTATGAGGAACCATCATCCAACAAAATACTGTATTATAAATTAATGGGCCCTGAGCCTAGG
>Ga0316204_10001977_pt1 | contig 50394 bp, 47 predicted proteins | sample 6monrhotite_MG_2_FD_205661 | JGI IMG/M metagenome (GOLD analysis project Ga0316204, IMG submission 205661) | Microbial mat bacterial communities from mineral coupon in-situ incubated in ocean water Damariscotta River, Maine, United States -... | ecosystem: Environmental > Aquatic > Marine >... | reverse complement strand
GGCCATTGGGCTGCTGAACGGTTCGCGGGCTCAAGCCCTGACCGGGATTGGCCTGAGAGGAGTTGAGCCCTCCGATGACGGTATTGTCCCGCCACCGGACCTATCCGCGTCCACGGCGAAAACCTATCGGCATCAGGCTTCGCCGGGTCTCGGTGTCACCGGCTAGACCTTGCGGTGATAGTCAGCATTGTCGCCGAGTTGCTCGAACAGACGTTCGAACCACCCGACCCAACCGCCACCCAGCCTCCAGCGCAGCGCCTTGGCATCCAGCATCCGGGGCGGTTGGGTTTCATGCATGAATTCATAATGTGTCATCTCGACCTCCGTCATAAGCATGACCTTGCTATAGCGGACGAAATGCGCCACTTACCAACTCGTATTTAATGACCTGTCATAAGCTGTATTTATGGACGATCCGCACCGCCTGCCACCGATCAATGCCATCCGCGTCTTTGAGACTGCGGCCCGTTTGGGCAATTTCACGCGGACTGGCGACGCGCTGGGCATGACACAGGCCGCCGTCAGCTATCAGATCAAGCAGCTGGAGGACCGGCTCGGTTTTGCCCTGTTCGAGCGCAAGCCGCGCCATGTCGAACTGACCGTGCGCGGGGCGCAATTGGCCCGCGGCACATCCGACGCCTTTCGCCTGCTGGAGCGCACATTTCGCGATGTGCGTGAGGCGCGTGACAGTGTGCTGACGATCACCGCCCTGCCAACCTTCTGCTCCAACTGGCTGGTGCCACGCATCGGCTCCTTCCAGATGGACAACCCCAAACTCGCGGTCCGGATCGACAGTCGCCCGGCCCTGGTCGACATCAAGGCGGGTGACGCCGATGTCGGGATCAGGCTGGGCAAGGGGGACTGGCCCGGCCTGGAGGCGCGTCGGCTGTTTTCCGACACGGCAACCGCTCTGGTCCCGGCCCGCACCAATGAGCTGCACGGCCCCTTCACCGAGCCGGAGGACTTGTTGCGCCTGCGCCTGATCGGCCCGATCAGCTGGTGGCGAGACTGGTTTGCCGGCGCCGGCGGGGACGCGTCCCGCCTGCCGGAACGCCCGCACCTCGAGCTCGAGACCCAGACAATGGAGGTCGCCGCCGCCATCGCTGCCGGCGACGCTGCCGTGATGGTGTCGCCGCTCTATTTCGCTGAACAGATCGCCGCGGGCAGCCTCATCCAGCCCTTCAACCACGAGACGAGCCACGGCGAGGGCCACTGGCTGGTGTTCGACAGAGCCCGCGCCAGAGAGGCGAAAATCGCGGCTTTCGTCCAATGGATGCTGTTCCAGCCGATGGCCTTCTGTCTCAATCGCCCGCAACCGGCTTTCCCTCAGGGCGGCGAAGCGCTAACTCCACAACCATGATCAAGATCAAATTCTGTGGCCTGAAAACCGGGCGCGATGTCTCTGCCGCACAAGCGGCTGGCGCACGCTGGACCGGTTATGTGATTTTCCCGGCCAGCCCACGCCATGTCTCACCTGGCCTGGCCGGGGAGTTGGCGCATCTGGCCAAGGGCACCGAGACTGTTGCCGTGATGGTCAATCCCGATGACGCGCTATTGGCCCAGATCCGCGATGCCATGCGGCCGGACTGGATCCAGCTGCACGGCTCGGAGAGCCCGCAGCGCGTGGTCCAGGCACGGGCCTATGCGCGCCAGGGCATTATCAAGTCGATCCCCGTTGCCACCGCTGCCGATCTTGCGGCCGCGCGCGCCTATGACCGTATTGCCGACATGCTGTTGTTCGACGCCAAACCGCCCAAGGACGCCGACCGGCCCGGTGGCTGGGGCGAGGGCTATGATTACGCCCTGCTGAAAAACCTGGGCCTATCTGTGCCCTGGCTCTTGTCCGGCGGGCTTGATGCCAGCAATGTCGCCGTCGCTGTCGCAGCCAGCGGCGCCCAGGCAGTCGACGTGTCCTCGGGCATTGAATCGGCGCCAGGCATCAAGGATGCGGCACGGATACATGCTTTTGCCGATGCGCTGGCACGCCCGGCGCCCGGCCAGACCTGAAGGAGAGCGCCATGAGCGAGACTGCGCCCGTCGACACCCGACCCAATTCGCTCTCGGCCTGGCCCGACAGACAAGGCCGTTTCGGCGATTTCGGTGGCCGTTATGTCGCCGAGACGCTGATGCCGCTCATTCTCGAGCTGGAAACCGCCTATGAAGCGGCGAAGATCGACCCCGAATTCATCGCGACCATGGATGAATTCCTTCGCGATTATGTCGGCAAGCCGAGCCCGCTCTATCATGCCGCACGCCTGACCGAGGCCTTCGGCGGGGCGCAGGTCTGGCTCAAGCGCGATGAGCTCAATCATACCGGCAGCCACAAGATCAATAATTGCCTCGGCCAGGTCTTGCTCGCCCTGCGCATGGGCAAGACCCGCATCATCGCCGAGACCGGCGCCGGCCAGCACGGTGTCGCCACGGCCACGGTCGCGGCGCGCTTCGGCCTGCCCTGCACGGTTTTCATGGGTGCAACCGATGTTGCGCGCCAATCGCCCAATGTCTTCCGCATGAAACTGCTCGGCGCCGAGGTCGTGCCCGTCACTTCCGGCACCGGCACGCTGAAGGATGCGATGAATGAAGCGCTGCGCGACTGGGTCACCAATGTGCATGACACTTTCTACGTCATCGGCACGGTGGCCGGCCCGCATCCCTATCCGGCCATGGTGCGCGATTTCCAGTCGGTGATCGGACGCGAAGCGCGGGCGCAATTCCTCGAACGCAATGATCGCCTGCCCGATGCCTGCGTCGCCTGTATCGGCGGCGGCTCCAATGCGATGGGCCTGTTCCACCCCTTCATCGATGATGAGGATGTTCGCCTGATCGGCGTCGAGGCGGCTGGCCTGGGCCTGGACACCGACAAGCACGCAGCCAGCCTCAAGGGCGGCCGCCCCGGCATCCTCCATGGCAACCGCACCTATCTGCTGCAGGATGATGACGGCCAGATCATTGACGCCCATTCGATCTCCGCCGGGCTGGATTATCCCGGCATCGGCCCGGAACACGCCTTCCTGCACGACATGAAGCGCGCCGAATACGTCTCCGCGACGGATGTTGAAGCGCTGGAAATGTTCCAAATCTGCTCCAAGCTCGAAGGCATTATCCCGGCGCTCGAACCGGCCCACGCCCTGGCCCGCGTCCGCGACCTCGCCAAGGAGCTGGGGCCCGACGGCATGATCCTGATGAATATGTGCGGCCGCGGCGACAAGGACGTGCCGCAGGTCGCGGAGATGCTGGGAGTGAAGCTCTGACATGAAGAATCGCCTCACCACCCGTTTTTCCGAGCTGGAAGCCTGGGGCCGGCCCGGTTTCGTCGCCTATATCATGGCTGGCGATGGCGACAGTGCCGGCCTGCTCGCGGCCTTGCCCGATGCCGGTGCCGACGTGATCGAGCTGGGCATGCCCTTCACCGACCCTATGGCCGATGGCGCCTCGATCCAGGCCGCCGCCCTGCGCTCACTTGATGCCGGGATGACGCTGAAGGGCACACTCGAGCAAGTCAGGGGCTTTCGAAAGCATAACCACACGACACCGATTGTCCTGATGGGTTATGCCAATCCGATCCATTCCATGGGCTGGGAAAAATTCGCCAAGGCGGCCGCCAAGGCCGGTGTTGACGGGCTGATTTGCGTTGATCTTCCGCCCGAAGAAGACGCCGTGCTGCGGCCGCATTTGGCCAGGCTCGGCATTTCAATGATCCGCCTCGCCACCCCGACGACCGACGACAAACGGCTGGCGACAGTCGTCGAAAACACATCGGGCTTCGTCTATTACGTCTCGACTACGGGCGTAACCGGGACTGGCTCCGGCGCAGTCGCCGATGTCGGCAATGCCGTGGCGCGTGTCAAAGCAGCGAGCGGCCTCCCGGTCGTCGTCGGCTTTGGTGTCCGCACGCCGGAACAGGCCAAAGCGATCGCCCAATGCGCCGACGCGGTCGTGGTCGGTTCAGCAATTGTCGATGCGATGCATGATGGCGGTATTGCGGGAGCGGTAAAATTGGTGAAAACCTTGTCTAGCGCCACACACGGCGTCAAACGATGAGAAACGGACAATGAGGGATCGGGATTCAGAGATGAACTGGCTTTCCAAGATCACCCCGCCGGGGATGTCGAAAATCTTCTCCAAGCGAGACACGCCCGACAATCTCTGGGTCAAATGTCCAATCTCCGGCGAGATGGTATTCCAGAAGGATCTGGAGGCGGGCCAGTTCGTCACGCCTGCGGGCCATCATATGCGGATCGGGCCGGCCTGGCGTTTCCAGTTCACCTTCGATGACGCATTCGAGGAATTGAGCACGCCGGAAGTGCCCCGGGACCCGTTGAAATTCCGCGATGAGAAGACCTATGTCTCCAAGATCGCCGCAGCACGCAAGAAGACCGGCCGCGACGATGCGATGGCGATTGCCGTCGGCCGTATTGGCGGCGTCGAATCCGTGGTCCTGGTGCAGAATTTCGCCTTCATGGGCGGCTCGCTCGGCATGGCCGCCGGCGAGAGCTTCATCAAGGCGGCCGAAACCGCAATTGCCAAACGGGCACCCTTGATCGTCTTCACCGCTGCTGGCGGCGCACGCATGCAGGAAGGCGCCCTGTCGCTGATGCAAATGCCGCGCACCACGATTGCCGTCGAGATGCTGCGCGATGCCAGCCTGCCCTATGTCGTCGTCCTGACCGATCCAACAACGGGCGGCGTGACCGCCTCCTATGCCATGCTGGGCGATGTCCAGATCGCCGAACCGGGCGCCCTGATCGGCTTCGCCGGTCCGCGTGTGATCGAGCAGACCATCCGCGAAAAACTGCCCGAGGGCTTCCAGCGCGCCGAATATCTGCTGGAGAAGGGCATGATCGACCAGGTCGTGCACCGTCACGAGATCCCGGCGACGCTGGCCCGCATGCTGCGCGTTCTGATGAAACGGCCAAGCGCGTCCACTCCCGGTCGCCTGGCACCGCCCTCGCCTGACCATGTGGCGACGGACGGAGGATCGCATGAGCACCCGACGCCAAGACGTTGACGATGCGCTGACGCGGCTTTCGCGGCTGCATCCCAGAAAGATCGACCTGTCGCTGGGGCGGCTGCAGCGTCTGCTGACGGCGCTCGGAAACCCCCAGGACCAGCTGCCGCCGACGATCCATGTCGCCGGCACGAATGGCAAGGGTTCGACCTGCGCCTATCTGGCCCATATGGCCCGGGCCAACGGCCAGAAGGTGCACGTCTACACCTCGCCGCATCTGGTGGATTTCAATGAACGCATCCAGATTGACAGCCAGCCGGTTGGCGACCAGGCGCTGATCGAGGCCTTCGCACGCTGCGAGGCCGCAAATTTCGGCGAACCGATCACTTTTTTCGAAATCACCACAGCCGCCGCCTTCCTGCTGTTCAGCGAACACCCCGCTGATCTTCTCATCTTGGAGGTCGGGCTCGGCGGGCGCTTCGATGCCACCAATGTGATCGCCAAGCCGGTCCTGTGCGTCATCACCGCGATCGGGCTCGATCACCAGGAATTCCTCGGCGATGAAATTGGCATGATCGCGCGCGAGAAGGCGGGCATCTGCAAATTCGGCGTCCCGACCATTATCGGCCGTCAGGACCCTGAGGCCGAGGCGGCCCTGCTCAAGGAGGCTCGCCGCGTTGGCGCACTGACCTATGTCTGGGGTCAGGACTTCCGGGCCTATCAGCAACATGGGCGCCTGACCTATGAAGATGAGAGCCGGGTCTGGGACCTGCCCAGTCCCGGTCTGATTGGACCACACCAGATAGACAATGCCGGTGCCGCCGCAGCCTGCGCCGCCGTCCTGCAATGGCCTGAAGCCTGTGTCGCCGACGGCATCGCGCACGCGACCTGGCCAGCGCGACTGCAAAACATCACGCGCGGTCCGCTCGGAGAAATTGCCCGCAGTCATAATGCCGAGCTCTGGCTTGATGGCGGGCACAATCCCGCTGCCGCGGCGGCATTATCCCATGCCCTGGCCGATATGGATGAGCGCGAAGATCGCCCGCTTGTTCTCATCGCCGGCTTCTCGCCCAAGAAGGATGTCCAGGGCTGGTGTTCGCATTTCGCCGGCCTGGCGCGGCGTTTGATCGCCGTCGAATTCAACTCCGGTCGCGGCGGCTCGCAACCAGCGGAGGCAGTTGCTGCAGCGTCAAACGCCGCCGGCCTTAAGGCGGAGGTGGCCACCAGCTTGCTGAACGCCGTCAAGAACGCTGCCAAGGAAGTGCCCGCACCGCGCATATTGATTGGCGGTTCGCTCTATCTGGCGGGCGAAGCACTGGCGCTCGGCGGAGCAGCGCCGCACCAGACGCCGGGCTGATCGGGATACCGCGCCTGCTGCATCCGATCATGCCGCGGCGCGCATCTGGAACCTGTCACTCACACCGAACCCGGACAGGATTTTTCATGCCCCGTTACCCGCTTTTCACCGCCTCCCTGCTCGCCCTGGCCCTGGCGGCGCCGGGTCTCGCCCAAGATACGCAGTCGCATGCCGACTTTCCGGCCCTTGCCGACGCGATCAATTCGACGATGCACGCACATCACTACAACCCCGCGGAACTGGACAGCCCGGCCTATCTCGCCGTCGAGCAGGCCGTGCGCGAACTGGCGCAAACCGCGACCACAGACGAGGCTTTCAGAATTGGCTTCGAAGCGATCTGGGATGATGGCCCCTTCTCCCATGTCGACCTGCGCCATGAAGACCGCGATGCCGAGGCGGTCACCGACTGGATCGACACGCTGCGGATTGGCGGCGGCGGCGCGGCGCTGAGCTGGAATGGCGATATCGCGGTGCTAACCGTCAATACGATGATGGGCCTTGATACGATCGAGGAGATCGAGGCGGCCTATGACGAGATCGCTACGCATGAGACGACGGCGCTGATCATCGACCTGCGCGCCAATCGCGGCGGCATGTTTGCGTTCAAACCGCTGGTTGAACACGTGTTGGCCGGGCCGCTGGATATCGGCGTTTTCGTCTCGCAGGGCTGGAACGCCCACATGGATCGCGCGCCCCGACCGCAGGACATCACCGGTGTCGAGCCCTGGACTGGCTGGTCAATCCGCGATTTCTGGGATTCGGCCCAGGCCAATGACCTCACCCTGGCACGACTCAATCCCGATGGGCCGCATTATGCGGGACCAGTCTATGTGCTCGTCAGCGAGCGTACCGCCAGCGCGGCCGAGATCGCAGCCGACGCGCTGCAAGCTTCGGGACGTGCGACCCTGATCGGAGAAGTCACAGCCGGGCAGATGCTGTCGCAGCGTGTCTATGACATGCCGGGCGGTTTTCAGCTCTATCTTCCCATTGCGGACTATTATTCGCTTGCCAGCGGACGCATTGAGGGCGTCGACCTGACACCGGACATGCAGCAGGATGCGGAGACGGCGCTGGAAACGGCGCTCGGACTGGTGCGGCCATAAAAAAAAACGGACTCCTGCAAGGGAGCCCGTTTTTCTGTCCGACGGCCGCCTGAACGACCGCGCGTGCCTGCCGGATTACGCGGAGAGTGTCTCGCGAACCCATTCGGTGATCTTGCCCTTGGCCATCGCACCGATCTTGGTCGATGCGACCTGGCCGCCCTTGAAAATCATCAGGGTCGGAATGCCGCGAACGCCATACTTGCCCGGCGTCAACGGGTGATCATCGATATTCACCTTGGCGACGGTGAGCTCGCCGGCCATCTCTTCGGCCAATTCTTCAAGTGCGGGTGCAATCTGCTTGCACGGGCCGCACCATTCGGCCCAGAAATCGACAAGCACGGGGCGATCCGCATTGAGGACATCAGACTCGAAGGAATCATCGCTGACCGCTTTCGTCGCCATGGGCTACTCCTTTGTTCGGGACGAGTCCGGTTGGTCCGGACCCATTACATGAGGCGTGAGGTAAGCAGCGCCGCGTCAATCGTCAAGAGTTTGCACCTGACAGGACACCGTCCAACAACTCTGCGGGGATTTCCATCAGCCGTGCCGCATCGGTCCACAGCAGGGCGCAACGCACCGTCTTGCCCGGGTGAAGGCTGCGCAGCAAAGCCCGGTAGGCCGCCATCTGACCGAGATAGACCCGCGCCACACCACCGACATCAAGCGGTGGCGGACGATTGGTCTTGTAGTCGACAATCAGAATTTCGTGATCAGTGACCACCAGCCGATCGACCTGGCCGCGCACTTTCGTGCCCGGCGGCAGTCCCGGCGCGGTCCCGGTCAGCGCAACCTCGGCGCGGCTGCCCGGCCCGAACAGGGCAGCGAAATCCGGGTGATCGAGAATCCCCAGGGTTTCCTCGATGATGACTGACTGCATTGCCGCATCGAGATCGGGTTGCGCTGCGACGAAGCGGCTGGCCGCGTCGCGGCGACGATCCGCATCGAGATCGGGCAGGGTTTCGAGCAATTTATGGATGACTTCGCCGCGCCTGAAACGGTGACCACCCGGATCGAGCAAAGGCGAAATCACGGCTTCCGCTGTCCCGTCCTCCGCCAGCAGACGCGAGGGAGCAATAGCGCGCAGGGCGCCCGCTTCGGTAACGGCCGGTTCGGTTGCCCAAACTGGCAGCGCGATGGCGGCTGCCGCTGCGCGATCATGGCCGCCGAGCGCGATTGGCGCATCGCCCAGTCGCAGACCCGCACCAACCCCCTCGACACGCGCCGAGAGCGGTGTCTCGAATTCGGCCCAATCATCGCCGGTCCATTGCGCCGCCAGTTGCGTGTACCAGCTATCCTTGGCCACGCTTCCGGTACCGCGCCCCTGACGCCAGCCGCAGACAATCAGGCGGTCACGGGCCCGAGTCAGGGCGACATAGAGCAGGCGGCCATGTTCGGCCTGGGCCTTGGCCGCATCGGTTTCGCGCATCTCGGCAACGAAAGGCGGGTCCTCGGCCTTGCGCTGTGACCAGATCAGACCGGCTTCAGCATGACTGAAGATGGGTTCCCCCTTGCCAGTAGCCGGCGAACGCGTGGTGTCCGGCAGGATAATGACAGGCCGCTCCAGCCCCTTGGACGCATGAACCGTCATCACCTGGACCTCGTCCCGGTCCGTGCTCATTTCGCGCTTGAGCTGGGTCTCTTCGCCCTGCAGCGAGGCGACAAAACTGGCCATCGCGCCGCCATGCTCGCGCTCATGCTCGAGGGCGCGGCCGAGGAAGACTTCAGCGGGATCGCGCGCCTCCTCACCCAGCCGTGCCAGGACCCGGGCCCAACGGCTCTCTCCGGTCGCAGTCCGCGCATTGAGAAAGCTGCAATAAACGTCATACAGCCCTTCGCTATCGGCCTTGTTACGCCAGTCGGTCAGGGCCGCTTTGGCTTCGGCAAAGCGCGGATCGGTCGAAGTGAAGAGCGCATTCCACAACGCGCCGCGATGGCTGTTGCGGCGGCTTTCGGCGAGATCGAACAAGGCCGCATCATCGATCGGCGGCGTCACACTGGCGACCGGGTCGAAGAAGGGTGATTTGAGCAATTCGGCCAGTGCGAGATCATCGCCCGGCGTGATGGCCAACCGCCCCAGCGCCAGCAAATCCTTCACCACCGTCTGTTCACGCAACACCATGCGGTCGGCACCGGCAACGGGCACCTGCGCGAGCTTGAGCTGGCGGATCACTTCCTCGAAGAAGCCGCCAGTGCGGCGCCAGACCAGAATGGCAATATCTTTCGGCTGCACCGGGCGCTGAACAAAGCGGCCAGGGGTCTCCTGCCAGACGGCATCGCCGCGTTCAATCATCGCCCGGATTTCCGCAGCGAGGGTCCGGGCCAGGATATCGCGCGCCGAACCGCGGCCCGGCGCATCGGCCGGATCGAAAATAGAGTTTTCCTCGACCACTTCAGGCTTGGGGACGGAGGGCCAAAACTCAACACAGCCCGGTGTGCCCGAGCGCGCCGCCTTGTGGGCGTGGTAAAAGGCGAAGGGACGGGCGGGATCGGTATCGACGAATTTGGTTTCCGGGGCGCTGGCCGCAATCGGCGCGAAGGCCTGGTCGACCGCACTCAGGATTTCCGGCGCCGAACGGAAGCTGACATCCAACCCCGGCCGCACAAACTTCATCCTCACCGCGTCGGCCCGTTCTCCCAGTGCATCGCCCTCGGCGATGAAGCGGGCCGGCTCGGCGCCCTGGAAAGAATAGATCGACTGCTTCTCATCGCCGACGATGAACAGGGTGCGCGCGTCCTCATTCGCGCCGTTGCCGGCGAAGAACTCAGCTGTCAGCGATGCGATCATGTCCCATTGGCGCGGCGCGGTATCCTGGGCCTCGTCGACAAGCGCATGCGCCAGACGGCCATCGAGTTTGTAGCCGACCCAGCCGGAAAACGGATTGGCTTCACTCAATAGATGACCGGACAGGACGATGAGGTCGTCAAAATCGAGCGCTCTCTGCCGCAGCATTTCCGCGTCATAAGCGTCGAGGAACAGCGTCGCGACCCGAAGCGCCGCAGCGCTCGCCTCGGCCACCTGGGCGGTGCGAACCTGGTCGCGGGCAAGCTCAAAACGCTCGGCTTCGTCATCGAACAGGCCGGGCAGGCTCGGCGCCTCCTTGGCGCAAGTCTGGGTGACGAGCGATTTGGCCCGACTGCCCTCGCCATTGGTGATGAAATACACCGGCAGGCAGGCATCAAAGGCCAGTTCTGGAGTCGCCGCCTTGAGCGCAGCATCGAGCGCTGCTGCCCTGGTGTGATCAGTCTTGCTGCCATAATTGCGCAGCGCGATCACCGCTTCGGCGAGATGAGCATGCGGTGCGGCAGCCCAGGCCTCGGCCTTTATCGCCGCCGATGTCGTGCCCTCGGGCAAGTCGAACAGCGCATACATTCGGCCGATCAGCGCATCGGGATCGCCGACCCGCTCCAGCGAATCGCGCAGCTTGTGACGGTTGAAGCGCGTCCAGCGCAGGATATTGCCCAGGGCATCGGGGCCGCCGGCCTGCAGCAGCGTGTCGACCGTTTCGCGGTCGAGCCCCTGCAGCGTGCGCCGTCTGGCTGTTTCGACTACTTTGGCCGCTTCGCTATCGTCGAGTGTTTTGAAGCCCGGCGGCGCGCCGGCCTCGAGCGGAAAGCGGCGCAGCAGGTTCTCGCAGAAAGCGTGGATCGTCTGGATCTTCAGCCCGCCCGGGGTTTCCAGCGCCATCGCGAACAAGCGCCGCGCCGAAGCAAGAAAGCCCGGGTCGCGCCGGTCTTGCCCCAGTTTTTCGAGCTCATCGGCGAGCTTGTCATCCGGCATGACCGACCAGTGACCGAGCCGGTCGAACAGACGCTCCTTCATCTCCGCGGCGGCGGCCTTGGTATAGGTCACGCACAGGATTTGGTCGGGCTGGGTGTCGTTCAGCAGGATATTTATGACACGGTTGACCAGCACGCGGGTCTTGCCGGAACCGGCATTGGCCTCAACGAAGACACTCGCCATCGGATCGGCGGCGAGGTCCTGCTCGGCAGTTGCCCTCATGATGATGTCAGGGTCGAAACCAGGCTCGCTCATGTCTCGCCACCCTCATCGCCGCCGCCGGGCGCACTGGCCCATTCGCCGCGCCGTGCGAGATGATCGTAATCACCATAATCATTGACGTATTTCGCGCGCGGTTGAGATAAATAGGGTTCCGTTTCGTTATCGAAACGAATGATCCATTCACGCAGATCGGTGATCGCCTGATCGGCCATCTCGGCGGCGGATGGCGTGGCCTTGCTGCTGTCGATCCGGGTCTCCACTCCGCCCACGGCATTGCCGGGCAGGCGCACATAATAGAGCCCGGCCGGATCGCCGGCGAAATCCTTGAACACACCTGCCTCGCGCGCCATCGCAGCGGTCAGCGGCAATTGCGGATCGAACCCGGAAGCCACCTCCTTCGGTGTGGCGGCGCCGCCGGTTTTATAATCGATGATATCGATGCGGCCATCGCGATGCCGGTCAAAACGGTCAGAACGGCCATTCAACACCCAGTCGCCGCCGGGCAGGTCGAGCGTCATCTCGCCCTTGATCTCCAGCTCGGCGATGGTGATGCCTTCGGCGCGGCGGGCGCGCTCCCAAGCGATCAGCCAGCGCGCCGCACGGGCAAAGCGCGGGAGTTCGACCACAAGCTCCTCCGGCGCAAACCCGGCCTTGACCAGATGGCGGCGCGAAACCTCGATCAATTGCGCCTCGGCGTCCTCGGGCAATACGTCCAGCCAGTTCTCAAAGGCCTCCTGCAGCGCGTCATGCAGGGCCGTGCCCCGCTCGCGCGCTCCGATGGGCATGTCCGCCGGGTCGAGCCGGTCAATGCCGAGAATGCGGCGGGCGTAGATTGAATACGGGTCGCGCACCCAGGTGCGGATCTCCGTGATCGACAGGCGGCGCGGCCGCGCCCTCACTGGCGGCCGCGGCTCCGGCTTCGGTGCCGGTTTCGGACCGAGACCGGGCGCATTGAGATCGCGGGCGATGGCGGAATAGTCGGTTGCCGGCGCCAGCGCCCTGGCGGCCGCTTCCCGGCCCATCGCGCCCTCAACCAGAGTTTTGAGCCGCCAGACCCAGCGCGAGGCAACGGTCGGGGCGCCATCGGCCTTGGTGGCGCGGGTCAAAAACACTTCGCCACCACAGGCGAGTTGGGCGAAATCATGCGCCGCCAGACCATGACGGCGTTCCGGGGCACCCAATCTCAACGCCTTGCGCATGCCCGCCGACAGCCAGGGATCAACCCCCAGGCCCGCCGGCCAGACACCCTCATTCAGTCCCGCCAGCACAATCCGGTCGGCGCCGATCAGGCGCGCCTCGAGCGGCCCAAGCACCTGCAGGCGTGGATGCACGCCCAGGCGCGGCGGCACGCGACGTGCTCGCACCAATTCGCGGAAAGCGCCGGCATAATCGAACAAGCGCATTGGCGGCAGGCTCTCGGTCTCACCGAGCAATTCGCGCAGCACGCCGGCCGCCGCCTCGCCGCCCTCGCCCGCCCAGAGCCGCACAGCCCCGTCGCGATCCGCGCTTGAGGCCAGCGCCTCGGCGGCACGGGCATGGCGTTCGGCCCAGATGGCGGCCGGCTGCAGCTCATCGGATCCTAGCGGCGCCATCGCCGCCTGCATCTGCGTCAGGATTGCTTCAATCGCCGCGCGATCATCATCGAACAGATCGACATATTTGCCGTCCAGTCGCGCGCGCACCGCATCCAGGTCGCGTCCCGGCCTGACGCCGCGCAAGGCTTCCGCCTCGAATTTTCCGAGCACGCCATGCACCAGCCCGCGTCCAAGACCGGCGGCGAATAGGGGCGAGCCCCACAGCGCTGACAGGGCAACCACACTGCCCGGATCCTCGGCGACATCGAGCAGCCGCGACAGGAAGGCCCCGGCATGGGTTTCCGACAATGCCGCGCCGCCGGAATCATCGAGCCGGATACCGAACCGATCCATCTCTGCGGCGACCCGGCGCGCCAGACCGCGATCCGGCGTCACCAAGATGGCGGTCTTGCCCGGCGTATCGAGCGTTTCGCGCAGCAGCAGCGCACAGATTCGCGCCTCCGCCAGCAGATCGGGCGCTTCGATCAGAGACAAGCCGTCGAGGCCGCGGGCGAAATAATCATCGCCATATTGCTGCTTGAGTTGCTCGACGCGATCGAGCCAGTCATCGGTCGCCTTGGCCGGCCGTAGGGATTCGGCGATTACGCGGCGACGGGCCCGTGCCGGGGCCGGCTCCGCCGAGCCAAGCCATTGCCCGACATGCTTGCGGTGAATTTCGAAATCATTGACGAAGGCCTGCATCGCCCATTGTGGGTGGGAATCGTCGATATGCTCCCAGGCCTTGTCATCGGCATCCCAATCGAAGCCTGGCAAAACCACGGCGCCCTGGGGCAGCTGCGCGACGCACCGCATCACATCGCGTGCTGCCGGGATTGAACCGGTCGAACCGACGACCAGAACCGGATGCGATGGCGCTTGTCTCTGCCAGCGCTCGACAAGGGCGCCGAGTACGATCGAGCGCCGTGCAGCGCTATCAACCAGACCGAGCTCTTGCAGTCGCATCGGCCAGATAGTGCCGACGATATTGAGAAACTCCACCGCTTCGCGGCGGTCAGCCGGCAAATGCTCCTGCAGCGCCTCATCGAGGACGGAAAAATCCTTCACATCCTCGGTCGCCAGATCATCAAGCAGGGCACCGAGCGGTTCGGCCAGGGCGAGCGCGCCGCCAATTCCGATTTCACGCCCCAACGCCGCTTCCTTGGCCAGAATCAGGCGCGCCAGCTCGAAGCGGCGGCGCGACGCGGATACGGCAGGCGGAGCAATGCCGGCCAGTTCGCCCGGTTCAAAAGGCGGATCGTCGACATCAATATCGCCGAGCGGACGGATCATCGGCAGCAGGGCAACGCCATTGCCCGCCTCTTCGGCGAAAGCATCGCCAAGCGCCTTGGCGGCACGCCGGGTCGGGGTCAGGATGAGGACACGTGTCAGCGCGTCGGGATGGGTCTCGACATTGAATTCAAGCCGCAGACGGCGGGCGATCGAGCGGAGGAAATCCGCCTGGGGCGGCAGGGTGTAGAGGCGTGGGGCCGGCGTATCGAACAGGCTCTCGCTCACCCGGAGAGATGCGCCTCGGCCGCCGCCACCGCCTGCGGATCGCCGACATGCATCCAGAAACTCTGCATCGGGAGGCCGAACACGCGACCTCGAGGCACCAGATCGCGCCAGACCTCGGTCATGGAGAAACGTGTCTCGCTCCGGCCCGCCATGATGGAGGGCTTCATGATCTGGACGCCGGCATAGGCGAAGGGTGCGCGCGCCGCCTTAGCACGCCAGGCGATGCGGCCATCATCACCGAGGAAGAAGTCGCCTGCACCGTCAAAGCCGAGCGTCGCCTGCATCGGCGCAAGCAGCAGCAGGACATCCATCCGCTCTGCATCCCAGGCAGCGCGCATACGCTCGAGCTCGGGTTCCGGCCCATCAACCCAGATGGCATCGATATTGGAGATGAAGACCGGGTCGTCACCGAGCAGGGGCAACGCCTTGACGACGCCGCCGCCGGTTTCCAGAACACAATCGCGCTCATCGGAAATCGTCAGACTTGCAGCGCGCTGATGGGCCTGGATATGCGCCTCCATCGCGTCAGCGAAATGATGCACATTGATGATGGTACGGGTCACCCCTGCAGCCTCGAACCGGTCCAGCGCCCAATCGAGCAGGACCTTGCCGCCAACCTCGACCAGCGCCTTGGGTCGATCATCGGTCAGCGGCCGCATTCGTGTGCCCAAACCGGCGGCCAGCGCCATGCCGGTCGCGATCCGGGTCATTTGTGGGCTTCCGCAAAGACAGAAGGCGCGTGCGCCTTGGTCCACATCAGAAGCGGCATCAAGGCCGGGTGTTGCAGGTTCGAGACATAGTGGCGCGCGACGCGCGGCAGCAAATCGAGATAGCGTTGCTTGCCATCGCGCACCGCGAGGCGGACAAAAATGCCGAGAATTTTCGCATTGCGCTGGGCGCCGAGCACGGCATAGGCGGCGTCGAATCCGGCCGCGTCCGCAATCCCGGCCTTTTCGACGAAACGCGCTTTCAGCGGAATTGCCAGATTGTGATCGACACTGCGGCGGGCATCCTCAATCAGCGAGACGAGATCATAGGCCGGATGCCCGATCACCGCGTCCTGGAAGTCGAGCAAGCCGACCCGGCCGTGGCCTTCGCGCTCGGGCAAATGGATCAGATTTTCGGCATGGAAGTCGCGCAGCACCAGGCCCGGAGCACAGCTCTCGAGACGCAGGAAGGCGCGCTCCCATATCTCCGCCCAGTCGGCCCGGGCGCTGTCACTGATCGTCAGGCCGGCATGGCGCGCGACGAACCAGTCGAGGAAGAGATCCGCCTCTGCCGCCAGGGCGACAGCGTCATAGGGCAGAAGCGGCCAGTCCTGGCCATCAAGGCTGACGCAATCCGCAAACGTCGAGCGGTAGATCGCTGCAAGGGCGTCGACAGCTTCCGAATACAGACGCCCCTCATGCATTTGCCCCGGCAAGAGCCGCGCATAGAGCGCATCACCGAGATCCTCCAGCAGGAGAAAACCTTGGTCGGGGTCGTGGGCCAAAATACGCGGTGCGGAAAACCCGCGCTCACTTAATGCATTGGCGAGGCCGGCGAAAGCGACAAGGTTTGAGCCGGCCAGGCGCGCCTGGGCATTATAGCCAAGCGTCGAACGTTCGCCCGGCGTAGCGTCGCGCGGGCAGACCGGCGCTTCGGCGCGCGCCGGCGCATCCATCAGCATGGCGTGTTCGCCGCCGCGATTGAGGCGAAAATATTGGCGAGTCGATGCATCACCCGGCAAGGCGGCGATCGCGGCTGCGGCCCATCCGGCCCGGTCAAGAAAGGCTGCGCGCGCAGTGGCGCGGTCAGAATTCGTCAACACGGCTCTCCCAGCTTCCAAACCCTGTTATCCGGGTATCGCGTATAGTCTCCACGCCCGAGCCGGTCATGGCTATGGAAATTTCCAGCCGGTCGGCGGGGAGGTGGCTTCCCAACCGGTCCGGCCATTCGATCAGCGTTATGGCGTCATCGAAGGCATCCTCCAGCCCGAGCTGCTCCAGTTCGCCCGGCTCTTCAATCCGATAGAGATCGACATGCCAGAGCTCGATGGCTGCCACGGTCTCGTAGACTTGGACGATCGTGTAGGTCGGGCTGGGGGCATCGTCGACCCGGCATAGATCGGCGATCACCTGCCGCGCCAACGTCGTCTTCCCTGCGCCAAGATCGCCCGCCAAACACACGACATCGCCCGCCACCAGGAGCCCGGCCAGGCAATGGCCCAGCTCCGCCGTCGCGGCAAGATCGGTCAGGGTGAGATGGCGCGATTGGCTCATGCTTCGCGCTTAACGAAGCGCGGCGGTGACCGCAAGCGGTGAAGCTGAATCTTGACATCGCAGTGAACGCTGTTCATTTCCAACCCATAGAACCGGAGCGTCGCATGGCCAAGATTACCTATATCGAACACAATGGAACCGAACACAGCCTCGAGGTCGCAACCGGCCTGACGGTGATGGAGGGGGCGGTGCGCAATATGGTCCCCGGAATTGATGCCGATTGCGGCGGCGCTTGCGCCTGTGCAACCTGCCATGTGTTTGTTGACCAGGCCTGGTTCGAGAAGACCGGTTCGCGCGAGGCCATGGAAGACTCCATGCTCGATTTCGCCGATGGCGTCACGGAGACCTCGCGTCTGTCCTGCCAGATCAAGGTCACCGACGAGCTGGACGGGCTGATCGTCCGGATGCCGAAACACCAGGGGTGAGCCAGGCAGCGCTCTAGCTCTGCGAGCTTGCCCGTTCATCCTCGTGGACGACGCCGGTGAGGTCGAGCTCCTTGGGCGTAGCGAGGCTGCGTGCCTCGGCAGGCAGATGGCAGGCGACCAGCGTGCCTTCGCCGGGTTCTGATTTCAGCTCGACCCAACCGCCGTGCAGCAGGGCGATATCTTTCACCAGGGCGAGACCAAGGCCGGCACCGCCACGTTCACCGCGGGCAAAGCGATCGAACACACTGGCCTGCTTGTCTGGCGCGATGCCCTCGCCATCATCATTGACCCACAGGGTGAGCTGGTCGGCCTCGCGGCGGGCGCCGATTGTGATGCTGCCGCCCGGTTGCACATGACGCAGTGCATTGGACAACAAATTCATGGCGACCTGTTTCAACCGGTTCCGATCGGCCCGCAACAGCCCGAGATCGCCCTCGACACGAACATCCAGCTTGACCGAATTATGGTCGGCACGGGCGGCGACCAGCTCGGCCGCCTCGCGCACCACGTCCTCGAGATTGACATCGCCGAGATCCAGCTCGAGCTGACCAGCATCAATCGCGGCAACATCGAGAATGTCATCGATCAGCTTGGCCAGATGTGATGAGGCCGACTGGATCGCCGCCATCGGCTCTTTCTGCCGGTCGGTGAGTTCACCGGCAAAGCCCTGAGCGAGCAGGTCGGCATAGCCGCCAATCGTCGTCAGCGGTGTGCGCAATTGATAGCTCACATGCTCGACGAATTCGGTCTTGATCCGCTCGGAGGTTTCCAGCGCTTCGGCGCGCTCGCGCAGCGCCTCCTCGATCCGGCGGCTGTCGGTAACATCATCCCAGCAGATCAGGGTCGCGCCATCAGGCAAGGGCCGCGTCAGATAGGTCAGGACGCGATCATCGGAGCGATGCATCTCGCCGGTGACCTGTTTACGCGCCTGCGGACTCGGATCGGTCACCCGGCCGCGAATATCATTCCACACCCGGTCATCGGCATAGAGGACAGCACAGGTTTCCGCGACGGTCTCGAAATCCGGTTGCCCGTCGAGCTCCTCGGCATCGAAACCCCATAATTGCTCGAAGGCATTATTATTGAGCTGCAGGCGGCCATTGGCACCAAACACCGCAACAGCTTCATGCAGTTTGTCGAGAGTAGCGCGCTGGACATTGATCAAGGTGTTGTAGCGGGCGCGCAGGGCGAGCTCGTCAGTCTTGTCCTCGAAGATCAACATCAGACCGCCGAGCGGGTGACGTTGGCGGGCGACGCGCAGGGTGCGGCCGTCGGGAACCGGCCACAGCTCGTCCGGCGTTTCATCCCCCGGAGCGAGCTCGTAGCGGGCGAGCTCATGAGCTTTCCAGTCGGCGAAATCGGCTTGCTCGGGCAGGAGGCGTTTTTCCCGCATGCGATCGAGCAATTGGCCATGACCCGGGCGGTCATTTAGCCAAGCCTCATCGAGTTTGAACAGTTTCGAGAAAGCGGTGTTGTGGAAGGAGGTTCGTTTTGAGCGATCGAAAACCACCACGGCCTCGGCCATATGGTTCAGGGTTTCGTCATGGGCACGGCGGAAGCGCGAGAGATCATTCTTCGCCTCCTCGCCCTCGGTGACGTCAAGGGCGAAGCCCGCTGCGCCACCGGAAACCGGGAAGACGAGAAATTGCATGGCCCGCCGCCGGCCGCCGACGACAATAACGCGTGTATCACTGACAACATCAGCCTTCGCGGTCGCCTTGGACGCCTGCTCGGCCATGCCGGCATCCAGCGTGGTCTGTCTTTGCAGCACATCGTCAATTGTTTCGGCATCAACAGCGTTCACATAGGCCTGATTGGCCCATTCCAGACGACCGGTCGCATTCATGCGCCAGGCGGGGAAGGGCGCGCGACCCAGCATGTCGAGGAATGCGAGCGGGTCCTTGCTGACGAGACGCTGAGCTTCCTCAACCCGCCCGCGGGCTCCGGATTCCTCGAGGCCCCGAATGGTGGAATCCGACAGCCAGACAACCAGCTGCGTTCCCGCCGCACGGCCGTCGACTTCAAGGAAACGGCCGCCAGGGCCGAGAATTGTCAGGGAGAAAGGGCTGCCTTGCTGCATCAGCTCCTGGAAGCGCAGGCGCAGCGTGGTTTCATCGCCACCGGCCGATCGTGCCTCATAATCTGCGAGGCCTTCCATCAGCGTGCTTGCAGGGTCCGGACCGTCGCTCGCTTCGGCGAAGCGCAGCAGTGAGGCCAGGGCAACCGGTGAACCGAAAATCCGCGGATGTCCCCAGCCGGTATCGGATTCGTCAAACGGCGGCTCGTCCCAGACCAGCACCAATCCCGGATGGGCGCCGAACACGCTGTCGGCACGGGCAATCTTGTCTTCCAGGTCGGAAGCCCGGCGGCGCCAGAGTGTCTGTGCTGCGCGCGCGCCCGCAGTCAGCCGGTAAGCCCACATCCCCGTCGCGAATGCGAATGCCACGGCGCCGAGTGTGACGATCAGGGTCACGATCTGAAAGGTCTGTCCGGTCATCAATTTCGCCCTGTGGCGGATCTCTCCCCCGTATTTCGAGGCCCGCACGAATCAGTATGATAGCGATGCGAGGAGTCGGCGGCGATGCCTGCCACCGCAAAACTCTTAATAACTTATTTGATACGCGCTAAATCGCGAATAATAACGGTGCACAAACGCCAGATATCGGGGGAGTGCCGAACAAGGCAAGCGTCACCTCTGATCAGCGAATTTCGACTTCGCCGGCGCGGAATTCGAACATCACGACACAGTTTTCCAGAACCTCGACCCCATCGAGTGGACGGAACCGCCAATTCGACACGGCTCTGGTGGCGGCCCGATTAAAGGGCCCATCGGGTACGGCACGAGCGACCCGGGCGCGATGAACGCTGCCATCAGAATAGACATGAAAGCGGACCACCACCCAGCCCTGGCGACCACGAGCATACGGACCTCCGGGATATGTTGGGGTCGGGGCCTCGATCGCGGCCAGGGTCGAGCCACGGCAATCCGCGGGCCCAATCATCCGGTCGACATTGGGCGGTGTCGGATAGGTATCGACCGGCCGGAAGGGGCCGCGCTGGCTCGACAGCGGCATCATTCCACCCGGCAGGGAGGAACAGGCGGCAAGTGAAAGGCAAACCAGTGCAACAAGGCTACGCATCATGGGCGCCAAGCTAGCGCGCGGCTTCCGCGAAGCAATTCTCACACGCAGCAGCGCGGCGCAGCCCCATTTGGCAGGCGCGCCGCATGGATCGCACCTAATATAAACTTCATCATAAGGGAGGTTCTAATTCCGGCATCGAACTTGTAGGATTAATCAGAAGTTACTGTTGATTGGCCCGGATTGGCACAAAACCCTGTCCGCCAAGTATTTTACAAGGTGCGTTGAGTTATGTCGCAGTTGCCTTCCGCTCATGCCGGACAGTCCTTTGGTTCACGCCGGATCGATTTCATAACGGTTTCCGGTGAGGTTTCCAGTTCCGACGCTGGCACTGGCCGTGTCACCGACGGCGATGGTGTCGTACACGACGTTCGGCTGAATGAGCGGTCCAGCGCCCTCGCCTCAGGTGATACCGCAACCGTTCTTCGCGTGCAGTCGGGGCCCAACCGGCGTTCGCGGCCCGTCGCAATCATCAACCACTCCCGAAATGTCTGGATGCGCGCCGCGCCCGACGCGACAACGATTCTGGGCCGTTCCGGCGTCACACGGACACTGAATTGGTGGCTGTCAGTCCTCGCCCTGGCACTGGTTGCCATCGCGGCAGCCTGGCCAGCGCTGCACAGCTTCCTGACCGAACTGAACAGCGCAATGATGGCCGGCGTGCCGTCGATCAACGTCTTCGCCGAGATCGGGGCTCAACTGCCGGGGCTGGCAAGCTGGCGGATGGAGACTGCCCTTTCCGCGGGCCTGTTCGACGCCATTGTTGCACTCGGCTTCGTGCCGATGGAACAACTCACTGAATGGGGCCTTGGCATCGCCGTTGGCGCGCTCGCTCTGGTCACGTTTTTCGCGCGCTCATGGCGCCTGCTCTATGTGCCGGCTCTCGCCCTGCTTTGTCTTGTGTCCGGGGCTATTCTCGGCAATCCGGTCGCGACACTGCTGATGGTTGCCGGCGCCGCGCTCCTGTTCCTCGCTGGCGGCTTCATCAACCGCATTCGCGATGGCGGTCGCTTCAACGCCCGCATCGAACGATTGGCGGAATATGTTCTGCGCCACCCGCCTGTTGAAGGCGTGAGAAGCTCCGAACCAGCGCGCACCGAAGCGATTGCCCCCGAACCTCTGGCCGCGGCTGTCGCGGCAACCGCAATCGCCGCCGCCTCGGCCGTGGCCGAAGGCGATAATTCCGAAGACGAATCCGCAGTCCTTATCGAGGACAATGCGGGCCCGACTGAGGCCGGCGCTGCTGCCGACCCGGGTGAGCGCGCCGCCAACGGCGAAATCACGGCCCGAGCCGACGCTGATAACGCCGCGGAGGTCGACAATTCCGAGACAGTTCCTGACAGTGAGGCCGTAGCCGGAGCCGAAACAGGGCCGGATGTCGACGATCGGGCCGAGATTGAAATTGAAGCGGCGCCTGCGCACAATTCCACGTCTCGGGTCGATTCCGCGCCTGAGGTCACCGACCGAGCCGTGACTGAAGCCGAGGCCACGCCTGAGGTTGATTTCACACCTGAAATCGAATCCGGCGAACAGGATGATCTGCCCAGCCTGGAAGCCGTCGCAGCCGCTGCTGCGGTCAGCGATACCGAGCGCGCTGGACTTTCAACCGCGGTCGCGACCACACCACTTGATGAAGAGCGCACCATGCCGGTGGTGGCTCCGCCGCCAATGCCGGCGCGGCCAGATGAAGCGGAAGCTGGCGCCACTGCGCCGGATGAGGCCCGCAAGCCTGCCGATGACGCTGTGGAGCCGGTCACTGAAGCGCCTGAGGTCGAGGGTGAGGTCACCGACGCGACGATGACAACCGTCCCCGCACCGCCTGTCGTGCCGGAAAGCGAACCGGCTGAGGATGGAGAGATGGCGGCTGCGGTGGACGAGTCCGAGGCCGAGTCAACCGGCACGGTTTCAGCGCCCGCAATTGAAGACCCGCTGATCGAAGATGATCACGACCCGATGATGGAATCTGCCAACGGCGATTTTGCCCCCGGGGCACCTGAAGTCGAGATCGATCGGGAGAAATCCGACTAGCCACGCGCCCGGGCAGCACTTGCCCGCACTCACTCGCGGCTTTAATCGTCCTCGTGGAATCCGGCTTCAACCAGCGCCGCCAGCGCGTCGGCAACCTCCGCGGCCTGGGTCCCTGAGGCTTCAATGCCGATTTCGGAACCTTTGCCGGCTGCCAACATCAGCAATTCCATGATCGAGTCTGCATTCACGGTTTCGCCGTCACGCGAGACGTGGATGACCGCGTCGTAACCTTGCGCCAGCTCGACGAATTTCGCCGCGGCACGGGCATGCAAACCACGAGTATTGCAGATCGTCACGCGGCGCTGACTGGTACTCACTTGCCCGAACCTTCAAGGACATTGGAGGCGATCGCGATATAGCGCTTTCCGGCGTCCTCGCCCATCCGGGCCAGACTGTCGAGATCAGCGCGCGAGCGCGCCTCGGCCAGCTTGATCAACATCGGCAGATTGACGCCGGCAATGATCTCGACCTTGCCGGCCTCAAGCAGGGAAATCGCCAGATTGGACGGTGTGCCGCCAAACATGTCGGTGAGAACCAGCACGCCTTCGCCCCGATCCGCATCGGCGATCGCTTGCCGGATGTCCGCGCGGCGCTTTTCCATATCGTCGTCGGGCCCAATGCAGACAGCCAGAAACGCATCCATCGGCCCGACCACATGTTCTGTGGCGGCGACGAATTCGTCGGCTAGGCGGCCGTGACTTACTACTACTACTCCTATCATGCGATGCATCTAATCGCGGCTTGGCCCCGCGGGGAAGCGCCTTTTTGCAACACAAGCAGCTTGATCGTCAGTGAGCGGACGCGCCCGGCAGCTCGACGGTGAATCGTGCGCCGAGGCAGGCGCCGGTTGCATCACGCCGATTACTGGCCGTTATCCGGCCGCCATGGGCCTTGATGATCTGCCGCGAAATCGCCAGCCCCAAGCCCGAATGCGTCCCGAAAGCCGCGCCCGTGGGACGTTCGGTGTAGAAGCGATCGAACACCGCTTCGAGATTCTCCTCGGGAATTCCGGGTCCGTCATCATCGATCGTAATGAGCATGGTTTCATGCGGCTCACGCTGCCCCCGGATGGCCGTCACATAAACCTTGCCGCCCGGCGGGCTGAATGTGATCGCATTATCGATCAGATTACGAAAAACCTGCCCCAGCGGCCCCTCGCGGCCAAGCACATGGCTATTCCTCACCTGGCGCTCAAACAGGACCGGCGTCTGGTTGGACGGCGTCTCCCTATAGGCCTCGGCCAGATTGGCCAGCAAACCGCCCAGGTCGAAAGGCCCGACATCCTCGCGTGCCAGTTCAGCATCGACCCGGGATGCCCGGGAAATATCCGTGATCAGCCGGTCGAGGCGGCCGACATCGGCTGTGATGACGGCCAAAAGGCGGCCACGGCGGACATCATCCTTCGCCTTGGGCAGGGTTTCAGCCGCAGAGCGGATCGAGGTCAGCGGATTTTTCAACTCATGTGCGACATCGGCGGCAAAACTCTCGATCGCGTCGAGCCGGTCATAGAGCGCGTCGGTCATCTCCGACAAGGCCACACCGAGCTCGCCAATCTCGTCATTGCGCGCTCCCAGATCCGGCATTTTGACGCGCCGACCACCGGCGCGCCGCGCCTCATGCGCCGCACGCGCCAGGCGCCGGATCGGCCGGGCGATGAAAACGGTAAGCGCCAGCGACGACATCGCCGTCACCAGAGCCGCAATCAGGATGAAGGGCAGCAAGGCCCGCCGGTCAGCCTCGATCAGGCGGTCGAGATCGTAGGACTCAATCGTCACAACACCGACGACCGCCCTGACGGGCTGAATGGGAATCGAGACCGACACCACCCTTCGGCCATCGGCCTCACGCCGGACACCAGCTATAATGCCGCCGGCAATCGCCTGTCGCACTTCATCACGCAGGTCGCGATTCAACGCCGCCCTTTCCTCGGGCGAGCGCAGAATATCGGCAATTCCGTCGAGCAGACGTACCGGTAGCGCATCGGCCGACTCGCCCTCTCCCGCCGGGGCGGTGCCGGCAGGCGGAAGTTCGGAGGTTTCGAACACATCGGCGAGCAAATGGCTGTCAGCGACCAGGCTTGCGCCCTTGTCGAATACCAGAACGCGTGTTTCTGACGGGACATAGAGCTGCCGCAACAAGGCACGGGCATCATCATTGCGCAGAGCCGGGGCGGGGATTCCGTCCGACGCCCCTTCAGCCAGCACATTGGCAATCAATTCGCCCTGGCTACGCAGCGAATCCAGCTTGGCATTGACCAGCCCCCGGCGCGTCTCCGTCAGCGCCAACATGCCGACCACCAGCACGCCCAACGCCACGAAATTGGCCATCAGGATGAGTTGCGCCAGACGCGAAGAGGCGCGCGGCGCGAGGCCACGAAGGAAGGCGCGGATGCGTCGGACGGTCTCGCGCATGTCGGCTACGTCAATCTTCCTTGTACCGGTAACCCACGCCGTAGAGGGTTTCGATGGAATCGAATTCCACATCTACTTCCCGGAATTTCTTCCGGATTCGCTTGATATGACTGTCGATCGTCCGGTCATCGACATAAACCTGGTCGTCATAGGCGGCGTCCATCAGATTGTCGCGGCTCTTCACATAGCCCGGGCGCGTCGCCAAAGCCTGCAGGATGAGAAATTCCGTAACGGTCAGTCGAACCGGCTCACCCACCCAGGAACAGGCATGGCGATTTGAATCGAGCAGGAGCTTGCCCCGGTCGAGCGGCTTGGCGTCACCAGGCTCTCCCCCGGTCAGGGTCAGCGGTTCCGATGCCAGCCGGGCACGGCGCAGGACAGCCTTGACCCGTTCTCCGAGCAAACGCTGGGAGAAGGGTTTGGCAATATAATCATCGGCACCGAGATTGAGGCCGAGCGCTTCGTCGAACTCGTCATCTTTCGAGGTCAGGAAGATAACGGGAAGATTCGAGGATTGCCGCAGGCGCCGCAATAATTCGAGCCCGTCCATACGCGGCATCTTGATATCGAAGATCCCGAGATCCGGTGGATCCTCGGTCAGCGCGACCAGCGCAGACGCACCGTCATTATAGGTTCTGACATTATACCCTTCGCCCTCAAGAAATATCGAAACCGAGGTAATGATGTTCTCGTCGTCATCGACGAGCGCAATTGTAGCCATGCCATCTCCGCCCATTGCACCGCAAACCGGATACCGATTATTTCACTTCGTCAAAGAGAATAGACGCGGCAGCACCCACACGCCAAGCAAGAACCGCGTGAATGCGCCCGGTTCATATGCTTTTAAGCCTATTGGCGCAGTCTCCACCTGATTATTCCGGGGATTATGATGGCTGCCGACACGCACTACGAGGTCTTCCTGAAGAAGAATCGGAAGGCTGCATGGACCCTGCACGAGGCCCAGGACGACCGCGAAACAGCAATACGGCTCGCGCACGATGTCTACGCAAAGAACAAGATCGGCTCGGTCCGGGTCACCAAGGAAGTTTATGACGAGGAAGCGCGCACCTTCCGGTCAGTCCCGATCTGCGAACTCGGTGAGGAGAAATTTGCCGAGGACGAGGAGAAAAACGGCACCGCCACCTTGCCGTGCCTGACGCCGGAAGACCTTTCCAAGCCACACGCCCGCGACACGATTCGCCGCGTCCTGACGGCCTGGTTCGAGCGCTTGCAGGCCCTGCCCATGGAATTGCTGCACCGGCCGGATCTGGTGGAACAGCTCGAAGCTTCCGGCACCGATCTGCAGCACGCGGTTCAGAAAGTGGCGATCGCCAGCGCCAAGGATGGCGATGCCAATGTGCATGGCTATGTCAAACAACTGAACGAGCTGATCCAGCAGGCCCTGACCCGGATCTATCAGGACGCCCGCGCGGAACGCATCCCGGAATATCCTGAGGCGAAGCCGTTCAAGGAGATTGTCAACGAAATCCATGCCGGTGATCAGCGCGCCTATCTGTTGCGCTCCGCGATGGCGAGCCGACTGAAATCGGCGAAAAAATACAGCGATAAACTCGACGCATTGATGGATATGGCCGAGACGCTGGGCGAGGACAGTCCGGTCCGCGATTTCGCGCTGACGGAAATCGATAATTATGCAGCGGAAGTGATCAGTTTCGACGCCGGGATGGCCGCCCTGCTGGGGACTTGCCGCGATCTGGGCGAGACGCTTGAGCGGCTCACCTGCCTGTTCGACGGCGATAAAGCCGCAGACGCGATCAATTACGCGCCCAGCATCTGCAAGCGCCTGACAGCCAGCATTGGCAAGGGTGAAATGGATGCCTGCCGGGCGGTCGTCGCCCAGAGCCTGCTGACTGAATTGCAGCGCCCCAAACGCTTGCGCCCGTCGAGCCTGCCCGGCGAGGTCCGGCTCGCCCGGGAATTGGCGCAAAAACTGGTAATGAGTCCCAACTCGCTGCTCCCGACCGACGCGCTGATCAAGGCATTTGCAGCGCGCTCGGCCCGCCTGCTTCATCCGGAAACGATTGATGAATTGCTGAAGGACGCCCGGGACCCGAACGAGGAACTCGAGCGCTTGCTGGCGCTGGAAGAGAATATCGTCGGGGAAGCCAACAAGCAGAAACTGGCCGGCTACGCCCACGGCATGCTGGGTTCGCAGAATACGATGTCCTGGTATCTGCGCGGGCCCAACCAGCCGCTCGAACGGCTGGCTTCGCTGACCGCGCATCAGCGCCGCGTGCTCAAGGGCCAGTATCCGGCGCGCGAGAAGGCAGAACTGGCGGGAGCGCTCGACGCTCTGGGCATGAAAATCATTGATGAGAGCAAGATCCTCAATGCCGTGGAAGCCGGCGATCGCCCGGCGCTGGACAAGGCGACCGGCCTGCTCAGGCTGGCAACAGCCGGTGCATTGCCCCTCGGACAGTGCTCGACCGACGCGCAAGCGCGCGCGATGCGCCATCTCAAATCGCCTGGCGGTTTGAGCGAAGCGAAGGCGGATGACGGCAAGGCCAAGCTGCAGTTGATCCAGACCATGCTGATCAAAATGGCACCGAGGGCCAACGCAGCGTGATTGCGCGCTTCTCCCGGCGCTCATTCCGGACGCTTTCCAAGCCGCAGCACCAGAGCTAGGTTTCGCAAATGTGGATCAAAACCGGATTGGCGGCATTGGCAGGACTGTTGTGCGGCTCGGCGCTGGCCGCATTGCTTGTCTTTGGTCCGGTCGAAATTGGCGGCACGCAGGTCGGCCCCTGGAAAACCAATCTCCTGATCGGCGACCCCTCAGCCAGCCCGATGGTGCGCGCGGCGATCGCGCGGCGCGGACTGCTGGCGCTCAATCGTTCGGAAACCGTCTATTTCAACGCGACCAGCGATGATCGAGGCGAAGCTTTGCGCGAAAACTGCAGCTATCGCGTTTATTTCGAACGCCAGCCGGATACGCGCTGGTGGAGCCTGACGCTCTATGCCGCGGATGATTATCTCGCCGTCAACGGCGACAATGCCCACTCAGTCACCGCCGAAGATGCGGCAGCCAGCGCAGGCAATCCGATCAGCGTGCTGGTCGCCGCCTCGCGGCCTGACGCAGCGGCCCATTGGATGAGTTCGCGTCATGCCGGCAATTTCGCCCTGACCCTGCGCCTGTACCAACCGGATGCGGCGATCAGCGAGAACCCGGTCATCGCGGCCCTGCCCGTGATCGAACAATTGTCTTGCGAGGGTGAAGCCTGATGCGCCGCACCTTGCCCCTCGCCGCCTTGCTGGCCGGCCTGCTCGGCTTCTGGTTCACGCTGAACTGGATTCCGGGCTTCATCATGTCGCGCGCCATGGAGCAGATGGAAACCAGTGGTGCCGTCGTCAATACAGCCCTGCACGCGCCGCCGGTCACAGAAGCCAGCCGCAATGTCGTCAGGCCGAGCCCCGACATATTGTATTCTATCTGCCCCTATGACCTGTCCCGCGGGCCTTTGCTGATCCAGGCCCGCTGGCCGCGAGGCGGGATGTATGCCTCCATCAGCGTCTATGACAGCCGCACCAACAATATTTTCACGCTGAGCGACCGCGATGCAATCCGGGCGCCGGCGATCTGGCTTGACCGCCCAGGCGCCGGGGCCGTTCCGGCCGGAGCGATTGCGGTTCAGAGCCCCACCCAAACCGGCCTGGTCCTTTATCGCCGCATTATCGGAAACCCGTCGATGACCCCCGCCGCCAATGCCGAGCGGCGCAGCTTCATGTGTGACGCGCAATAGTGCCGGATAAATCTATCCAGACATGAAAAAGCCCCGGAAACCGACTCCGGGGCTTTTCAATTTGATGGATCCTATCCACCTATTCCGGTGTCGTGTCGGCCGCCGCAGCCGGCTCGTCCGCATCCATCAGCTTCTGCGTCAGAAAGGTGTAGAGGAGGGCATCGCGCCGGGCGAGTTCCTCGAGATTGGCTGCCGCGGCATGACCGCCAGCGGTGTTCTCATAATAGAGATAAGGATGGCCAAGCTCGGCGAGCAGATACGCCATCTTGCGCGCATGACCCGGATGAACCCGGTCATCCTTGGTCGAGGTGTAGAGATAGATCTCCGGGTATTCGCCATTGGCGTCGACATTGTGATAGGGCGAAATCGAACGCAGGAAAGCGCCCTCATCCGGGTCAGATGGATCGCCATATTCGCCCATCCAGGAATTGCCGGCTAGCAGGGTGTGGTAGCGCAGCATGTCGAGCAGCGGCACAGCCGAGACGACGGCATTCCACAAATCCGGACGCTGGGTATACATCACGCCGGTCAGCAGACCGCCATTCGACCCGCCATAGACGCCGAGATGACGCGAGCTGGTCAGACCGGTATCGATCAGGTCTTCAGCGACGGCAATCATGTCATCATAGATGCGCTGGCGATCCATTTTCAGGCCGGCCTGGTGCCAGGCTGGTCCGAACTCGCCGCCACCGCGAATATTGGCAACGACATAAGCCCCGCCATTCTCAAGCCAAAGCTGACCGCGGCTACCCGAATAGCTCGGCCGGATCGAGACCTGGAACCCGCCATAGGCGTAGAGCAGGGTTGGCGTCGTGCCATCCATCACCGTGTCTTCGCGGCGAACTACGAAATACGGGATCATGGTGCCATCGGTTGAGCTGGCTTCAAGCTGTTCAACCACCAGGCCCTCGGCATCGAAACGCGCCGGGATCGACTTGATCGCTTCAACCGTCAACTCGGCGGAATTGACCAGCGACAACGTGTCAGGTGTGAGGAAGCCCTCGGCCGTCATGAAGGCAATGTCTTCATGATTATTGGTGCTGCCCAGACCGATCGTCATATTGGCCGGAACCGGAATTGTCTCAGAGCTCCAGACGCCATTCTCGAAATGGAATGCCTCGAGGCCGCCGACGACATTCTCGTCAATCTCGACCAGAAAGGCGGTGCGCGTGGCGCCCATGCCGCCAAGCGACTGCCGTGCGCGCGGGACATAAACCGTGTGCACAGCTGGCAATTCGCCACTGGCTACCCACTCCGCGATATCAAAGGAGAGCAGCGAGCCCTGGGCAAAGCTGTCGCCGCCCTCCACCGGTTCCCAATCCTCTTCGATCGTGAAGACGAGCTGGCCGTGGAAAATGTCCTGGATTGAGGATTTGGCCGGCAGTGGCAATTGCACCGGCGCCGCGTCCGCGGGCAGATACCACCAATTCGTGTCGTAGAAGGTGACGGCTTGCGAGGCCATCATATAGACAGTGCCGTCGAAATCCTCGGCGCGGAAGCTGAACAGACCAACGTCCGAACGATCCCCGCGCACCACTTCGGTCGCATCCTCCAGCGGCGAGCCACGTTCCCAGCGATAGGCGACCGATGGATACCCGGAATCGGTCGTGTCAGCCGCAGCAGTCGCCAATCCGACCAGGAGTGTGTCGGCATCAATCCAGCTGACTCCGCCCTTGGCTTCGGGCGTCTCGAAACCGTCAGCGACAAAATCGCGGGCCGAAATCGAGAATTCCCGGCGAACGGCCGCATCGGAGCCGCCATCGGACAAGGTCACCATGCAATGCTCATAATCCGGCCCAAGACAATTGGCACCGCGCCAGACCCAATTCCTGCCTTCCGCTTCGGAAAGCGCATCGAGGTCCAGGATGATGTCCCATTCCGGCGTTTCGGTGACATAGCTGTCCATCGTCGTGCGGCGCCACAACCCATGTGTATTGGTTGCGTCCTGCCAGAAATTCCACACGAAGCCGCCATAGAGAGCGCCACCGGGAATCCGGTCTTCGCTCTGATAAATCGCCAGGGCCTGGTCAAACATGCCCTGATAGCGCTCATCGCCCTGCAGCCGGTCGAAAGTGCGTGTATTCTGACCTTCGACCCACTCGATTGCCGCCTCGCCCTCGACTTCTTCCAGCCAGACGCGCGGATCATTGTCCGGGTCAATCTGGACAATTTGGCGCCCGGCGCCGGCTACCACATTGTCAGGGGTCACACTGTCTCCATTGTCCACGGTCGGCTGGCTGCAGGCTGCCAGCAATACTGCGCCCGCTATTGCCGTCAATTTGTTCGCTGTTGCGCGCATCGTCGAACTCCTTCTTGCCGATTTGCGGCGCAGTAAAGCCCGGACTCATGCTGGACGTAAAGCCATCTCGGCGCTATCGCAGCAGGATGAGAGCAAGATTGATGAATGGCGCCGGCAATGCCTTTATCCTCGTCGATGCGCGCGGACGGCCGTCACCGACCCGGATTGCGGCCAGCAAGATACGCGAATGGGCCCGTCGCTGGCCGTTCGATCAATTGCTTGTGCTGGAAAGCTCCGATCGTGCCGACGCCTTCATGCGGATCTGGAATGCCGATGGCGACGAGGTCGGTGCCTGCGGCAATGGGACGCGAGCTGCCGCCTGGCGCATGATGGAAGATACGGCTCGCAACCAGATTGCCATCGACACGCAAGCGGGCGTGCTGCTGGCCAGCCGCAGGCCTGGCCGCGAGGTCAGTGTCGATATGGGTATACCGCGGCTCGACTGGCGCGAGATTCCACTGGCGCGGCCCATGGATACGGTCAGCCTTGATTTTCGCGCCGAGATTGACGGCATCCGGATCGAGAATCCCGGCGCGGTCAATATGGGCAATCCGCACGCGGTTTTCTTCGTGCGCGAGCTTGAGAGCCTGCCCGTGGAGCGTCTCGGGCGCGAGGTCGAATTCGATCCAACCTTCCCGGAGCGCGTCAATGCCGGCTTCGCCCAGATCTACGACCCTGGCCATATCCGCCTGCAGGTCTGGGAACGCGGCGCCGGCCTGACGCCTGCCTGCGGCACCGGTGCCTGTGCGGCGCTGGTCGCGGCACACCGGCGCGGTCTGGCGGGACGGAGCGCGTCGATCATGGCAGATGGCGGCGAGTTATTCGTCGAATGGCGCGAGAGCGATGGCCATGTCATCCTCACCGGTCCGGTCGAGGACGAGGGCGAAATCGACCTTGAACTCTAGCGCCGGCGCGAATGTCGCAAAAGTAACTTTCTGGCCAGAACAAAACCAATACTATTGAATATCCAGGCCGCGTGAAACTTGGGCGCGGCATTGTATGGAAGACGTGATCATGGGTAGAACTCTCACCATTCGGAACCTGCTGGCGGCGACGGCGCTGGCCGCCATGATCAGCCTGCCGGCACTGGGCCAGGACAGCGGTGAGGATGCGGCTGCCAGCCCGCCGACGCCGCAGAGCATTGCGATGGAATTGTTTGGCGGTGCCAATAGCGCACTGCGATCCGGCGATTTCGAGGGCGCCCGGCGCATGCTAGAGGCGGCCCTCGACCTCAAGCCGGGCCATCCCGCCATCCTTCGCGGCCTCTACCGGGTCGCGACCTCTGCCGAGCGACCGCTGGACGCGCTCGAAGTACTCGAGCGGATGGCCGATGCCGGCCTCGGCTATGATACCGCCAACGAGAATGCGGCACTCGCCGGCGCTGACGCCGCTCGCCTTGCTGAGGTCCGAACGCGCTTTGCCGTCAATCTGGCCGCGGCCGGTCATGCCGAGCGCGCCGCGCGTATCGATCGGCCCGGCGCGCTGATCGAGGGCGTCGCTGTCGATATCGAGACCGACCGCATCTTCCTCTCCTCGGTCGCCAATCGTGAAATCCTCATGCTCGAACCCTTCGCGCCGAACGACCCGGTCGTATTCGCCGACCGCGAGGACGGGCTCTGGTCGGTGTTCGGCATTGCCGTTGATGATCGCAGCCGCATGGTATGGGCAGCGTCCGGTGTGGTGCCACAAACCCCGCTGGAGGCCGACGAGGCCACCGGCACAGCCCTGTTCGCTTTCGACATGACGACGGGCGATCTGTATCGCCGCTACGAGATCGACGGCGCCGAACGGCTCGCCGATTTCGTCGTTCGGGACGGCATTGTCTATGTTTCCGACGCCGGCGCACCGCGCATCTATGTTCTCAATTCGACCTCCAGCCAGCTGGAAGTTCTGGTCGAGGACCCGCGCTTCGTCAGCCTGCAGGGCCTCGCCCTGGCGCATGGTGCGCTCTATGCCGCCGATTATGCCATGGGGATATGGCGGATCGATCTGGGCGATCACAGCGTCTCCCAGGTCCGTCCCGGGGATGAGAGCCTGATCGGCATTGATGGCTTTCTCAACACGCGCGAGGGCCGTCTGATCGCGGTGCGCAATGGTGTCACGCCGCACCAGGTGATGGCGATCGATCTCGATGCCACAGGCCGCGCCGTCGCCAATGTCGATATCATTCTGCGCGGCCATAGCGACATGGCGGGCGAGACGGAACCGACGCTGATCGATCTGGCCGATGGCCGTGGCTGGCTGGTCGCCAATGCCGCCTGGCCGCTCTTTCCCGAGGATGGCTCCGTGCCCGATACGCCACGTCCGGCGACTATTATCCTCGAAATCGACCTGCCATAGGCCGCCGCTCAGGAAAAATTCATCGCTTCGGTTCAGGCTTGAACCACTCCAGCTTCGCATCCGGCCCGCCGGTGCGCGCGCAAACAAGGAGATGGCCATGCCGGAGATTGATCGGGATTTTTCTGCCCAGATGACGGGATTGCGGCTCACGACCGCGGAAGTGCTCTATTATATGCCGGACCACCCCAGCCTGCTGCAGAGCTTTGTGTGGCAGACCCAGGACCTGGCCCCGAAATATCCGCGACTCCTGCGGTTTCTCGACTTTTGGCGGCAGGAGATCGAAGCCGTGATCCATACGGTGCGCGTTGCCCATCTGGGCATTATCAGTCCCGCCCAATGGCGGCGCGTCGATGTCGAGATGCGACTGGACTAGTTATTGCCCGACCGAAGATCGCGGCGCCGCGCGCCGTAGGATTTGGCGCGCAGCAGCAATCGTGTTCGTTCCGGATTTGCTGCAAAGCCGCGGCATATCGTGGCCAATCTCACGACCTTGAGATGGGGGCTCCGGACAATTATTTTGAATTTGCCCTGTCAAACCCGGCTGGACCGGGCATAGTTGCTGGATATCGCCCGGGACACTGACCAAGGAAATTATCATGAAGCGTCTCCTCCTCAGCCTTGCCGGACTCTCACTCCTCGCCGCCTGCGCCACACCGACGCCCTACCAGCCCGCCGGGAACAGCCAGTGGGGCTTCCAGGAGAGCCAGATCGAGTCCAACCGTTTCCGTGTCTCCTTCAGCGGCAATTCACTGACTGACCGCGAAACGGTCGAGACCTATTTCCTCTACCGCGCCGCCGAGCTCACGCTGGAGCACGGCTATGATCATTTCCTCGTTGCGCAACGGGCGACCGACGTCGAATCCCGGATCGTCGGCTCGCGTCCGGATCCGTTTTACCGCCCGGGTTTCGGCTTGCATTATAGCTATTTCCACCCACGCTGGGGCTGGCATGGTGCCGGTGACCCGTTCTGGAATGACACCAATTACCGCGAGATCACGCGTTATGAGGCGAGCGCTGAAATCCTCCTCGGCCGCGGCACCAAGCCTGATGCAGCCAATGCTTTCGACGCCCGCGATGTGATGGCCAATCTGGGTCCACGGATCGAGCGGCCCGACGCAGGTTGAGGCGGTTCAGAAACTGACCGACAGACCGAGCAGGACGGCCCGGGGTGCGCCGGGACGCAAGCCGGCGGGCTGGCGCGCGACTGCATAGACTTCGTCAGTGAGATTGCGAACCGAAAGACGGGCCTGAACCTGCTCGCTCACCACATACCAGGCTGAGAGGTCAGCAACCGTGTGTGCCTCGACAAACTCATCGGCCGGGATTGTGCCCTGGCCGGCAAATGTGCGCACTTCATCAACCCAGGACATGGCCAGTTCGCCGCCAAAACGGCCGGCATCAATGCCGATTGCGGCAAAGAATTGGTGCTCCGGGATGGAGGGAAGATGATCACCGGCAAGGACGACGCCCCAGGGATCGTAATCCGAACTGAAGCCGGTCTGGAACTCGGCCTCGGTCCAGGTATAGGCCGCGCGGATCGGCACCGAGACGCTCCAGCCCAGCAGCGGACCGAGATCGGCATCGCCGGTCAGCTCCAGACCGCGAACATCGACCTTGCCGCCGTCGAACTGATCACCAATCACACAGCCGCCACCGGTTGAATTGGTGCAGCTGCCGATCAGATTGTCATAGCCATTGAAGAATCCGACGGCTTCAACCTGCCAGTTTTCGCTGCCATAACGGGCGCCAAACTCCCAATTGGTGGCGTCTTCGGGCTCCTGGTTGGTCGAACCCGGCGCCGGGGGCGCAAAGCCGCGATGGACGCCGCCGAACACCGACAAACTCTCGTTGAAGTCATAACGCAAACCCAGACCCGGGATGAACGCATCGACTGTATTGCTGCGCACAGTCAGGCCAGATCCGGTGCGGTCAGGATCGGTCTTGCCGAAATCCTCGCGCCGGAGTTCGACGCGTTCATAGCGCAGGCCCGGCGTCAGCATCCAATTGCCGAAACTGATTTCGTCCTGAATGAACAGGGCGGTCGCTTCAGCGCTGTCGATCCGGTTGGAGTCGGAGCCCGGCACATCGACGCGCGTTTGCACCATGACACCGTCATCAACCCGGAAGCGCTCGACCCACTGGAATCGATCCATGTCATCTCGATGCGCGCGCACCCCGACCCGCCAGGCATGATCGGTACGCCCCAGCGTCAGATCGCCTGCCAGCTCCAGCTGGATGCCCTCGGCCGAATAGTCACGATTATTGTGTTTGACCCGCAATGCATCATCAGCCGAGACGAGACCGGCTCCGCCGAGAATGATGTCGAACGCATCTGCATGGGCGGTGGGATCCGCGAGCAATGACGAAATCGAAACCGATCCGGCGGGCCCCGCTCCGTCCGGGTCGACACTGTCGAGCTTGAACCAGTCGCGCCCGAAGCGGGTGGAATAGGCAACGGCCGACAATTCCAGCCCGTTGGAAAACTCGCCGCGATAGCGCAGCGACAACTCGCTGTGATCGGCATTCATCTGATCGAGCTGGCTACCGGCATAACGGCGAAACGGGTCAGCGGCAAAATGCGCGTCGGTGAGGCCAAGATAGGTCTCGTCAGAGACCTCGTCTGAGGTCTGGCCTTTCAGCTCGAACATGTGGTCGATGCCGTCGGTGGAGAATTCCAGTCGCAATTTGCCGACATAGTCCTCGATCTCATAACCGGTCGAGCCGGCCTCGAAACCATCAATCGTTTTGAAGCCGTCAGCGCTGTCCAGATAAGCTTCGATCAGTCCCCCGACACGGACACCATTTTCCAGTTGTGTCATGCCACCGGCAAATCCATGGCCGCGGCGAATGCCCTCATCACCGGCCCACATATCGAGTGCGCCGGAGAATGTTTCGGGAACCGGCGTCGAGAACAGATTGAGCGACCCGCCCTGGGTGCGCGGACCATATCGAACACCAGCCGCGCCCTTGATCACTTCAACGCCAGCCATGCGGCCGGTATGGGGGAAATAATAGGCCTCTGGTGCAGAATAGGGGGCTGGCGCGATGAGAACGCCATCCTCCATCAGCGTGATTTTTCCGGATCGGTCGAGGCCGGTGCCGCGCATCCCGATATTCGGGCGCAGGCCATAGCCATCCTCTTCCTGGAAATTGACCCCTGCGACTGTGCGCAAGAGCCGCGTAATATCGGCATAATCATGGACGGCGAGGTCGTCGGCATCGAGCAAAGCCGCCGAGCCGGGGATGGAATTGGGGTCGCCGGTCAGGCCAATGACCGAAATCACTTCGACTTGAGCATTTCCCGAGGCGGCCGGCTGGGCCCAGGCGGACGTCGAGATTGCGGCCAGGGCAGTGGCCGAGAGAAGTGAGATACGCATGAGACACCTAAACGCTCTATTGTTGCGACTGATCCGCAATTACAGAGCAATTGGCGATCTGTCCAGCCAAATTGCAAATGAGTTGCAGTTGTATTCGCACCCGCCTGCGGTCACAAAAAAGACCGGGGCAAAGCCCCGGCCTCTCCATGCCAGTCTGGTTCCGTCGACTATTTCGGGGGCATGCGTGCGCCAGCATCAAGACGGATGCACTCGGCATTGATGTAATCATTCGTGACCATGAAAGCGACGAGATCGGCGTATTCGGCCGGGGTGCCGAAGCGCTGCGGGAATTGCAGGTGCGAGGCGAGGCTGACTTTCACCTCTGGCGGCATTTGCTGGTAGATCGGGGTCTCGAAAAAGCCCGGCAGGATCGTGTTGACGCGAATGCCCTCACGCGCCAGATCGCGCGCCATAGGCAGGGTCATGCCGTAAATCCCGCCCTTGGAGGCGGCATAGGCGACCTGGCCGATCTGACCGTCCTGGGCTGCGACCGAGGCGGTGTTGATGATCACGCCGCGGCCCGAGCCGCCATTGGGGTCGATCGACATCATGCCGGCGGCAGATTTGGCGGCACAGATGAATGAACCGATCAGGTTGATCCCGATCACCTTGGAGAAAGCGGCAAAGCCGTGCGCGGCGATCTCGCCGGTCGAGGAAGAACGGCGCGCCGTCTTCTCAGCCCAGCCAATGCCCGCGCAATTGACGAACACACGTTCCTGGCCATGGGCTGCGCGCGCCTTGGCGAAACCGGCATCAACGCTGGCTTCGTCGGCGACATTGACCTGACAGAAGACGCCGCCGATTTCCTTGGCAACCATTTCGCCACGCTCGGCATTCATGTCGAAAATGGCGACTTTCGCGCCATCAGCGGCGAGCCGGCGGGCCGAGCCTTCGCCAAGACCGGAAGCGCCACCGGTGACGATGGCTGCAATTGAAGCGTCAATTTTCATCAGTTCATTCCCCTGCATGGATTGGCACATCGCCAAACAAGTTCTCTGCTCAGGGGCGTAACGAAAACGCGCTGCCTCCGCAAGCGGGGCACGGTGCCGCATTGCCAACTTCACCACCGCCCCGGCGAGTGATAAAGTGGGTCTCGAATTCGCCCCTTCGCCGCCTGGAGAACACCGACATGACCGGTACCTATGCTCTTGTCCTTCACGGTGGAGCCGGCGTCCTCGCCGACCACGGCTATCCCGAACAGATCGTCCACATGCGCAAACTGGCCGAGCTGGGCAAGTCCATGCTCGCCTCCGGCGAGACCGCGCTCGACACCGTCTCCGAAATCGTCCGCCACCTCGAGGCCTCGGGCCTCTATGTCGCCGGCAAGGGCGCCTCGCCGAACAAGGCCGGCCGCTACGAGCTCGACGCGGCGATCATGACCGGCAATGACCGCAAGGCCGGCGCCGTTGCGGCGCTGACCGGTTTCGTCAGCCCGATCCTGGCGGCGCGTGCGGTGATGGAAGCGACGCCACACGTCATGCTGGCCGGACGCGGCGCCGATGCCTTCGCGATGCAGCAGAATCTGGAGCGGGTGGACAGCGTCAATGATTATTACACCCCCGCTGCCGCGCCCGATGATCGCGCCATGGCGACGGGGACTGTCGGCTGTGTCGCGCTCGACCGCGCCGGCAATCTGGTTGCCGCGACATCAACCGGCGGCACGCTCAACAAGATGGAAGGCCGGATCGGCGATTGCCCGGTGATCGGCTCGGGCACCTGGGCCGACAGCCAGGTCGCGATTTCCTGCACCGGCCAGGGCGAGTATTTTTTGCGCACGGCCACCGCCAAGGATGCCGCCGCGCGCATCGCCTATGGCGGGCTTGATCTTGCGACCGCCTGCCAGGCTTCGATCGATGAGGTTGGCGCGCTTGGCGGCGAGGGCGGGCTGATCGCCGTCGACCGGCAGGGCAATATCGCTCAACCCTTCAACTCTCCCGGCATGAAGCGCGCCGCCGTCCATGCTGACGGCACGATCACGGTTGATATCCAGTAGCGCGGCGGCGGCATCGGGACGTTAAATTCTCCGTCATCCGCCAAATCTTAGCGCGGACTTAACCCTCGCCATCATACCGCCATCTGGGTGCGCATATTCTTGTTCTTTGCCTGGTGAGGTGTTTGCCGTGACCATCCGACGCTGTCTGACTGCTCTGATACTGATCTTCGGCCTCGGCGCGCCGGCCCTGGCCCAGAGCGAACCGGAATTCCGAGGCGAGTATAGCGATTGGCGGGTCTTTACCCGCTCAACCGATGACGGGCTTGTCTGCTACACGCTGAGCCGGCCGCGTGATTCAACGCCGCTCGCCCATGCCCATGGCAATGTCTATTTCCTGGTGTCCTCCTGGCAGTCCGGGGCGGTCGAGGAACAGCCCAGCCTGCTGGTCGGTTATGATCTTCGCCCCAATAGCCCGCCGCAAATCCGCGTCGGGTCGAGCCGGTTCGACATGTTTTCCGACGGGCAGGAAGCTTTTCTCGACAATCTGCGCGATGAGCCCTCCCTGATCCGGGACATGCGGCGCGGCTCGACCATGCGCGTCACCGGCACGACGCTTGACGGGGTCGCGACCGCCTACGAGTTCTCGCTCAGCGGCATCACGGCCGCGCTGCAACGCGTCTCCAGCCTTTGCGGCTAGGTCAACCGGCTTCGCCGCCCAATTAGGTCGCGCCGCGCTTTTGTGATATTGCGCGCGGCTTCCGAACACTTGAACGGTCCGCCTTCGATCATGAACCATGCGCTGAACATCGCCGCCGCCAACACCAATGCTCCACGCATTGACGATTCCACGCCGCGCGCCCTGCCATCACTGGCCGGGATGGGGCGTGTGCAATTGCGTGAGGCGGCGCTCGCCTGCGGCGTCGAGGAGCGCAAGGCCAAGATGCGCGCCAACCAGCTATTTGGCTGGATCTATCATTATGGCAGCACATCCTTCGACGAGATGACCAATATCGACAAGGAAACGCGCGCCATTTTCGCCGCGCATTACACGCTCGATCGCCCCAGGATCCTCGAGCGCCAGGTCTCGACCGACGGCACGCGCAAATACCTGATCGAGCTGGCGCCCGGCGTCGAATGCGAAACCGTCTTTATTCCCGATGTCGCCCGGTCCGGCGCGCTGTGCGTGTCGAGCCAGGTCGGCTGCACGCTCAATTGCACCTTTTGCCATACCGGCACCCAGGCGCTGGTGCGCAATCTGACCGCCGCCGAGATCGTCGCCCAGGTCATGATCGCGCGCGATGATCTGGCCGAATGGCCAAGTTCGAATGCCGACCGCAAGGTGACCAATATCGTCTTCATGGGCATGGGCGAGCCCCTGTATAATCTCGACCATGTCTCCGACTCGATCGACACGATTTCCGATCCCGAAGGCATGGCGATTGGCCGCCGCCGCATCACCGTCTCGACTTCGGGCGTCGTGCCGAAAATCTCCGAGCTTGGCACCCGCACCAACACCATGCTGGCGATCTCGCTGCACGCCACCAATGACGCCCTGCGCGATGAGCTGGTGCCGCTGAACAAGAAATACCCGCTGGCCATGTTGATGGACGCGATCCGCGCCTATCCGGGTCTGAATAATTCACGCCGCATCACCTTCGAATACGTGATGCTGAAGGGCGTCAATGACAGTCTGGCCGAAGCGCGCGCCCTGGTGAAACTGCTCAAGGGCGTGCCGGCCAAGATCAATCTCATCCCCTTCAATCCCTGGCCCAATAGCCCCTATGAATGCTCCGACTGGCCGCAGATCGTTGCCTTCGCCGATCTCGTCAACAAGGCTGGTTATGCCTCGCCGATCCGCACCCCGCGCGGCCGCGATATCTTCGCCGCCTGTGGCCAATTGCGCTCGGAGAGCAAGAAGGTGAAGGCGAGCGTGTTGAAGCAGCAGCGGCTGGAGCAGCAAGTCGCCGCCGGCGAGTGACCGCCGCCATCCTCTACCGCTGGCGTCTCAAGCCCGGCCGCGAAGTTGAATTCCGCGCCGCCTGGGCCGAGGGCACGCGCCTGATTCATCAGCGCTGCAAATCCTATGGCGCCCGTCTGCATGAAGACGAGGACGGGTTGTTCTGGTCCTATGCGTTGTGGCCGTCCGAAGACGTGCGCAAGGTCTGTTTCGCCGACCGGGACTGGTTCTCGCACGACTGCTTCAAGACCATGCAGGCCTGTATTGAAGAGCGGTTCGACGAGATCCGGCTGACCCTCACCGATGATGCGCTGACGCCGCCAACCCCGCGCCTCGAACCCGTTCTGCTGAGCACGGAACGCCTGCTCCTGCGGCCGATGGTGTTCGAGGATTGCGAGGCTTTCCTGCCGGCGTTGTCCGATCCGGTAACGATGAAATACTGGTCGCGCGGTCCGATGCGAAGCCTCGACGAGGTGCGCGATTATCTCAGCTGGAATATCCGCGGCGACGGCGTCGAGAGCTTCGTGCCCGTGTTGCACAACGCTCCGGAGGACCCGCTCGGCTGGCTGGTGCTGATGGATCGCAAGAATAATTGCGCCGAGTTCGGCTATATGTTCCGTCCCGACCGGCAGGGTCGGGGCTATGCCCGTGAGGCGGCTATGGCGGTGGTCGAGCACGGCTTCCAGACCCGCGATTTGCGCCGTATCTATGCCGATACCGATCCGGACAATGCCGGCTCGGTCAGACTGCTCGAATCGCTCGGCTTCCAGCTCGAGGGGCGCTTGCATGCTGCGTGGGAAACCCATATCGGCGTGCGCGACAGCCTGATCTACGGCCAAGTCCGGTCCTGATGCGTCGATACCGGCGTGAGAAAACGCTTCTTTAACCACGCGCATGGTCTGACTGGTTTCACCTTGCAAGGATGTGAGACCGTGCGCGCCCGACTCAATGCCCTTCGCCGATACCTGCCGGCCATCGCGGTCAGCCTAGCAGCCATCGGCATGCCCCTGCTCTCGGCCTTCGAGCCGGTACGTGGCGACGAGGCTGCCGCCATCTTCCCGCCGGGCTGGAGTCATGCCGACGTCGTATTGGCGACCGCGCAGGCCGACCTTGCCTTCGTCCGCTTCGGCGCTTTGTCCAATATCGGCATTGTCCGCATCGTGGACGACGCCTCGCTGACGGCACTGCGCCAGGCCGGTGCTCTGCTTCTACTGCCGCCCGGCGCCCTCGGCGGCTGCCTGTTGCCGCGCGATAATTTCACCCCGTTTGACACCAACGCCTCCAGCATCGGAATTTCCACATGAACCGTCTTGATCAACTCAGATCCCAGGCCCAGACCGCCCTGACGCTGGTTATCTGTGCCGCTGCCGTCCTCTATCCGATCGCCGCCCTGTTTCTGGCCGCCGACCGCTTGATCCCGGGCACGGTGCTGCTGGTTGCCGTCGCCGCCGCCGCCGTCTTCGCCTGGAAGACCGATCCCAATTCGATCGCCTCGCGCATCACCACCGGCGCGGCCCTGATCGCCTTCCCCGCATCGCTGGTCTACATGATGAGCGGATCAGGCTGGCAGATCGACATGCACATGCTGTTCTTCGCCTGCCTCGCCGCAACCGCGGCCATGCTGGACTGGCGTGTCATCGTTGCAGCGGCTGGTGTGACCGCCATTCACCATTTGTCGCTCAACTTCATCCTGCCCTGGGCAATCTTCCCGGAAGGGGCGAGCATTGCACGGGTCCTGTTCCATGCCGTGATTGTGGTCGGTCAGAGCGCCACCCTCGTCTGGATGACCGCCCAGGCCGCCAAGGCCCTAACCGATGCCGATGCGAGCACCGAACAAGCCAATTCCGCCCAGCAATCGGCCGCCGAAAGTGCTGCGGCCGAACAATCCGCAATGGCCGACACCGAAACGCGCCGCGCCGCCGTGGCCGAACTTGCGACCAATTTCCAGAACGCCCTGCGCACCGTTGCCAGCGGTGTTTCCGGAGCGGCTGGCCAGGTTGATTCGCTCGCGCGTCAGCTTCAGACGGATGCCGGTGCGACCAGTGATGGCGCCCGCAGCGCGGCCGAACGTGCCGGGCAGACCAATTCCAACGTTCAGTCCGTCGCTGCCGCGGCGCAGGAATTGTCGGCCTCGATCTCTGAAGTCTCCCGCATCCTGGAAAATTCCGACAATGTCTCGGAACGTGCCGCCGCCGAAGCGGTCGGCGCCGGGCGTTCAATCGACGACCTTCAGGCTGCCGCCAAGGAAATCGAGGACATTATGCAACTGGTCGCGGCCGTCGCCGAACAGACCAATCTGCTCGCCCTCAATGCGACAATCGAGGCCGCCCGTGCCGGTGAGGCGGGCAAGGGCTTCGCTGTCGTCGCTTCGGAAGTGAAAGCCCTGGCCGAACAGACATCGCGCGCCTCCAGCGATATTGCCGGGCGCATTGAAGCCATGCGTGGCGCTTCGGGCGGAGCCGCCAGCTCCCTCGGGAAAATCGCCGAAACAATCGAGGAGTTGCGCGCCTCATCGAATAGCGTCCGCGGCGCTTTCAGCGAGCAGAGCAGTGCGACACGCGAGATCGCCGAGCTGGCCGAACGGGCTGCTGGCGAAACCTCGGAAGTGACGCGCGAAATGGACAATGTGAACGGCGCGGCGGGCCGGGCCAGCACGGCAGCCGAGGAATTCATGCTCGCCTCGTCCGAGCTCAACCAGTCGGCGACCCAGCTCGACCATGAACTCAACGCCTTCAAGTCCGCCCTCGACGCGGCCTGATGCCCCACGATTGAGGGCTGTCACCGGCAGCAGACATGAAAACGGGCGGTGCCAAGCTGGCGCCGCCCGTTTTCATGTCGCGAATGCGCCTCCGCTCAGCCCGGCTTGCGGAAACGGTAGACGAAACGGTCAGTGTGACGCCGCAGACCGGGCGCGAAAACATTTTCGGTCCGGTCATCGGCAGGATTGGCGAGCATATCGCTTTCCGCATCCAGCACGAACCCGGCGGCCATCACTTCTTCGCGAACCACATGCGCGTCGATCCGGTGCGTATCATTGACGAAAGTCAGGCCGGATCCAGTCGGCGCGTGGTGATCAATCACGATGAACACGCCGCCCGGGCGCAGGGCATCGTAAATCGCCTGATTCATCGCGACCCGGTTCGTGCCGTCATAGGCCGTGTCATGGTAGAACAGCACCATGAAGGCCGCATCCAGCGGCTCGTCGATTGCGGTATCGATACTCTCGATCATATCGACGACGCGGGTCATATTGCTGCGTGAATCCGCCAATTCCCCAAGGGCAATATTGCCGTCGGCGAACCGCTCGGCAATCCAGTTTGGATTGAAGGCGTAGACATGGCCTTCCTCACCAACAGCGGTCGAGAGTACGCGGGCATAATAGCCGCCGCCTGGCACGATATCGGCGACGCGCCAGCCATGTTCCAGCCCTGCAAAGGCCAGCACTTCGGCCGGATGGCGATTGACATCGAGCAGACGATCCTCCTCCGGACGCGAGGCATCGGCCAGCGCCGCTTCGATCACTGCCGGCATCGGATCACTCTGCGGTGGTGTCGCGGTTTCGACCGCGCTCATCGCTGCGCTGCTGTCGGCGGGATTCGCCGGCGCTTCGACTGACGGTGAACAGGCGGCCAGCGCAATGGCTGTGGCGGACAGGCAGAATAGAAGGCGCATTGAATTTCCCCCGGGGATCATCTCGAAATTATCTCGGCGCAATCATCGCCGTTACAGCTTCTGATGCCAATCAATTCGGCGTGAGTCCATTTCTATCCCCAATGATTCAACCCTTTACGGTTGGGAAGGTTTTTTCTGGCATCAAGGGTGCGTGTCCGGAACCTGATTCCTTCCGCGACCTGGGGAGATTGAATCATGCAATTCATGCTCGCGATCGCAGCGATTATGGCGCTCGGCGCCGCCCTTATCTACAGAGCTGAAAGCCGCCGCGAGGACTAGCACCCCGCGCTGCTGCCAGGCACTTGCACTTCGCAGCGATGGCCGTTTATCTCGGTGATACAATTGCCGCCGCGAAGGGCCCGTCATGCTGCTCCACCACGCCACCTGGCCTGAAGTCGAAGCCTATCTCAAGCGCTGCAAGGGCATCGTGATTCCGATCGGTTCGACCGAACAACACGGGCCCAATGGCCTTGTCGGTACGGACGCTATCTGCCCGGAGGTGATCGCCACCGAGGCCGGTGCCGAAGCCGGTTTTCTTGTCGGCCCCACCTTCAATGTCGGCATCGCCCAGCACCATCTCGGCTTTCCCGGTTCGATGACGCTGCGCCCTTCAACCATGATCGCCGTCATCAATGACTGGACAGAGAGCCTGCTGCGCTACGGGTTCAAGCGAATCTATTTCTTCAATGGCCATGGCGGCAATATTACCACGATCAGCGCCGCCTTCGCCGAATTCTATGCGCAATGGTCGCTCGACGCCGAGCCTTGCCCGGCGCGGCTGATGCAGCGCAATTGGTGGGAATTGCCGGGCGTGATGGACACATGCCGCACACTCTTCCCGGTCGGCGAAGGTTCCCACGCAACCGCCTCGGAAGTCTCGGTCACGCAATACGCCCTGCCGCAGGCAATCAAATCAGTCGCCATGAGTCCGACAATTGCTCCATCGGGGGGCTTCACTGACGCAGCCGATTTCCGCGCCCGCTACCCCGATGGCCGGATCGGTTCGGACCCGTCACAAGCGACACCTGAGAAGGGCGCGCAGATCGTCGCCATCGCCAAACAAGCGCTGATCGCCGATGTCGCCGAGTTTTTCGAGCGGTAATTTTCGCCTGATCGGACCCGGTGCCGGCCAGCCGCGAGGCCGTATGCCTCACCAATTTGTGATCCTCTCCGCGGCCGGGTAGGGCCGAAATAACGCCATCAGGGGGTGCGCCGGAAATCCGTTCGCCCTAATCTGACGCCATGATGGACCCGACCCCCGACTGGACCCCGAATATTTCCGATGCTGCCGTCAAGGCTGCGACCGGCAAGGACTGGGCGCAATGGCGCGCCGACCTCGACGCCTGGGCCGGCGAGCTCGACCACAAGACACTGGCCCAGCGCCTGCGCGAGGAGCGTGGCCTGTCCGGCTGGTGGTCGCAAATGGTCTCGGGCAGCTGGGAGATGATGACCGGTCGGCGCGATCCGCATCAACGCTGCGGTGATGGCAAATTCCAGGCCTCCGCCTCAAAGACCGTCAAAGCGACAATTGAATCCGTCGAGGACGCATTCGAACTGCCCACCTTCGCCAATTGGGGTCCGGACGGGGTCTTCACCCGTTCCAGCGGCACGCCGGGCAAATCAATCAATGGCGCCTGGTCGGGCGGCGGCCGTCTGTCCGTCTGGCTGACCAGGCCGGCCGAAGACAAGACCCAGATCGGTCTCAGCCATGAGGGCATCGAGACGGCAGACGATTGCGAACACTGGAAGGCCGAGTGGCGCGAAGCGATGACGCGGCTGAAGACGGTTCTGGAGACGTGAGAACGCGTTATCTACTGGCCACCCTGACCCTCTGCGCGGGCGCTATCGCCTGCACCCGCGACGCCGAGCCGGACGTCTGGGCGCGCCTGCCCGAACCGGTCACCAATAATGCCGTTGCGGGGATCGAACTCAATGGCCGCATGATGGCCTATTCCTTCGCCGGCCTGCACGAAGGCAAGACCTGGCGCGATGTCACAGCCGACGCCTATGCCTGCGACCTCGAGGCCAGGGAATGCCGCGAAATCGCCGGCATGCCCGACGGAATTGGCCGCCTCGCCTCGGTCGCCGTCACGGTTGGCGGTCAAATCTATATTTTCGGCGGTTATACCGTCGCCGAGGACGGCAGCGAAGCCTCGACGCCCGAGGTCTGGCGCTTCGACCCGGCCAGCGAGACCTATACCCACATCACCGACATGCCCGTCCCCGTCGACGACACCATCGCTCTGCCGTTTCAGGATCGCTACATCTATCTGGTCTCCGGCTGGCACGACACGGACAATATTGATCTCGTCCAGGTCTATGATGTGGAAGACGACCGCTGGTTCGAGGCGACACCCTTTCCGGGGGCGCCGGTGTTCGGGCATGCCGGGGCGATGGGGTCGACGGGGCAAATTCTGGTCTGCGGCGGCACGGCGGTGAATCCACCGGCGGTTGAGGGCGGACGGCGCAGCTTCGAGGCAACAGATGCTTGCTGGGCGGGGCAGGTTCTTCGTGACCATAGCCAGATCGCCTGGCACGCCTATGGCAGCCTTCCCGATGGCCCTTTCTATCGGGGCGTCGCGTGGGCCCTCGGACCGCCGACTGCTGGCTACCGGCTGATTGGTGGTGCGGACAGGGCGTATAATTACGACGGGATCGGCTATGATGGCGAGATTGTCGAGCCTCGGGGCGACGCGATTGATGCGGTTATTTCACAAACGGAACCGGGGCCTGATTGGTGTAGTGAACCACCTGGAATCGCGGGCGGTTCTCTGCTGACCTCGACAGGCACCGGCGCACAAATGGACTTGATGGACATCCGGGGACTGGTCCGCGGAGGCGAGCGCACCATCTACACACTCGGCGGAATGCGGTCGGGCCAGATGGTCAGTAACCGGGTGCAACGACTTGATTTGCCTGACCCGGCAACCCTGCTCCAGACCTGCCGCCTGCAAAGGCGCGATCTGGAGCACCCGCACTAGATCAACTTATTCTGCCTGTTGCAGGGAAAGCGGCGCTACCCGATCTGCCCAAACTGGCCCGCAGAGACACTCCGGCAAATATCAGGGCATTCGCGTGCGCGATTCTGCGCTCTGTGCAGAGGTCGCCGCTTGATGCAACGAGTTGCGGGCCATTTCCGCGTTCGCTGAGTGGTGGAATTCATTTGGGGGGTGGCGGAGAGAGAGGGATTCGAACCCTCGGAACCTTGCGGTTCAACGGTTTTCGAGACCGCCCCGATCGACCACTCTGGCACCTCTCCGCGGGGATGCGTTGTTTGTACGAGCACTGACGGAAAATCAAGTGGGCGCGACGCAGCAATCCCAGTGCCATCGGGTTGAGGTGGGCGCCTCCGGACTGGTACAGCGGGATCCTGCCGGCAGACCATCCACTACTCAAACAAGTCCCGCCCAGGTCCGAGATGCCACCTTCAGATTGCATTTCTGCTCACACACCCTTATCGTGTGCGTGAATTTTGTCAGCTGGGCCCGTCTGAGGAGGTAGGAGCATGACCAGTTCAACGGCGTTCGTTCTGATCAGCAGTCTCACCGTCGCGGTTTGCGGCTGCGCCACACCGGTCGACCCGAATGCCGGGCCAACTCTGGCGGAGCGGATCGCCGCCCTTCCCGAGCACGGCGAGATTTCCGATGGCGACACCTTCACCTGCCGCCGTATCCAGATCACAGGAACGCGGCGTTTCGAACGCATCTGCGCCCGCGACTCGCAATGGGAGGACCAGGCCGACCGCACGCGAGAGGCCGTCAGCCGTATCTCAGAAGCTGATCGCACCGAGGCGCGCGAGCCGGTATTCCAATACCGCCCGCCGCCGATACGGACGACCGGCCCGAACCGATAGTGATTGACAATCGGCGACCCCGTCACCAGAAAGCCCGCTGTACTTTTGGTCTGTGAAGGGGAATTTATGCCACGTTTTATCGCTCTGCTTCTTGCTGGCGGCGCCGTTTTCGCGCTCGCGGCCTGCGCGACTCCAACCGATCCGACCCCTGCGGAACTGGCCGAGGCTCTGCCCGATCATGGCGAGGTCTCTGACGGCGACAGCTTTACCTGCCGCCGCATTCAGATCACAGGTACGCGTATGTTTGAACGCGTTTGCGCCCTCGACTCGCAATGGGCCGAGCAAGCAGATCGCACCGGTGAAGCGGTCAATGCGATCGGCGCCGGCGACCGCAGCCAGGTGCGTCCGGACTCATTTGGCGGCCCTGGCCGCTAGTCGCGCCGTCTCCCTGCGTTGACTCTCGCGACAGCGTGCGTATAACGCCCGCTCCCGCCTGTGCAGTTCGCTGCGCGGGCCGGTAATTGTTGAAACAACGCCCCGGGGATACGGGGTGAAGAAAAAGAGCCACGCCAATGCCGGGCAAACCGGTGGGGGACGTTGCTGAACAAAGGAAACAGAGATCATGTTTGCAGTGATCAAGACCGGCGGTAAGCAATACCGCGTTGCAGCCGGCGACGAAATTCGTATCGAAAAGCTCGAAGGCCAGCCTGGCGACACCCTGGCACTCGGCCCTGTGCTGATGCTGGGCAGTGATGAAGGCGTCACCGTTGGTTCGCCTGTTATCGATGGTGCCCAGGTGATCGGTGAATTGCTGGACACCAATCGTGCCCGCAAGATCATCGTCTTCAAGAAACGCCGCCGCAAGAATTACCGCCGCACCCAGGGCCACCGCCAGTGGGGCACAGTTGTGCGCATCGCCGAAATCGTGATGCCGGGCGCCAAGGCCAAGACGGCCCTGAAGACCACGACCGCAGCTCCGGCTGAAGTCGAGGCGCCAAAGGCTGCACCGAAGGCGAAAGCGGCTCCCAAGGCTGCTGCAGCGAAGGCCGCGGCTCCTGCGAAGGCTGCCGCGCCGAAAAAGGCTGCCGCCAAGAAGGCAGCCCCTGCTGCCAATGACGATCTGACCCAGTTGACGGGCGTTGGTCCGGCTCTGGCCAAGACTTTGAATGAAGCCGGTGTGACGTCCTTCGCGCAAGTCGCGGCCTGGACGGCGGCCGATATGGAAGCTCTCGGCGTCACTGCCAAGGCTGAGAAAAATGGCTGGATCGAAGCGGCCAACGCGCTCGCTTCCGGAACGGAGGGCTAACAATGGCTCATAAAAAAGCAGGCGGTTCATCCCGTAACGGTCGCGACTCCGCAGGTCGCCGCCTTGGCGTCAAGAAGTTCGGTGGCCAGGTGGTCATTCCAGGCAATATCATTATGCGTCAGCGCGGCACCAAGGTTAATCCGGGCGCCAATGTCGGCATGGGCAAGGATCATACCCTCTTTGCACTGACCGAAGGCCGTGTGGTTTTCGCCAAGAAAGCCAACAACAAGGCCTATGTATCGGTTCAGCCGATGGCAGACGCCGCCGAATAAACGGTTCGCACATATCGAGCCGTTCGCTGTTACCAGCGGGGCTCGACAGCGCGATAGCGCATCAGGGGAGACGGGTCACCGTCTCCCTTTTTGTTTGCCTCCCCGCCGCCCGATGGAGATCGAGATGGGTCCGCGGATCGAAACCACCAGATTGCTGCTGCGCCCGCCCGAAATGAGCGACGCGCCGGATATCGCCCGCTATGCCGGCGATTACGATATCGCGAAAATGACGATGCTGATCCCGCACCCCTATCCGGTGCCGGCGGCAGAGTTGTGGGTGTTGATGCGCCGGGCTGGCTGGAACAACACTGCCAACCGGCACCTGATCGTGCAGACCCGCGAGGCGGAGGGCGGCGAAATGTGCGGCATGGCCGGCATCTTCCGGCGCTCCGCGGACAGCGAATGGGAAATCGGCTACTGGATCGCCAAGCCCTTCTGGGGCCGGGGTCTGGCCACCGAGGCGGGACAGGCGCTGATCGACTATGCCCGCAACGATCTGTCGGCACCGGTCGTGACGGCGGGTCATTATGACGACAATCCGGCTTCGGGCCGGGTGCTGGAAAAACTGGGATTTCGCTATACGGGCAAGGTCTGCGAGCAATTCTGTCTCGGACGACTGGCGCGCGCCAAATGTCTGGATATGAGAATGGATCTGGCGGCGGCGCAGGGCTGCCGCCCATTCAAACTCAACGCCCCTTCCGGGCCAGATATTCCTCGAATGTGATATCGCCATCGATCGTCAGGTCGCGGAATTGATGCATCTGTGCCAGCCTGTCCGGATCCACCCGGTCTGGCGGGGCATCACGATCCGGGCTCCAGTATTCATAAGCCGGGAGCTGCGCCTCGGCCGAACACAGAGCGGGAAGGTCGATCAGCGAAAGCGGAATTGGCGGACCAGCAGCCCGCAGACTATTCCCGAGAG
>Ga0316204_10001976_pt1 | contig 50395 bp, 51 predicted proteins | sample 6monrhotite_MG_2_FD_205661 | JGI IMG/M metagenome (GOLD analysis project Ga0316204, IMG submission 205661) | Microbial mat bacterial communities from mineral coupon in-situ incubated in ocean water Damariscotta River, Maine, United States -... | ecosystem: Environmental > Aquatic > Marine >... | reverse complement strand
CAGTGGTGATCCCATGGGGCGCCAGCACTTCTTCGTATGCGCGCGCCAACTGGATCTGCCCGACGGCCGCCGCAGCTTGTGACTGCTCCAGCGGCAGGGTGCCGGCGGGCAAATTCAGAACCCGCCGTCCAAGCGCAATAGAGCCCGAAGACACCAACACCACATCGGCGCCCCGCCCGCGCGCCTGCGCGACATCGTCGGCCAACGCCTTCAACCAGTCGGATTTCAGCCGCCCAGACGCGGCATCGACCAGTAACGCCGAGCCGATCTTGATCACCAATCTGCGGGCCTGCGCCAGCGACGGACGGCGATCGGTCTCGTTCAGGGCTGCCAAGGCGCGGTCTCCTCCTCGGCCTCCGCTTCGGCGCGTTGCGCAGAGATTTCGGTCCAGATCGCGCGCAGAACTTTCGTCACGTCTTTGCCGGTTGCCGCCGACAATGGATAAACCCGCGCGCCGCTGGCTTCTTCCAGCGCTGCCGTGCGTTCTGTCAATTCGTCGTCGGTCAGCGCGTCGATCTTGTTCAGGCCGATCAAGCGGGGCTTGGCGTAAACCACCTCGGAATACAGTTTCAGCTCCCGGTCGATGATCCGGAAGTCTTCGGCAACATCCTCGGAGGTGCCATCCACCAGATGCAACAGAACCGCGCAGCGTTCGATGTGCCCCAGGAATTGGTCCCCCAGGCCGTGCCCCTCGGATGCGCCCTCGATCAGGCCGGGAATGTCGGCCATGACAAATTCGCGGCCATCAACCCCGACAACGCCCAGGTTGGGGTACAGCGTGGTGAACGGATAATCGGCGATCTTCGGGCGCGCGTTTGACGTCGCAGCCAGGAACGTCGATTTCCCGGCGTTGGGCAGGCCGGCCATGCCGGCGTCCGCGATCAATTTCAGGCGCAGCCACAAGATCCGCTCAACCCCGTCCTGCCCGGGATTTGCCCGGCGCGGGGCCTGGTTGGTCGAGGTCTTGAAATGCAGGTTCCCCCAGCCGCCGTTTCCGCCCCGGGCCAGCAGAACGCGCTGCCCCACTTCGGTCAGGTCGGCGACGACGGTTTCGCCGTCTTCCTCCAGCAGTTCGGTTCCGGCAGGCACTTTGAGCACGATATCGTCACCGTCTTTGCCGGTGCGTTGTTTGCCCATGCCCGGCCGGCCGTTACCGGCGAAGAAATGTTGCTGGTAGCGAAAATCAATCAGCGTGTTCAATGCGGGCACGCATTCGGCCCAGACATCGCCGCCACAGCCGCCGTCGCCACCATCCGGGCCGCCGTATTCGATGTATTTTTCGCGGCGGAAGCTGATACAGCCATTACCACCCGAGCCGGAGCGGATCGTGACCTTGGTGAGATCGAGAAATTTCATGGCGCGGTTCCGGAGTGATGCAGGCGCAAGCGATAGCGCCCGGCGCTCAAGGTTTCAAGGGTCAGGCAGATGCCAGCCCCGGGATGCAGAGCGCAGAAAGGCCGGGTCAGCCCATTCGGCGCAGATAAGTCCAGGTTGGTACGGCGTCGTTGCGGGCGACGGAAAACGCCTCGGCGTCGCTGATGTATTCAAACCCCGCATGCGTCAGCACCCGTGCGGAGGCAGGGTTGTCCTGAAACACCTCGGCAAAGATCGTGCGGTTGGCATGGGGGTTTTCGGCCAGGATCTGGCAGACCGCACGCGAGGCGATGCCAGACGACCAGAATTCGGGCGCCACCCAATAGCCGATCTGGCTTTGACTGCGGTCCAATGCCTTGAGGGACACAACACCCAAGAGCGACGGTTGGCCCGCCGGCGTGCCATCGATGGCCCAAACATCTTCATCCCGGTTCGCGGCGTTGGCGGCATCAAGATATGCATCGACCGCCCCATGGGGAAGCGGGTGCGCGATTGAGCGTGTCGCACGGGCCACGCGGACATCACCCGCATAGCGCGCCAGAAGTTCGGCGTCTTGATCCACAAGCGGGCGCAGAACCAGATGGTCAGAACCGATCAGCGGTTGGAAACGGGGCGTGGCGGGCAACTGGCGCGTAGATGCGTTCATGGCAAGTCCTTGCGTCAAAGACGGGGGTGGCCCGAAGCACGTGGGCCGCTGAGGTCAATACGTTCACCGATGACCCGGTATTTCACGAGCCACCGAAACGGCAGAAAGAACGGACCCAGAATCAAATCGGGGCCGGCAGTTTCCTGTCCGGCCCCGGGTAACTGAGAATTGTGAAAATCTCGTGTTACTCAGCAGCCTCGCTTTGTGGAACGATCGAGACAAAGCTGCGGCCTTTCAGGCCCTTGGTAAAGGTCACCTGGCCCGCATTCAGCGCGAACAGGGTGTGATCCCGGCCCATGCCGACACCGGTGCCCGGCCAATGCTTGGTGCCGCGCTGACGCACGATGATGTTACCGGCGACGACTGTCTGGCCGCCGTAGATTTTTACGCCCAGACGACGACCGGCCGAATCGCGACCGTTGCGGGACGAACCACCTGCTTTTTTGTGTGCCATGAGGAATTACTCCTGTTCGGCGGCGAATGCAGCCGCCTGTTCGATCCAGTTGTCGCGGGCGATGCGGCCCTTGAACGACAGTTGGTCATCCATATACGCGATTTCTGCCTCATTCCAAGCCGCGACCTGGTCAAAGTGGAACACGCCGTTGTCGTGCAGGATGCCTTCCAGCTTCGGACCCACGCCAGAGATGCGCTTCAGATCGTCTGCCTGACCACCACGGGCTTCGGTCAGCAAGTTGGCGGGGCGCTCGGCCTCGACAGCTTCTGCCGTGCTTGGGGCCGCGGCTTTCGCAGCAGGCTTCGCGGCTTTGGTCGCCACGACGGCCGCAGCGGCACCAGCCGCCAACGCAGCGCCAGACACGGATCCGGTGCCGATTGCGGTTTTTACGCCGGTCGCACCCGCGCCCGAAGCCAGGATCTCGGTCACGCGGACCAGCGTCAGCTTCTGGCGGTGGCCTTTGGTGCGCTGCGAGCTGTGCTTACGGCGACGCTTGACGAAGTGGATGACCTTGTCACCCTTGATCTGGTCGATGACCTGGGCCTGCACCGCAGCGCCGTCAACCAGCGGGGTGCCTACGACCGTCGACTCACCGCCGACCATCAGAATTTCGTTGAACTGTACGGTTTCGCCGGCATCAGCTGCCAGACGCTCGACCCGCAGAACATCGCCCGACTGGACGCGGTACTGCTTGCCACCGGTTTTGAGGACTGCAAACATCGTCCTGTATTCCTTTGTCTATTGCCGCGTCCTGAGGCCCCCGTTTCCGGGTGTTTGTGGCATGTGCCGCCGTCGAACAGCGCCCCCTGCGATCAGGGAGATGTGATAAAAACACAGGCCCCGCATAGATCATGCAGGGCGTGTGCGCGCTCTATCCGTCATGGACCAGTCAAAGTCAAGCAACTGCGCGAAAAAAGGCCCGCCAAACGCCTATTTCCTGCGCGACGTTACCGGGGCTTGCACATACCCGCGTGCCCGCCGCGCGATAGGCCCCCTGAACAGCAAAACGGCCCAGAAATCCCGGGCCGTTTCAACAACTTGTCACCGCTTGGTTAAGGCAGCAACGCGCAAGATGCGTTGCCGTGCAGGATCCGCGCCTGTGCGCAGGCCAAGTTGAACATCGCGGAAGCGTTATTGGAGTTGTTCAGCCCGCTGATCGGCGAGGCCCCCTGCAGCTTGAAGTTATGCGCTGTGTATCCCCACGACGTCACCGCCATGATCACGTTGCGCGTGCGGTTGAACCCCAAGAAGGTGGAACTGTCATTCATCCAGCCGATGTTCTGAATGTGCGGCCCGCCAGACGAGCCACCGCGCATTCCGGTGCCGTAACGATAGTCAGGGCCGCCGGTGATCGCGGTTTCCTCCAGATGCTGGCTGACCGTCATGTAGCCGCCGCTGTAGTAGTTGCTGGGATACCCCAACTGCGTCATGAAATTATATGGACGTGTGCAGTTGTTATAGCAAAACGCAAACCATCCCAGTTGCACGCCCGGCTGACGCCCGTTCGCCACGGTCCACAATGCGCCCGACAGGGTCGAGCACACGCCCATGGCCACGTCGTCGCCTTCGTTCAAACCGTTGTTGGCAATCCAACCCGCGGTGGTCACGACGTAAGACACATTGCACGATCCGAAACGTTGCTGCGTGCCCTGATGATAGGCCGGAATAAACACCGCGTTCGTGACGTAGCCGTTGTTGCCATTGGCGACCGAACCAAGGTCGTGCACGCAATGCCCGGCTGTCACCAGAATTGCGCGGCTGACCAATGCGGCGGTGCAGGTGAAATACGTGGTGCCGCCATCAAACGAAAACAGCAAACGCCCAGCCTGGCGCCACGGCGCATAGGTCACCGGGAATGGCACCTGAAGGTAGTCGTTGTAGTGGTAGATGGTGTTGTAATTGTTGCTGCCGTAGGCCTGCGGTTCGATTTCGCCGAACTGCTGCATCGCGCCACGCTGCCAAGCCGGATAGCCAAAATCGGCCATACGACGGCGTGCACGCTCACGCGGGCCAACCGCGCCGGGCGACACGTGCGGAACACCCAACTGGAAGGCTTGCGACTGCGACATCGGCGTGCCGGTCGGCAGTTCGCTTACCATTTGTTCGCGCGGCGTCGCTGACTCGACAATCCGGGCAAGAGCCGCCGGCCCCATCGAGGACTGGCTGTTGATGTTGGGAACTGCCGCCCCGACCTGCGCCAAAGCAGCGCCCGAGGTCAGTGCCAATCCCAGACCTGCTGCGACCAGCGCCTGGCGGAAGCGTATCGCCAAATGGCTTTTCATGTCCGCGTCCCTTTCCATTTTTGTAAATGTATCGAATTCATTCGCGCCGTCGAAAAAACGAGCACCAGCTTAAATTGATACCCGTCATGGCATAAACGCGCAACACCTTGACGTGAATTTCGCCAATCCCCGTTGCCCGAAATCCCAATATTCTGCGGGAACCCGGCCCGTGTCGACAGCGAATTCGGCAGGGCCGGACCCCGCCGATTTGCGAATTTCAATTTACCCTTAACGGGGGCTGGGTTAACCCTAAGACTGGTGTAGCCTAGTGTTGTCAGGATCGTTCGCTTATGTCTTCTGCCCACGTTCTGCCGGCACGGGTCGGCATTGTCGTCCGAACCAAGGACAGACCCCTCTTTGTCACCCGCGCGCTGGATGCGGTATTGGCCCAGACCTGCACGGATTGGGCCGTCGCTCTGGTCAATGACGGGGGCAATGCGGCGTCCTTGTCGGCGGCGATTTCGGATGCTGGGCTGCAAGGCGCGTTCGATGACGGGCGTATGACGTTGAAGTCTTTGCCACAGTCCATCGGGCGGTCGGCGGCCTTCAATCACGGCGCCCGCGCGCTGGACACCCAGTTTGTCTGTTGCCTGGATGATGATGACTCGTGGGATGCCAGTTTTCTGGAAAATCTGTTGGCCTTCTTTGACCAGACCCATCCCATGAGCCCGGATCTGGGCGGCGTCGCCAGCCTTGTCACCGCGATCCGCGAAGACATCGTCACCGAAAAAGATGGGACACAGACGATTGTCGCGCAGGGGTCGGAAACGCTGCCCCATTCCTTTCTGCGTGATGACTTCTTTCTGAACCCCATCGCCTATGCGACGTATCGCCATGATTTGTATCCCGTGCAATGGATGCTGAACCGGCAGGCCGTGCTGGAGGCCGGTGGATTTCCGGTCGACTTTTCGGTGATGGAAGACCGCGCCTTCATGACGCGCTTTTTGCAAACCTGGCGCGTGGCAATCCTGGACCAGCATCTGGCCTTTCACCACCGCCGCATTCAGCGCAAAGGTGACACCACCCAAACGATAGAGATGAATACGCTGGACAACCCCAGCTATGACTGGCGGCTGTTCTCGGATCTGGCCCGGATCGAGGTAAACACACCCCCTCAAACCCGCTCGGATCAACCGATGTCCTCGGCGCTGGCGGGGGATTTGATCCGCGCGTCGGCTGCGACCATCATCAAGGAACTGAACGACGAAACCAGCGCCCTGTGGCACAAGCTGAACGGCGAATCGATGACCCTGCGCGCCCGCATCGATGCGCTGGATGCCCGGCTGGGTGGGGTGGATCCCGCTGACGACATAGTGACCGAACCGGAGGCGCGCGAATGGTCGCTGTGGACCAAGGTCGGCGACCAGGATCTGGGGTATCCCCTTGCGGCAAAAACCCCGTTTCTGGACCGGTTTACCCTGTCGCTGTCAAAAGATCAGGACGGGCTGATGTTTCATGCCTCGGTTGCGCAGCGCCGGGCCGTGGTGCAAATTCCGGCGACCGACGACTTCGCAGCGTTGGAGTTTTCACTGGCTGGCCTGGCCGACCGCCATGGCGGGCTGAGGGTTGAAATGATCATCGGGTCGGCCGAGGGGTATTTGTTTCAAACCGCGCTGTCGCTGTGGACACGTGACCTGCTGGGCCGCAAGTCCCACCGGTTTGAGGACACGCACGTCCATTCCTGCGCACCCGGTGGCGCCGTCAAGATCGAGCGTGTGTTCCCCGCCGCATTGCTGGCCCAATCGGATGCCGCGAAGCTTTCGATCATTCTGCCACGACATGCCCACAATTTCCGTATGCGTTGCCATGATTTTGTCGTCAGCCGGTATTAAGGGTTTACCAACCGGCACCAGCACAACACAGGAGCACGCGCGCCATGTTCGACACCGAGCAGACAGATTTCGCGATTGTCGGGGATCGTGGCATCGACCTGTTTACGCGGATCCATGACACAGGGCAAAACCGCGCGCGGTATCGCTGCTTTGCCACGGTGTCGACGCCGGACCTCACGCTCCTGGATTTTGAGCCGCATATTGCGCGGGATCCACAGGCGCTGCTGGCCTTGGCGGAAACGGTAAAATCCGACCCACAGTTATGTCAGACCTTTACGCTGGGCAGCACCCGGGACTGGCCCCGCGCGCGCGCCGGACAATCCCCGTTACGCATTTTGTTATATCTGGATTTTTTCCGGGCTTGGCAGGTCGCCGATATGGCCGCCGCCCGGCTGGAAGAGCAGGTTCAAAACGCGCCAGACAGCTTGCCCGCTCAAATCGCTGGGGCTGTGGCGCCGGTTTATGATTTCAACCGCCTTGATCGCGGGGTTCGCTTGGCCAAAACCCTTGTCCCAATCTTTCGTCGCCGGATAGAGGCGCCGGGGTTTGTCGACGACTCGGCGGGCAGCACAGGCTATGCGCTGCGGATGCTGGGCGATCTGTGCCTGCGCGCCGGCGAACCTGGTCTGGCCCTGTCGTGCTTTGAGACAGCGGTTGCGGCAGGCGACAACCCGCACAGACGGCGCAAGGCGATTGAAGCCGCCAATACCGCCGGTCTGCCGAACCGTGTGCAGGCACATATCGCCGCCTTTTCAAGGCGCTGGCCCCTGCCAGCCGATCTGGCCGCGCTGACCGAAAGCTCCCCCGAATGACCCGCCAAATGACCCGCGAAAACGTTGCCGATATCCTGTGCATTGGGGCTCAACGGTCGATGACCAGTTGGCTACACCATGTTCTGGCCGCGCATCCAGAAACGTCACCCTTTCCAAACTTCAACCCCGTGACCTCGACCTCGAAAGAGGCTCATTTCTGGGACTGGAACCGCCACCGCGGCATCGACTGGTATCGCCGCCTGATGCGGCCGTGGAACGACGCCCACAAAACCCTTGATTTCACACCGGAATACGCCTTCTTGACGGCCCAGAAGATCGCCGAATGCAAATCCCTGAACCCCTCGGCCAAGGTGATCTATATCCTGCGTGATCCTATGGCTAGGGCGATGTCAGCACTCCGGATGCACACGCTTTGGGCCATCGGCGGCGATGCGCCTGAAAATACGCGCATAACATATGACACGGCCTTCACCGACCGCTGCCGCAACGCCCGTCTTTGGCAACACGCCGCCTATTGCGACAATATTTACCGGTGGCGGGCAGCCTATCCAGACATGTTGATCCTCAATTTTGAGGAGTTGCGCGCAGATCCGGTGGCGGGCGCGGAACAGGTCATGGATTTCTGCGGGCTGAACTCCGCGACGCTTGAGGACGAACAAAGGGCCGACCTGAAAGATCGGGCGCAGCAGGTGATCTGGAAAACGCCAGCGTTTCCCTTTCACCCCGATTGCCTGCACTTCCTGTCCGGGATGACGGACGGTGAAAGCGCACGCCTGAACCGCGATTTCGGGTTTCAGTTTTCGGAAACGCAAGGTCTGTTGGAGGCTGCCGCATGACGGGCCGCAAAAACATCGCGGATATCGTGTGTATCGGCTGCCAAAAAGGGTCAACCAGCTGGCTGCACTCGGTGCTGAATTGCCACCCCCAAACGACAGCCTTCAAAGACTCCGAGCCCTTAACATCAACAGACAAGGAAGCGCATTTTTGGGACTGGAACCATCATCGCGGCGTCGATTGGTATCGCACCCTGATGACCGCAGAAGACCCTGCGCTTCTGACCATGGATTTCACGCCCGAATACGCCTTGATGTCCGATGGCCAGATTGCCGAATGCAAGGCGCTCAACCCCGGGGCCACGGTCATCTATATCGTGCGTGATCCCCTGGTGCGCGCGGTGTCCGCGATCCGAATGCACATGCTGTGGCATTATGGCAAGGACCATAAAGAGCCGCTGACGTTGCACGGCGATTTCCGCATGTTCATGAAGAACGCCAATCTGACCGCGCACAACCAATACCTTCGCAATCTCCGTGCCTGGCGCGCCGCCTATCCGGACCTGATCTTGCTGAATTATGAAGATTTTCACACCGATCGCGCCGCCAGTGTCACCAAGATATTCGATCACCTCGGGCTGGATCAGTTTGAGATCGCCGGCGCCATGAAAGAGCGGTTGGACAGGTTGATGGCCGGGCGCATCTGGGCCTCGGAAAAATTCCCGTTCGAGCGATCAGTGCTGATGTTTCTGCACGGTCTGACCTGGCGCACACGGCAGGAAATGCGTGATGAACTGGGAATAAATTTCAACGAACATACGCAACTGTTGGAAGGCTGATCATGGAGCCGGATCTGGCCCAAGCGCTGTGGCAAGCGCCCTTGTCTGATCCGGATACCCCGGCGCGCGACCTCAATGAGCGGTTGTCGCAGATTGGCTATCCAGAATTGCTGAACCGGCTGCGTCAGTTGCAGGGTCATGGCCTACCGCTTCAACCCGCTTTGACTGCAGCCCTGACGCAGTACCCTTGGTCAATTGACTTGGCCGCACTGGCGTTTCATGTGGATCCATGCACCGCCTCTTTGGCGGGCGTGGAACGTGTTGTGCGGGCGCAAAACCGGCGGTTCGGCGTTTTGTCCTGGGCATATTGGGCCTTGGGTGATGTCGACAAAGCCTTGGAAACACTTGCCAATCTGGAACCGAACTCACAAAGCTTCCATGCCGACCAACTGGCCCGCGCCGAATTGTGCATTCTGGCGGACAAACCCGCCGAAGACCTGCCCGGGGCCGCAGGATTGCGGCTGTCGTTGCTGCAAACCTGGCGCAAACACGGCGCCGTTGCACTGTCTCGGCGCTTTGATTTGGAGGCCGCGGGATTTCCAGCTGCTCCTGCGTTATGGGATTGGCTGCTTGATGTGTTCATCGCCGAATGTGATTTTCGCCGCGCATATAAAACGAGGGCGTTGGCAGCCGAACGGCTGGGCGCGGCCCACCCAGACATCATCAGCCTGACTATTCGCCTAGCGCTCGAGGCGGGTGAAGCCGAAACCGCGCGAACCCTTCTGGCGCAGGTGACGGACGGCGCGTCGGTCTGGGATTGGCCCCCGCGCCAACACACCCAGCATTTGCGCAGCACCCTGCTGGGGGCGCAAACCCCGGACAAGCGGGCAACGGTGCTGGATCACGCAACCCGCGCGCACCGGCTTTATCCCGACAACGCCGTTTTGCAAGGCCTGTGGTTGGCCGCACGAGAGCGTGTCGAAGATTGGGACATGTTGGCCAAGTCATTAACGTCTGACAATTCGCATTATGCGTTAAAGGTCAATTGCTTATCTCATATCGGTCTCCATCAACCGGCTTTGGACCTCTGCCAATCCGCCGCCCATGCGACACCCGATCAAGGGTTCCAATCACGTCTGATACAGGCCCGCCTGCTGTTGCACATGGGCCAGTTGTCGGCAGCGGCAGAGGCATTGGGGCCAGTGCCCACCACCTGGCCGCAGATCGCCGACCACGCCTATTGGGCCGCCGAGGTCCATCTTGCCCGCCGTGACAATGTTGCAGCACAGACCGTTTTGGATCAGGCGTTGGCGTTGGGGCCAACCCGAATGGGATTGTTGTTGAACCGCGCAAGGGCCGCGTTCTTGGCGGGACAGTTTGATCAAGCTTGTGAAATCCTCACCCGGTTCGACGCGCTGAAATCCGCGCAACTTGGGCGGCCCCCGTCGCGCGATTTGCGCAACCGGATCACCGAAGACGCGCAAAACGCTGCCGCGACTGGCCGCCCTGCGCTGCAAAGTCCTGGCCTTGCGGCGCACCACTTCGCCCTGTCCGCGCCAGCCTTCACCCCGGCGCGCGGGCCCGCCCGGATCCCCCGTAAGTTGGCGCATTATTGGGAAGGCCCGCGCAGCGCCCCTGTTGAGCGTGGGATACGCGCCTGGGCCCGCCACCATCCAGACATGCGCCAGGATGTGTTCGACCGGGCCGCGGCGCACAACTGGCTGCAGACCCATGCCCCCGAACTTGTTGACCTGTTCAACCGCCAGACCCTGCCGGCGACCCGCGCGGACCTGTTTCGTGTGGCGTTGATCGCGCATCAGGGCGGGATTTTCAGCGATCTGGATGAATATCCGCGCGGCCCCATCACGGCGTGGCTGGACAGCGCCGTGGCCGTTTTGGTGATCGAAACCGGGTATGGCACGATTGCCAACAATTTCTTGGCCGCCCTGCCGCGCCTTCCTCTGTTCATGCGTCTGCAAGACCGGATCGCCACGGAATTGGCCCGAACATCCGACCCTTACCCCTGGTGGCATTGTGGCCCGGCGCAACTGACGTTGCAGGCACTGGCGGCCCAGCAATCCCCCATCGAAACCACAGGTTTACGGTTTTTGTCACAGGCCGCTTATGACCAGAAGGTTGCCACAAACCTGCCTTTCCCACATAAACACACGCCCGACCACTGGCGAAGCTGAGGCGCAAAAGGCCTTGACGGGGCTGGACAAATCCGCGCTGTCATGTCCCAATTGCCGTATGACAAACCCTGATCTTGCGGGCGCCTACGCCCTGAACAGCGCCGATGACTGCCGCCAGCTTTATGCCGAATGGGCGGACAGCTACGACGCCGATTGGGCGACGTCGATGGACTACAGGCTGCCGGCCGAAGTTGCGGCTGCGTTCTTATCGGCGGGCCCACCACCGGGCGCGGTGCTGGATGTCGGCGCTGGCACCGGGCTCTTGGCGGCCGCCCTTCGGGGGTTCAAGTTTGATGCGGCAATCGATGGTGTTGATCTGTCTGCCGACATGCTGGCAATCGCCCGGCAAAAGGGGCTGTACCGGGACCTCATCGAAGCCGATATCACCCACCCGTTGCCGGGGGCTGCCCGCTATGCCGGGCTGGTGTCATCGGGGACGTTCACCCATGGTCACGTCGGGCCACACGCCTTGATCCCTTTGCTGCAAAGCGCGCAAACGGGGGCCTTGTTCACCCTGAGCATCAACGCGCAGGTCTATGAAACCATGGGTTTTTCGGGCGCATTGGCCGGCATGTCCGGGCAGATCTACAACTTGCAAAAGCGCGATGTAGCGATCTATGGCGCCGCCGCCGCCAGCCGTGACGCCATCCACGCCCGGGACCGGGCCTATATCATCAGCTTTCGCGCAACATGAGCGCCACGCGCCCCGTCATTTGTATCGGCTCTGTGCTGTGGGATATCATCGGGCGCACGCGGGGGGCATTGCGTGAACGCGGTGACGTCGCGGGCCTGATCACGCGGCTTCCCGGCGGCGTTGCGATGAACATCGCGATGACCCTGTCAAAGCTGGGCATGAGCCCCATCATGCTGACGGCCCTTGGCACCGATGCCGAGGGGCGGGAACTTTTGGCTGCCGCGAAATCGTTGGGCCTCAACGTTGATTTTGTTTATCAAAGCGCTGAGTTGCCGACGGATACGTATATGGCGATCGAAGACGCAACCGGCGTTGTTGCGGCCATTGCGGATGCCCACAGCCTGGAGGCCGCAGGCGATGCCATTCTGGCGCCTTTGTCTGATGGCCGATTGGCCAGTGCCGCCACCCCCTGGGACGGGTTGATCGTTTTGGATGGCAATCTGACGCAAGATCTGTTGGCCCAGATCGCAACATCAGCCCTGTTTGCCAATGCCGCCCTGCATGTCGCCCCCGCCAGCCCGGGCAAGGCCGAACGGTTGTGGCCGGTAATGGCCCATCCGCATTCGACCCTGTATGTGAACCTGCAAGAGGCGGGCTTGTTGTGCGGCCACACCTTTGCCAACAGTGCGACCGCCGCCGAAGCGCTGGTCACGTCTGGCGCGACACGGGCGCTGGTTACAGACGGCGCGCGGGATGCCTCGGATGCGGCGGCGGGGCGCGGCACCGTCACCCTGCCCGCGCGATCCATCACCGCGCGCCGAATTACCGGCGCTGGTGACACCTTCATGGCCGCCCATATCTTTGCCGAAAGCTCTGGTGCCGGTCCGCGGGACGCCTTATCGCGTGCGCAAGCCGCCGCCGCCGCCTATGTCGCATTCGAGGATCCTGCCTGATGACCCACGCCCCGCTTTGCTTTTCCCCTGAGGTCGCGCAGGCCCGCGCCGAAGGTCGCGCCATCGTGGCCCTGGAATCAACGATCATCACGCATGGGATGCCCTGGCCCCAGAACCGCGATACGGCCCTGCTGGTGGAACAGGATATCCGTGACGCCGGGGCGACACCCGCGACGATTGCCGTTCTGGATGGACAGATCCATATCGGCCTGGATGCCCCCACACTGGACCGGTTGGCGCAGGCCAAGGACGTCATGAAGCTCAGCCGCGCCGATCTGGCGGTTTGCCTGGCTGGCGGGCATATGGGCGCGACAACCGTTGCGGCGACGATGATCTGTGCGGGTTTGGCCGGGATTCAGGTATTCGCCACCGGCGGCATTGGCGGGGTGCATCGTGGGGCTGAAGTCAGCTTCGACGTTTCGGCCGATCTCCAAGAATTGTCCAGAACACCCGTGACCGTTGTGGCCGCCGGGGCCAAGGCGATTCTGGACATTCCCAAAACGATGGAAGTCCTTGAAACCCTTGGCGTTCCTGTCATTGCCTACGGGCAGGATGACTTGCCGGCCTTCTGGTCGCGCAGGTCTGGCCTGCGCGCGCCGTTGCGCATGGACACGCCGTCCCAGATCGCGCGGGCACATTTGATGCGCGCAAAACTCGGGCTAAGTGGCGGGCAACTGGTTACGAACCCAATTCCGATCGACGCTGAAATCCCCCTCTCGGAAATCAGCCCGGTGATCGAAGAGGCGTTGGGCGTGGCGCAGGCCCAAGGGATCAGCGCCAAGGACGTGACGCCGTTCCTGTTGGCCCGAATATTCGAGCAGACAGCGGGCCGGTCGTTGACGGCGAATATCGCTTTGGTGCGCAACAACGCCCGCTTGGCCGCGCAAATCGCATCAGAGCTGAACACCACCAGCTGAACACCGCATTCACCCGGCGTCTGCACGGCATCTTGCATCGGCCTGTCCGCCTTCATACATACATCTTAACCGTGGTTAATTGGGCGTAACCGGCATGTCTCCTTCCCCCCGGCCGCCACGTCGCGGCTTCTTCGCGGGTTTGCGCGCCTCGTTCCTGACGGGGCTGGTCATTGTGGCACCCGCCATATTGACGATTTGGCTGATCACGACTGTTGTTGAATTTGTCGACAGCCGTGTAATTCCGCTGATCCCGGCCCGTGTTCTGCCCGAACAGATCACCTTGCTCAACTTGCCCGGCCTTGGCGTGATCGTTGCGCTGGCCTTCACGTTGATCGTCGGGTGGCTGGCCAAGGGATATATCGGCCGCAGCTTGATCCAATGGTCCGAGGACCTGGTGGCGCGCATGCCGGTCGTGCGGTCGATCTACAATGGCCTCAAGCAGATCGCCGAAACCGTCTTCGCGCAGGGAAATACGTCCTTCAAGAAAGCCTGCCTGGTGGAATACCCGCGCAAAGGCATCTGGGCGATGGCCTTCATCTCGACGGAAACAAAGGGCGAAGTCGCGGGCAAGATCGATGACGAGGGCGGCATGACGTCCGTGTTCCTGCCGACCACACCGAACCCCACATCGGGGTTCTTGTTGTTCGTCCCCACAAAAGACGTAATCGTTTTGGACATGACGGTCGAAGAGGCCGCAAAGCTGGTGATTTCCGCCGGTCTGGTTGCGCCGGACCCGGAAAACCCCGGCAAGGTGCGGGTCAATGGCCGTCGCCGTGCCACGCCGCAAGACGCGGGCGGGGCCAGTTCCTAGCCGAACATCTGGGTCAGGTCGACGGTCGCGCGCTCCCCGATATCCGCGGCATGAGCGTCGAGGAACCCGCCGGCAGCGGTTCTGCCGGCCCGAAACAACGTATCCAACAGCATTGGTGTCGGCGCGATCTTGGTGCGCGCGGACAGGCTGCGCATCAGTCCGTCGTCCGCGATCATATGGACCAATACGTCCTTCATCGTGCCGGGTGCCAGGCTGCCCTCTGTCAGCAAGCGTTTGACGAAATGAATCGCGCGCAGGTCGCGCAACATCGCAGAGTTGAAGCTGATCTCATTGATCCGGTTCAATATTTCCGGCGCGCTGTCGGGGATGTCGGGGCGGAACTGCGGGTTGATCGACACGATCACCAAGTCATCTGGCAAGGCGGGATCATAAAGTGGGTGCAACGCGGGATTGCCCGAATACCCCCCGTCCCAATAGGCTTGTCCGTCGATTTCCACCGCCTTGAACACGGTCGGCAAACACGCCGAGGCCAGAATGGCCTGCTGCGTCACATCGTGGCCCGTAAACACGCGCACCTTGCCCGTATGCACGTTGGTTGCCGCCACGAACAGCCGTGGGCCCTCATCAGCACACACTTCGTCCAGCTTGAACGCATCCACGACCGATGACAGCGGGTTGCGCCACATTGGCCCCCAGTCATAGGGGCTGATGACCTGCGCGGCCAGATCGGCGGGCGACACTGGCATCATCGCTTCGCTGACCCGCGCCGCCATCGAAGCAGAGGGCAGGAACGGGCGAAACCACCCCAGATTGCGCAAATCTCCAACGCCGCCGATACGTTCCCAAAGGGCGCGCAGATTGGCGCGGGCGCCGTCGCGCCCCCCCGTCACCAATCCGGCCTTCAGCGCGGCCCCATTCAACGCCCCGGCAGACGTGCCGCTGATCGCAGCGATCTCCAGCCACTCTTCGTCAAGAAGCCGGTCCAGAACGCCCCAGGTGAAGGCCCCATGCGCCCCGCCGCCCTGAAGGGCCAGGTTGATCCGTCGGGTCTGCATGTCTGCCCTCATCTTTGTGCTCTAAATATCCCGGGGGCGCGCCCGGCAGGGCGCGGTGGGGGCAGCGCCCCCGTCCGGCGTAGCCCCGTCAGGGGCAAACGCCGCTTTGAATCGCTGTCTCGAACGGCCCTCTTACAGCGCCGTCCAACCGCCATCGACCGAAATAGTCGTGCCGGTGATCTGATCCGCTGCCGATGAGCACAAGAACGTTGCCACACCGCCCACCTGTTGTGTCGTCGCAAATTCACCCGAGGGTTGGCGCGCCAACATGACCTGCTTGATCACCGTTTCGCGGTCCATATTGTGCGTTTTCATTTGCTCGGGGATCTGCTTTTCGATGATCGGCGTCAAAACGTAGCCTGGGCAAATCGCGTTGCAGGTCACGCCTTGGCCAGCGGCCTCCAGTGCCGTGACTTTGGTCAGCCCGACCACCCCGTGCTTGGCCGCGACATAGGCGGATTTGTAAGGCGAGGCCGTCAAACCATGGGCCGATGCGATGTTGATCACCCGCCCCCAGCCGCGCGCATACATCCCCGGCAGCGCCGCGGCCGAACAATGAAATGCCGAACTCATGTTGATGGCGATGATCGCGTCCCATTTGTCTTGCGGAAACTCTTCGATCTTGGCGACATATTGAATGCCCGCGTTATTCACCAGAATGTCGCAACCGCCCGCTTGCTCGATCAGCGCGTGACACTCTGCTGGCTTGGACATATCGGCTTTGATGTAGCGCGCAGTGACGCCAAATTCGTTGGCCAGACTGGCGGCCAACGCGTGATCGTCAGCGGTGTCCGTGAACGAGTTCAGAACCACGTCAGCCCCAGCCGCGGCCAGAGACCGGGCGATGCCCAACCCGATCCCCGAGTTTGAGCCGGTGATGATTGCGGTGCGGGAGTTCAGCGGGGAGTCGGTCATGGTGCCCTCTAGACGATGTTGCAGGTGCAGCATACCGGGATGCACGGTAAACGCCAGAGCCAAAAAAAACGCCCGCACAAGGCGGGCGTCAGTCGTTGAGGCAGGTTTCATACAGGCAAGAAACCTATCGAGCAGTGTCATTCTTATAGCGTTTCTATCTGAACTATCCAAGCTAAAAGTTTGATTACTAGGGCTTACACGGCTACCTAGGGTTTACCAGGAGTTTGCCGAAAGGATTGTTTCCATGCCGTGCACAATCATACGCCGCCTAGTCGGCCTGACCCTGTTGTTAACCTTTATTTCAACGCTGCAAGGCCCGCTTGCATCCGGGGCCGCAGCGCAACCCCTGCATGGCATCGCTATGTATGGGGACCCGGCCTTGCCACCAGATTTCGTGTCTTTGCCCCAGGCGAACCCGAATGCGCCCCAGGGCGGGCGACTGGTTTTTGCGGAAACCGGCGGGTTTGATTCGCTCAATCCCTACATCCTGCGCGGGTCCGCACCCTGGGGTGTTGGCCTGCTGACCGTGCAAAGCCTGTTGGGGCGAAACTACAACGAACCCTTCGCGCTTTACGGCGTTTTGGCTGAAACAGTTGAGACAGATGACGCGCGCAGCTTCGTCGAATTCACCTTGCGCGAATCGGCTCGGTTCTCGGATGGGCAGCCCGTAACCATCGAAGATGTGATGTGGTCGTTCGAGACATTGGGCACGCAGGGGCACCCCCGCTACCGCAACGCCTGGGCGAAAATTGCCACGATGGAACAAACCGGGCCGATGTCGGTGCGGTTCACCTTCACCGAACCGGACCGGGAATTGCCGCTCATCCTCGGCCTGCGTCCGATCCTTCAACGGGCGCAGTTTGACACCAACTCGGGCGGGCGCGACTTTGATGCGTCGTCGCTGGATCCGGTAATCGGCTCCGGTCCCTATGTCGTCGACAGTGTGGATCCCGGGCGCTCCATCACCTTTCGGCGCAATCGCGATTGGTGGGGTGATGCCCTTCCGTTCTTCGCCGGCCAGCACAATTTCGATGAAATCCGCTATGAATACTTTGGCGATCAAGCGGTGGCCTTTGAGGCGTTCAAAGCCGGGCTGATCAGCGTCTGGCGCGAACCCAACGCCGCCCGCTGGGACGACAGCTATGACTTCCCAGCAGTGGCCGAGGGGCGTGTGAGCCGGGTTGAGATCCCGCACCAGCGCCCGTCAGGCATGAGTGGCTTTGTATTCAACACCCGCCGCCCCGTGTTCACCGACTGGCGCGTGCGCGAGGCGCTGATCCTGGCCTTCGACTTCGATCAAATCAACGACACCGTGAATGGCGGGGCCGAGCCGCGCATCACCTCGTATTTCGGCAATTCGCAGCTGGGTATGCGCCCGGGCCCCGCCGAGGGGCGCGTTCAGGCCCTTTTGGCCCCCTTTGCCGACAGTTTGCCCGCCAGTGCCCTGAATGGATACGCCCTGCCACCAACTGACGGGCGCAACGCCCGCCGCAATTTCAGGACTGCCACGCGGCTCTTGTCCCAGGCTGGCTGGGCGGCTGACGACCGGGGCATCTTGCGCAATGCCAACGCCGAGGCCTTCACGTTCGACATCCTGCTGCGCCAGGGGTCATCGGAACAACAGGCCATCGCCAATAGCTACATCGGCGCGTTGGAGCGCCTGGGGATCACCGCCACACTGACGGTCATCGACTCGGCGCAATATGTCGAGCGCACCAATCGCTATGACTTCGATATGACCTATCTGCGCCGCTATATGTCGCTGTCGCCCGGCAATGAACAAACCCTGTATTGGGGCGCGAACGGGGTCGACACACCCGGCACGCGCAACTTGGCGGGGGTCAATCAGCCGGCGGTCGAGGCAATGATCCAGGCCATGGTCGAAGCCAGTGATCCAGAGGATTTCACAGCCGCAGTTCGGGCATTGGACCGGGTTTTGATGGCCGGGCGGTATGTGATTCCGTTCTGGTACGCGCCGACCAGCCGCCTTGCCGTGGCCGAGGGATTGCATTTCCCCGAAACCTTGCCCATATATGGGGACTGGACCGGCTTTCTACCCGAAGTATGGTGGTATCACCCATGAAACGGATTATCCTTCCTGCCCTGCTGCTGGCCACTCTGGTTGTGGCGGGCTGCAACACTGTCGAAGGCGCGGGCCGGGACATCTCGGGCGGGGCCAATGTGGTGCGCGGCTGGTTCACCCGCTGAACGGCCTCAGCCCTCCAATGATGTGACCCACAAGATCGTTGCGTCCTCTGGGCTCAGGCTGATGACGTTGTGGCCCATGGCCCCGTCATAATATGCGCTGTCACCGCGTTTCATATCCATTGGGGCGTAGAATTCCGTGAAAAGCCGGATTTGGCCGGTCAGCACGAACAGAAATTCTTCGCCGTCATGACGCACCCAGCCGTCGAAATCCTCGAAACTGCGGGCACGGATGCGGGCGCGGTAGGGCAACATGGATTTGCGCGTCAACCCACCCGCCAGCAGCTCATGCTCATAGGTCGTGGTGACATGGGCCTCACCCTCGCCGTTTGGCGTGTGGGTCATGCGGCCCCTGGCGGTGGCCGCTTTGGGCGGCGTGAACAGTTGCGGCACAGAAATGCTTAGCCCCTCTGCCAGCTTTTTCAGCCCGTCATAGGTCGGCGACATCTGCCCGTTTTCGATCTTGGACAGGGTTGAGCGCGCCAGGCCAGCCGCCTGCGCCGCCTGTTCCAACGTCCAGCCACGGGCCTTTCGCAGGGCACGCACCCGTTCGGCCAGGTCAACCGGATCGGCCAGGGCCTCTTCTCCGCTCAGGCGGGCGATGCGCAAGATGCCGGGGTTGGTCAGGTCACTCATGGGATCAATCTGCTTTCGTCGCCCGGCTTTTGCGTCAAATTCCCCGGCTTGTCGAGGGCAGAGCACTGCGCCCCCGCCCCCTTGTCCTTTGACGGTCTGCCGGTTACCTCCAAATCATGCACGCGTTAATTGATAACCGCCCTGCCCCCGCCTGCCCCGCGCCATTCAACGTGGCGCAGTATGTGCTGTCCGCAGGGTTCGCCACGCCTGACAAGATCGCGCTTCAAGTGCTGAGCGTCACGCGGGCTGAGCGGTGGTCCTTTGCGGCCCTGACCGCTGCCGTGCGCGGGGTTGGAACCGGCCTGCTGGCACTGGGCCTGACACCCGGCGACCGCGTGCTTTTGCGGTTGGACAATACCGTGGATTTTCCGCTGGCTTTTCTGGGCGCGCTGGCAGCGGGGCTGGTGCCGGTGCCGACATCCTCGCAACTGACAACGCCGGAAATCACCGGCATGGCCGGGCAAATTTCCCCTGCGCTGATCATCGCTGCACCCGGTGTGGCCCTGCCTGACCATCCCGCCCCTGTGACCGACGCGGCGCAGCTGAAAACATGGCGCAATCTGCCGCCTTGCGATTGGCATTTGGGGGATCCGAACCGGCTGGGATACTTGATTTTTACGTCCGGAACCTCAGGCCGCCCGCGTGCCGTGATGCACGCGCACCGCGCCGTCTGGGCCCGCCGCATGATGTGGGACGATTGGTATGGCCTGACGTCCGGCGACCGGCTTTTGCACGCCGGGGCGTTCAACTGGACCTACACGCTGGGCACCGGCCTTCTGGACCCGTGGGCAAAGGGGGCGACCGCGCTGATCCCGGCATCGGGCACCGACCCGGCACAGCTGCCGCTGCTGCTCAAACGTTTCGATGCCACGATCTTTGCCGCCGCGCCGGGAATTTACCGGCAGTTGCTGAAATCACCCTTGCCGCCCATGCCGCGCCTGCGCCACGGCCTGTCAGCGGGTGAAAAACTGCCCGCCGCCACGCGGGAGGCCTGGCACACGTCCACCGGAATACCGGTATTTGAGGCCTTGGGCATGTCTGAAGTGTCCACCTATGTGTCGCAGGGGCCAAACCGACCGAGCACGCCTGATGGCTCGGGCCACCCGCAAACCGGCCGCTGCATCGCCGTTTTGGGGCCAGACAACACCCCCGTGGCGCGGGGCGAGGCCGGGGAAATGGCCGTCAGCGCCGACGATCCTGGCCTGTTTCTGGGCTATTGGGGGCAGGATGCCGAAACCCGCGCCCGTTTTTCCGGGGCGTGGTTCAAGACCGGCGACACGGTCCTGATGGCCCCGGACGGCGCGATCCGGTTTCTTGGCCGCGATGATGACATGATGAACGCAGGCGGCTACCGCGTCTCGCCGATGGAGGTTGAAGCCAGTTTCGACGGGTGCGCCGGGATCACCGAATGCGCCGCTGTCGAATTGCCGGTGCGGGCGGGCGTATCCGTGGTCGCGCTGTTTTACGTGGCGGGCACACCAGCCCCGACTGAGGATGCGCTGGCGGCCCATGCGCAGGCCAAACTGGCCCGCTATAAACAACCGCGTCTGTTCGTCGCTATGGACAGTCTGCCGAAAAGCGCCAACAACAAATTGAATCGCACGTCGCTGCGACAGACCTGGAAAGGCTGACATGAGCACCAAACTCGACATCTACTCGGATCCGATCTGCCCCTGGTGCTACATCGGCAAAGCCCGTCTGGAACGGGCGTTGCAGTTGCGCCCGGATCATCCTTTCGTGATCACCTGGCATCCGTTCATGCTGAACCCCGGCATGCCCGCCCAGGGTATGGATCGGCGCGAGTATTTGCAGGCCAAGTTCGGGGCACCGGACGATGTTCTGAAGGCCTATCTGCCCGTGCAGCAGGCGGCCGATCAAGACGGGCTGCCCATTGAGCTGTCAAAGATCACCCGCACGCCATCCACGCTGGATGCGCACCGCCTGATCCACTGGGCCGGGCTGGAGGAGCGCCAGAACGCCGTGGTCAACGCGTTATTCCATGCCTATTTCATCGAAGGTCAGGATATCTCGAAGCCAGAGGTGCTGGAAACGATCGCCGAGGCCTGCGGCATGGACCGGGCGATGACCACGCGCCTTTTGGCCACCGATGCCGATACGCAAGATATCCGCACCCGTGATGCCGAAATCCGTGATCGCGGTCTGCAAGGTGTTCCTGGCTTTCTTATCGGTCGGACCTATGTCGTGTCAGGCGCGCATCCGACCGACTTTTGGGTGCAGGTGATCGACGATTTGGCGAAAGCTGTAAAATGACCCCAACCAGGAACATGGGCTTCGTGGAATTCGTGGCCTTTACGGCGCTGATGTTTGCATCGGTCGCCTATGCCATTGATTCCATGTTGCCCTTGATAATTCCCATGGGCGAAGACCTGTCGCCGAATTCCGTGCAAAGCGCGCAACTGGTGATCACCAGCTTTGTCTTTGGGTTGGGGTTGGGCACCTTGGGCATCGGCCCGGTGTCCGACGCCTTTGGCCGCCGGCCGGTGATTGTGGCCGGGATCGTTGTGTATATGATCGCGGCAGCGCTGGCGGCCTTGAGCACCAGCATGGAAATGCTGCTGGCCGCCCGCTTTTTGCAAGGGCTGGGGGTCGCGGCGCCACGTGTCGTCACGCAGGCCTTGGTGCGTGACCAATATGCAGGCCGGGTCATGGCGCGTCTCATGTCGTTTTCGATGACATTGTTCGTGCTGGTGCCGGCCATTGCCCCGTTGATGGGGGCCACGCTTGGCAACCTGTTCGGCTGGCGCGCCATATTCTGGAGCTTCCTGGTCTTTGGCGCGGTTTCCGGCCTGTGGCTTTGGTTTCGGCAGCCTGAAACGCTGCCCCCCGAACGCCGCGTGCCGCTGCAGGTCAAGCCGGTGCTGCGCGCCTTTTCCGAGGTGTTTGCCAACAAGCAAGTGATGGCCTACCTCAGCGCGCTGACCTTTGGCTTCGCGTCGATGTTTGTCTGGTTGTCCACAATCGCGCCCATTTTTGACGAGGTCTACGGCCGTGCGGACAGCTTTCCGCTGTGGTTCGCGGTCAGCGCCCTGCTGTCGGCGCCGGGTAGCCTGGTCAACGCCTATCTGGTCATGCAGTTGGGAATGCGGCGGCTGATCTTTATCGCACTGGTGGGGCAGCTTTGCCTGATTGCCGCCGTTGGTTTGCTGTTCCTTCTGGGCGGGCATGTGCCGTTCTGGCTGTTCTTCGTGTTTATGGTCAGCCATTTCTTCACGGTCGGCCTGATCTTTGGCAATCTCAACGCCCTGGCGCTGGAGCCGCTGGGGCATGTGGCGGGCACGGCCAGTTCGGTGATGGGTGGCGTGTCTACCATGGTTTCTGCGGCGGTCGCAGCCCCGATGACCATGCTGTACGACGGCACCATCGCCCCGTTGGTGGCGGGCGTGGGGTTTTGCGCCGTGGCGTCGCTTGTCTCGATGCTGGTTGCGCGTCGCTGGGATTGACCAGCGTCAGGCGCACCCGGCGTCAGCGCGCAACCTATCCCGGTTCAAGGCCAGCCATTGCGCCGTGATCAACAGCGGCGCGTTTTCGATCTCTCCGCTGTCCATCAGATCCCGAAGCCGCTGATACGATATCACATGCGCGCGAATGTCCTCGGCCTCGATTTCCAGACCGGAAACCCCTTGCGCACTATCAGGCAGATCGGCGATGCCAACATAGGAAATCACGTATTCCGTGACCGCGCCGGGGCTGGGAAAGTAGCGGTGCACGGGCAACAGCGCGCTCATCTTCAGCTTCGCTTCTTCCCAGGTTTCCCGGTGCGCTGTCTGTTCGGGCGTCTCATTCGGGTCGATACGCCCGGCGATGGGTTCCAGTGACCAGGCGTTGGCGTCGCCCCGCGCGTAGGGGCCAAAGCGAAACTGCTCGACCAACATCACCACGTCGCGGACCGGGTCATAGGGCAGGACAACAACGGCGTCACACATGATGAACCCGGCGCGGGTGACCGTATCACTGTGCGACCCATCGAACCTGCGAAACTGCATGTCAGCTTCTTCAACACCGAAATACCAGGTGTAGGGCCTGCGCAATTCCTTCAACACGATATCCCCGTCCCCGACCGTGCGGCGCAGGGTGGCCGGTGTGGGGTGCGCCAAAGCCCGGCGACGGCTGGCCGCGCGGTTTTGCAACATACCGAACCGGGCAAAGATTGCTTCGGGCCGGGCAACCTTCAGCAATTCCATCACCTCGGTCGCGACATCAACCGACAAGTGCCCCGGCCCCGCCACCCAACGCTCAAGCGACCATTCGTCGCCCGCCGTCCAAAGCCCGGGGCGCGGCACATAGATCAGCGCCGGTTCGGGCCCGTTTGCTGTGGACACAGTGATCGAAACCGGATCATAGCCGAAAATCCGCTCATACGCGTGCAATCGGTCCCGTGCTGCCGCGTTCGGGCGGATCAAAAGCCCGCGCGCCACAGCCCCGGCACGCGGCGCGAACAAGGGAAACTCCTGTTGGTGCCCGGCACCGGACACCGCATGAGCAATCACATGATCGGCCAACTCGGCGGCTTGAACCGGCACAGATGCGCCCGCGACACGGTCCAGCAACGGCAGATGCCGCAAGGTGCCGTATAGGAAAATGGCATTACCGGTCATTGCGGCGCCGCTCAAAAAGGGCATTCAGCACGTGCAACGATATGCCGACGACCACCGCTCCGATGGCCACCTGGATCAGATAGCTGGGCACCAAGGCCCGGTTCAGCCAATCGAGCACGATTTCGAAGTATCCCAGCAAGGTTTCCATCACCTCGGAGTATTGGCGGCGGTAGCCACGGATGAAAATCTCACCGATCCCAAGGATCATTGCCGTGCCGATTGCCGTCAGCACAACGGCCTGCAGTGTCGCGTAAATGCTGAACCAAAGCGCCCGGCCAACGAGCCCGCCCAAAAACACCCATCCAACGACGAAAGCGACGCGCACGGCATACCAGATATATGTCATTCCCAGATCAATATCGGGATCATAGAGCGGCTCATAGGCGACCGCCGCGAAATAGGCGAGCGCCGCCAGAAACACGGCAGAGACTGGCCGGATCAGGGTAAACATCTAGAACCTCGTCACAAAGGGGCACCCCTGGCGACGGGTCAGGCCGGTCGGCGCAGGGTAATTTGCGTGACGTCACAGATACCCGTGTGAAACGCCGCCGCGCAAGAGGTGAGGTAAAAGTCCCACATGCGCTTGAAACGCTCGTCATACCCCATGGCCTGCAAACGTTCCCATTTGGTGTTGAAAACCTCGTGCCAGCGCCGCAGCGTCAGGCTGTAGCTTTCGCCAAATTCAATCGACGACATCCATCGCAATCCGGCGGCCTTTGCCTGGCGCTCGAATTCCAGCGGCGATATCAGCATTCCGCCGGGAAAGATGTATTTCTGGATGAAATCAACGTTCTTTCGGTAGGAAGGAAACCGTTCATTCGGCACGGTGATCACTTGAATGGTCGCCTTGGCGCCGTCTTTCAGGTGCTTGCGCACCGCGTTGAAATAGGCGGGCCAGTATTTTTCGCCGACAGCCTCGAACATCTCGATCGAAGCGATGCCGTCATAGCGTCCGGTTTCGTCCCTGTAGTCTTGCAATTTGATCTCGACCCGGTCGCTTAACCCCGCGCGTGCGATCCGCTCAACGGCAAAGTCATGTTGCGCCTGGCTGATGGTCAGACCGGTCACTTTCAACCCGCGTTTGCCCGCCGCATATTCTGCAAAGCCGCCCCAACCACAGCCGATCTCCAGAACATGGTCGCCGTCGCTTACCCCCAAAGAGTCCACCAGCGCCGCATATTTCGCTTCTTGCGCCTTTTCCAGGCTTTCCTGCCCGGTGTGAAACAAGGCCGATGAATACGTCATCGAGTCGTCCAGCCATTCGGCATAAAAGTCGTTGCCCAGGTCATAGTGATACGAGATATTCTTTTTTGCCTGACGTTTGGAATTGCCCCGCAGCCAGTGACGAACCCGTTCATAGGCGCGCACCAATGCCACCCCGGTGAATTCATCCAACACAGCCGGATTGTCCTGAAACACCACGTCCATCAAGCCCTGCAAATCGGGCGTCGTCCACCATCCGTCCAGATAGGCGTCGCAAAAGCCAAGATCGCCTTCGCGGATCAGCCGGGCAAAGCTGTCCGGGTTGTGGATATGGACTTCGGCTGACGGCCCAGCCTGGTGGCCCTGCACCCGAAAACACCGACCGTCCGGCAAGATGATATCCAGCCGTCCAAAATTGATCTGCTGCAACTGAGCAAAGGCCGGCTTGAAATAGCGCGGCAAATTTGCGTGGCCATCGGCGCTGGTCAGTATCTCCATGGCCAAACCCTCCCCGTTGTCATCTTTCCGTTTTTCAAAAGTCTAACCAAGCTTCGCCACGGCGCAAAACGTTATTTCACACTTTGCAAAGCTGCCAACGCGCGCGCGCGTCCGGCTTTCAGGTCAACAAGGGGGGCCGGATAGGCGTCATCGGGCGACAGCGCCCACGACCGCGGTATCGCCTGGAAATAGGCCAAAGCGTCATGCGCGGGGCTGGCCACACCTTCAGCAATGAAGTTCGCGCGATAGGCGCCTGATTTATCAAAATTTTCAGCTTGTAGGGCTGGGTTAAAGATGCGGAAATATGGCGCGGCGTCTGGCCCGCATCCGGCAACCCACTGCCACCCCATCGCGTTCGAGGCCGGATCCCAGTCCGTCAGGCAATCCGCGAACCAGTCCAGACCTATTTTCCAGTGCGTTAACAAATGCTTGGTCAGGTAACTTGCGACAATCATACGGCTGCGGTTGTGCATGGTGCCGGTCACATACATTTCGCGTAGCCCGGCGTCGACAAGTGGCTCTCCGGTTCGGGCACGCCGCCATGTTTCCGCGACGTCACTGTCCCCGCGCCACGGAAAGCAATCCCAATCCGAACGCCAGTTTTGGGTCAGGATGTGGGGGGTATTAAACGTCAGGTGGTGCGCGAAATCGCGCCACGCCAGTTCCTTGCGGAAATGTTCGGCACCGCTGTGGCCGGGGTGTGACGCGGCAAAAAGCTGCGCGGTATGCCAGATGCGGCGCGGTCCGATCTCACCATAGGTCAGGTTTTCTGACAAACCAGACACCGCCTTACGCGCCGGGAAATCGCGATCGGTTCGGTAGTGATCGACCGGGCCATTCAGGAACCTGTTCAGCCGGGCAAGCGCTGCATCCTCTCCCACCTGCGCGTGGCGGGCCAAAATCGGCGCGCCCCGGTTCATCCCTGCGCCCAAACGCCACTTGTCCAACGTGTCCGAGCGCGGTTGCTCAAGATAAAATGTCAGACGTTTAGGCGCAGGATACGCGGCCTCTACCCCACGTGCCGAAAGCGCGCGCCAGAACGGAGAATAGACCTTGTAATAGCCGCCAGTGCCGGTTTCCACTTGCCACGGCTCGATCAGGCAATGCCCGTGAAAGCTGCGGACCTCAATCCCGTCTTGGCGCAGCGTGGCCTTGATGTCGCCGTCACGTCGGCGGGCCTGCGGGTCGTATAGGCGTGACCACCAGACCCCGTCTGCCCCGGAATCGGCGATCACTTCACGCAGAACCGCCTGCGCGGATCCGCGTCGCAACACCAGATGACCACCCAGCCCCGAAAGCCGCCGCGCAAAGGCTGCAACGGCTTCACCAAAGCGCCAGCGCGCAGCTGCGCCAATGCCGGTGACGCTGTCATCGGCTATAAACACCGCGATCAAAGGCCGGCCGCTGGCCGCCGCCGCAGCCAGCATCGGGTTGTCGTCCAGCCGCAGATCGCGGCGGAACCACAAGATTAAGGGGCGCATTCATACCTCACAGCACACGGTCAAGCGCACCGATCAGCTGGTCCACTTCGGCCCGGCTGGTGTAGTGCACGAAACTCATACGCAGCACCCCGAGGTTTGGATCAATGCCCTGGGCGTTCAGGGCACGATCCGCGTAAAACGTGCCCCCACCCGCCATCACGCCATACCCCGCCAGGGCCTGCGCCAATGCCTCACCCCCCTGTTCGGCTTGGACCGCCACAGTGGGCGCACGGCGTTTGGCATCCTGTGGGCCGATCAGGCGCAATTCATTGCGCGTTCCAAGGTAATCCAGCAGCGGCTGCAACAGCGCGGTTTCATGCGCGCGCATCACGTCATGCAACAAACCGGCACGCCCCTTCGCATCCAACGCCGCACCGCCATGGCGCACCGCCATAAGATCCACGTAATCCGCCATCCCGGCACTGGCAGCAACCTGCGCATGATCCGGGCCAGCCGGGGTAAAGCGTTTATACAGGCTGTCGGCGTTGAAATAGTGCCCCTGATTGGGCAACGTCATACCCAGATCACGCCGCATCACCATGATGCCCTGATGCGGGCCATATGTTTTATACGCTGAAAACAAATAGATATCCGGCCCCAATGCGCCCACATCGGCAAACCCATGCGGCGCATAGCTGACCCCGTCCACGCAAACATAGGCCCCGGCATCATGCGCCATTTGGGTGATTTCTGCGACGGGGTTCACCTCTCCGACAACGTTCGAGCAATGCGGGAAACACAGCAGCTTCGCGCCGGGCAGCAGCGCCTGCAGCCGGTCCAAGGGCAGATGCCCCGTCACCGGATCGATCTGCCACTCGCGCACTTCGATCCCGGCTTCGGCAAGGCGTCGCCACGGGCCGGTGTTGGCCTCGTGATCCTGGTTGGTGACGATGATCGCGTCACCCTCGGAAAGGTGCTGCCGAAAGGCCTGCGCCAGAACATAGGTGTTTTGCGTTGTGGAGGGGCCAAACGACAGCTCATCAGTCGCCACGCCCAACATCGCCGCAAGCCGGCTGCGCGCTTCGTCCATTTCCTCGCCTGCAAGGAGAGACGCCTCATAGGGCGCATAGGGCTGAACTTTGCGCTGATGGTAATAGCGAAACAGCCGGTCGATGACCGGTTTCGCTGTATAACTGCCGCCTGCGTTCTCAAAAAAGGCCTGCCCCTGAAGGCTGGGTTCTGCGAAAGCGGGGAACTGGGACCGGGTGAATTCAACGTCAAGCTGCATGCGATTCTCCTGAATTTTGGCCACGATATGCGGGCAATTCCTTGCCGACCAGAGCATCAGGATTGTTGACACGATTCGCACTGTCTGACATTCTGACGCCACACATAAAAAAAAGCTTAAAAAGCAGTAGGTTGATGGCATGGGCACTAAACAACCCCCCAAAGGGCGGGCGGCTGACCGCGTGAGCGCGATTGCGTCGGTTCTACAAGACAACATACTGACCGGGCATTATGCACCGGGCGACAGGTTGCCATCCGAGGCAGATCTGTGCGCGCACTTTGACGTGTCTCGTCCCACCCTGAGAGAGGCGTTGGGGCGATTGACAGCGCGGGGTCTGATCGTGGCACGGCGGGGGGCTGGTGGCGGTGCGTTTGTGACGCAACCCACGGTGGATCAAGCAAGCGGTCAGATATCGACGTTGATCGCGCTGGCGACACGAATGGACGGCAATGTGCATCGCCCGTTGCTGACTGAAACCCGCATTCAGCTTCAGATGGGGTGCGCCGAATTGGCGGTGCTCCGGCAGGCGGATATCGGCGACATGCGAACCGAAATCGATCTGCAATCCGACTTTTCGATTGGGGATGCGGAATTCATCGCTTCGGTTCGGCGCATGCATCTGGCGTTGGCGGCAGCCTGTGGAAATCCATCCATGGCGATGTTGGCGCAGGGGTTGATCGAGGCTGAGTTTGCCGTCACCGACACCGACGGCTACCCCACGCGGGTGCGCGCGCGGTTCTTGTCGTATCATGTGCGGATCGCCAACGGGATTGCCGGGGGACGGGCTGACGATATGCGCGCGGCCCTTGTCGAACTGTGGGGATTTGAACAGAACCGGGATTCAGAGGCCTCGGACGATGGCAGCGCACAGATCGAACGCCCACCGCGCATGCGTGACTTGCGGCTGCCGCCGGTGCAGCGCCTGACACCCAGCGACTCCAGCGACGACAGCGCCGCCTGACCGGGCTAATCGGACATGGAAAAGTCCTTACGCCACCGGGTTTCACGGCTTGTAGACCCAGAGATGCACGGCCAGCCAGGGCTATCCGTCTTCAACAAGTGGCTGATCGTCTGTGTCCTGGTGGCCGTGGCGATCGGCATAGTTGAAACCGAAGCCCGCGTGATTGAGCGGTATGGCGGTCTGATGACGGCCCTCAAGGGCCTGTTGTTCCTCATCTTCGGTGTCGAATACGGATTGCGGCTTTGGGTTGCATCGTTGAACCCGCGGTTCCGATCGGCCTGGGCCTTTGCACTAACCCCCGCCGCGTTGCTGGATCTTGCTGTTCTGGTCAGTTTTGCAATGCCCTTTCTGGGGGTCGAGGGCACCGTCTTCAGGCTGTTTCGACTGTCACGTTTGATCCGGCTGGCCCGGATTGGGCGTTACAGCCGCGCCATGAACCTGTTGATCGAGGCAATCCGCTCCCGCGATATCGAACTGGTGATGAGCGTGGGCATCGCGCTGGGGGTGATGGTGGCCTCGGCAACCTTGTTGTACATCGTCGAAGGCCCGGCACAGCCCGAGGCGTTTGGCTCCATCCCGCGGGCGTTGTGGTGGGCCGTCGCCACGTTGACCACCGTGGGTTACGGGGATGTCGTGCCGGTCACGGGATTGGGGCGCATTCTGGCTGCCATCACCGCGCTGTGCGGGATCGGGTTGATTGCCCTTCCAACAGGTGTTCTTGCCGGTGCCTTTTCCGACGCGATCCGGCGCGCCCGCGAAGACGGGCATCGCAAACCCGGTGAGGACCCCTAGGAACGCGTCAAAAGGCGGGCGGCGACCTGCTTCACGTCTCATATCATCTGTCTGCGCGTCCCCCCTTGAGCCGGCATCGGTCTGCCCCTATATTACAAAGTGTTCCGGGCAACCGGGGCTATGGACATAAACGCGCTCGTCATAAGCGGTTCGGACCCGGGGGCGGTACCCGGCGGCTCCACCAAACACCCTTCATTGGGGGCGAATGGGGCCGAAATAGGATCGACGAACGTCTAAAGGGGTTAGCTTTGTCTCGGCGGGGTACCACCGTTATCGGTCCGTTTTGTACAGTTGCCAATGACAACCGTGCTCCGGTAGCAGTCGCTGCGTAAGCAGTTGACGAACACCGAAACTTAAGTCCTTGCGCTTAGCCGCGTAAGGCGGGGTTCGCAGGCACCTGGCAACAGAAGCCTGCACTTTCTTCACCCCCCGCCATGTTCACCCCCCGCCATGTTTACCCACTGCCATGTTCACACTGCGTCCTGTTCACTCGGCGCCCGATTGCGTGATGTCGCTGTAAAAGCACGGCAGCCAGCGACTGCGCAACAGCGAGGCCGCACCGTATTCCGCAAAATCAAGATCATAGACGCCCGGGCACAGATCCAGGTCCAGCAGCATCAGCCGCAAAACGTCGTCGCGCAAAAAGCAACTGGCCTCATTGGTTGCAGGGTCACTGCCCCCCCGGCAATCCTGGTCCGCCCGGTCCCAAGCGCCCAGCAAGTGCCGCATGGCCAGCCCTTGGAACGACGCGCCCGGCAGGCCGTTTCCCTTTGAAGTCAGCGCGGCATAGGCTTCGATGGAATACCGTTGCACCATCTCGATACAGATCACATCAGACCCACAACTGCGGCGGCTGTGCAGAAGATCCGCCCCGTAGGCCCGGATAAACGGCCGACCGCGGTCGCTGACAACCTGCGCGTACCCGGCGGCCACCTGATCATCCAGCAAAGCCAGCGACTGGGTGTCGCAAATGGCGTATTCATCCGGCGTGGTGGCGCGGGCGCAATCGAAGCTGGACGTGGCCGCCGCCGGCCCGGACAGAACCAGCGCAGACACTAAAAGCGCCATGGCACCCGCCGCAGCGGTGCAAAGATGTTTCATGCGGTCCTCTCCTCACTCTTACCGACAGGCTAAACCCAGGTCCGGCACCAAACACCTCACGACCTCGTGACCACGCACAACACCCAGCCATGTCAGGGTGGCACATGCGCCTGACCCGCTTGATCACGGCCCTTGCCGCCAGTTTTGCCCCGATCACGGGCGCGCACGCCTGTTCGATTGCGCTGGTTCTGGCGATGGATGTGTCTGGGTCTGTCGATGCTTATGAATATGAATTGCAGTCGCGCGGCGTGTCGCAGGCCCTGACGGAACCGGCTGTGATGGATGCGTTGGTGTCCGGCAGGGTGGCCATGGCCATTGTGCAATGGTCCGGCGCCATGGAGCAGGCGCTGTCAATTCCGTGGACCCGAATTTCAGAGCCCAACGACGCGCGCGCGCTGGCGCTGCGGATCGGCACCATGCCGCGCGCGTTTGCGGGTGGAAATACCGCGGTCGGCGAAGCCATCCAGGTGTCAGGTGACTTGTTCTCTCAGGTGCCCGACTGTGAACATTGGGTGATCGATGTGTCCGGCGACGGCGACGAAAATGAGGGATTTACCATCGGAGCAGAACGCCGCGCCGCCTTTGATCGCGGGATCACCGTGAACGGCCTGGCTATCGAAGGCGCAGCAACCGGCACCGCGATCACCAATTTCTACCGCCGCTGGGTCGTCACCCCGGGCGGCTTTGTCATCACCGCCCAGCAACACACCGATTTCGCCCGCGCGATCCGCATCAAACTGTTGCGCGAACTGATCCCGCCGATGGCGCAACACCGCATCCCGGATCACTCGCAAACTGTGCAACTTGCGCACTTGCCGTAATTTTCTGCACCTGCACGGGCGCTGCGGTCTTTTCATCCACGGCCAAAGCCCTATGCTGTTGGGTATCGACAGATGATCGCATGAGGGACCGGTATGGACCGCGGAATTGACTACGGAAACCTGATGCACAGCGCGATGCGCGGTCTTATCCGGAAGGTCATGGACAAGATCGCTGCCGAAGGCCTGCCCGGCGCACATCATTTCTTCATCACGCTGAACACCCAGCACCCCGATGTACTGATGGCCGATTGGCTGCGTGCGCGCTATCCTGATGAGATTACCATCGTCGTTCAGCATTGGTTCGAGAACCTGGAGGTCAGCGATGACGGGTTTGCCATCACGCTGAATTTTGGCAATCAGCCCGAACCGCTGTATGTGCCTTTCGATGCCATCTCGACCTTTGTGGATCCGTCGGTGGAGTTTGGCCTGAAGTTTGAGACCCATCTGGACGACGATGAGGACGAGGACGACAGCGTCGAGTTGGACGACGACGAAGCGCCCATGGAACATGTCGAGGATCCGATCGACCCGCCGAAGGCGGGCGAGGTGGTCAGTCTGGATCAATTCCGCAAATAGTTTCCGGTGGCGCTGCGTCTTGGCGGCGCGCTTGGGATTTTGCAGCACGTCGCAACCCAAAAGGCGGCCTTGGACGGGGTCAGGACTTGCATCGTGCCGGTCGCGTTCCCAACTTGATCCAATGACAGCCAGGCAGGAATACCCCACATGAGCAAATCATTGGCCCGCGTCAAACGGGCGATAGAGGAGTGCGGTTTGCAGGCCGTGGTCATGAACCCCGGCCCCAGTCGCACCGCCGAAGCCGCCGCCAAAGCGTGTGAGTGCGCGTTGGATCAGATCGCCAAATCGTTGATATTTCAGGGCCAAAGCGGGGCGATTTACCTGTTCGTAACCGCCGGTGGGAACCGTTTGGACATCGCGCGCGGCGCCGAATTGGCCGGCGAGGCGTTGGACCGTGCGGATGCCGCCACGGTGCGCGCTGTCACGGGTTTCGCGATTGGCGGCGTGGCCCCCATTGGCCATCTGACCGCGCCCAGGATCTTTGCCGATCCGCGATTGACCGATTTCGATACCGTTTACGCCGCTGCCGGAACGCCCAATCACGTCTTTGCGGTGAACCCATGCGCCCTGTTTCAGGCGTGTGGCGCGCAGATTGCCGAGTTCACCGAATGAGCCTGCCACACCCCTATGACGACCCCGCGTTCTATGATCACCTGGTCACCAAGCGGTTTCTGGCGTGGTGCATTGATCTGGTCATCACCTTGGTGCTGGTGATGATCCCATTGATCCTGAGCGCGTTCCTGCTGGTTTTCGTTTTCCCGCTGGTGTGGAGCGCTGTAGCCGTTGCCTATCGCACCGTCATGTTGACGCGCTACGGCGCGACATTGGGCATGATGGTGGCTGCGATCAAGTTGCGCCATCTGGATGCTGAACGCCCCGATGCAATGATTTGCTTGTGGCATTCGGTGATCTATGCGGCCAGCATGGTTTTCGTGTTCCCCCAGATCGGGTCGGTCGTCTTGATGCTGACCACCCCTTATAAACAGGGTTTGAACGACTGGCTGTTGAGCACCACGTTGGTCAACCGGTTTCTGGATAGCTGACGCAGCGCAAGGGCGACCGGCCATCAGAACAGCGCCAAGCACAATCCCCTTGGCGCAGGGCGGCTGGGTTGCTACCTTACCAACACACATGGGTTCTTGACCCGATATGCACAGGGACGGCCCACCGTCCTGCCCTGAAAGGATGGGGCACCGACCATGCGCCATACGCTGCCCATTGCGCCTCAGTTCTACGTCACCGCGCCGCAGCCCTGCCCCTATCTGCCTGGCCAGAGCGAGCGCAAGCTGTTCACCGCTCTGACCGGCGAGTCGGCTCGGGTGTTGAATGACACGCTGTCCAAGCAGGGGTTTCGGCGCTCGCAGAATGTGCTGTATCGCCCCGCGTGTTCGGAATGCGCTGCGTGTTTGTCGGCGCGCATACGGGTCGCGGATTTCCAGCCCAGCCGCAGCCAGCGCCGCACGCAAAAGCGCAACGCCGCGCTGGAACGCGAAGCCACAAGTCCCTGGGCCACGGACGAGCAGTTCAGCCTGTTCCGGCGCTATCTGGACAGCCGTCACGCGGACGGTGGTATGGCGGATATGGATATCTTCGAATTTGCCGCGATGATCGAGGAAACGCCAGTGCGCAGCCGGGTCATCGAATATTCTGAACGCCCCGCCACAGAGCCCGACAAGAAACCCCGCCGCGGTTCAGGCCGGAAGCTGGCGGCTATCTGCCTGACCGATGTGTTGGATGACGGGTTGAGCCTGGTGTATTCCTTTTATGACCCCGACCGAGAGAAAGACGGGCTTGGCACCCACATGATCCTGGACCACGTCGAATTGGCGCGGCAGGTCGGATTGCCATATGTCTATCTTGGCTACTGGGTGCCCGGCAGCGCCAAGATGGCCTATAAGGCACGGTTTTCAGCGTTGGAGGTCTATTTCAACGGGGAATGGCGGTCGGTCGCGGAACTGGATGATCACGACTCTGCGCTGCATCCGCTTTCGGTTCGCCCAATCACCGAACAGGTGGCGGCCATAACCCTCCCACCCGAGCCCAGCCCAAAACCGCCAAGAGGCGCCGGGTAACGCGGCCAACGCTGAACGGCCCGACTCGCGACAGAAAGTTGCGGAAGACTGCGCTTTTGCGACATATTTCCGAAAAGCAGTGTTGACGCTGCCGTGCAGCACTCGTAATGTCCGGCAGAACACGAAGGGATCCGCGGATGTCCGCAGTACTTGTCAATTCCAGGGGGATGACCGGAACGGTATAGTGCCGTTGCCGAATACCCCCAGATTGCCCCCCTCGCAGGGGGTTTTTTAATGCCGAAAATGCCAGCCGGGGACAACGGAGGGCGACAGGAAAAGGTGGAGAAGATCATGTCCCAGCAGATGACCGGAGCACGCATGGTGGTGCAGGCGCTCAAGGACCAGGGTGTCGAGGTCGTATTCGGGTATCCGGGCGGCGCCGTCCTGCCGATCTATGACGAGCTGTTCCAGCAAAACGAGATCAAACACATCCTGGTGCGCCATGAACAGGGTGCTACGCATATGGCCGAGGGCTACGCGCGCTCAACCGGCAAGCCGGGTGTTGTGCTGGTGACCTCTGGACCGGGCGCAACCAACGCCGTGACCGGGATCACCGACGCGCTGATGGACAGCATTCCGATCGTCGTTCTGTCTGGCCAGGTGCCGACCTTCATGATTGGCAATGACGCGTTTCAGGAAGCTGATACCGTTGGCATCACCCGCCCCTGCACAAAGCACAATTGGCTGGTAAAAGAGACCGACAAGCTGGCCGGCACGATCCACGAGGCGTTCCACGTCGCCACGACCGGGCGCCCCGGCCCGGTGTTGGTGGACATCCCCAAGGATGTGCAGTTCGCCGAAGGCACTTACACGCCGCCGCAACAAACCGAGCTGTCACATTACCAACCACCCGTGAAAGGCGATATCGCCGCGATCACTGCGCTGGTGGAGCTGATCGAAACCGCCGAACGCCCCGTTTTGTACACCGGCGGCGGTGTGATCAACTCTGGCCCGGCGGCCTCACAGCTGCTGGTCGAAATGGCCGAGGCGATGAATATTCCCGTGACCTCAACCCTGATGGGGTTGGGCGCCTATCCCGCCAGCGGTGCCAACTGGATCGGCATGCTGGGCATGCACGGGCTTTATGAAGCCAATATGGCGATGCATGGCTGCGACCTGATGATCAATATCGGCGCCCGCTTCGATGACCGGATCACCGGCCGCGTCAACGCGTTTTCGCCCGGTTCGAAGAAGGCGCATATCGATATTGACCCGTCTTCGGTCAACAAGGTGATCCGCACCGATCTGCCAATTATCGGTGACGTCGGCCATGTGCTGGAAGACCTGCTGCGCATCTGGAAATCGCGCGGTCGCAAGGTCAACCGCGACGGGCTGGCCCGCTGGTGGGATCAGATCAACGACTGGCGTGCGGTGAACTGTCTGGCCTACAAGAACGACAGTGACATCATCAAACCGCAATATGCCATGCAACGGCTGGAAGCCCTGACCAAGGGCATGGACCGCTATATCACAACCGAGGTGGGTCAGCACCAGATGTGGGCTGCGCAGTACCTGAACTTCGACGCCCCCAACCGCTGGATGACATCGGGCGGTTTGGGCACCATGGGGTACGGCTTGCCGGCCTCCATCGGCGTGCAGGTCGCACATCCCGAATCGTTGGTGATCAACGTCGCGGGCGATGCGTCCTGGCTGATGAACATGCAGGAAATGGGCACCGCCGTTCAATTCCGCGCGCCGGTCAAACAGTTTATTTTGAACAACGAACGTCTGGGTATGGTGCGCCAGTGGCAACAACTGCTGCACGGCGAACGCTACTCGCAATCCTGGTCCGAAAGCCTGCCCGATTTCGTCAAGATGGCCGAGGCGTTCGGTTGCAAGGGCATCAAGGTGGATCATGCCGATCAGTTGGACGACGCGATCCACGAGATGCTGGCCTATGACGGCCCGGTGATCCTGGACTGCATGGTCGAAAAGCACGAAAACTGCCTGCCGATGATCCCCTCGGGCAATGCCCACAACGAAATGCTGCTGCCCTCCGACGACGTTCGCGCCATTACCGGCGCCGGCGCGACGCTGGTGTAAGCGGGCACTCTGGGGCGCTTTCGAAGCAGAGCGCCCCGTGTAACACTTGCAGAACCGGAAGTTTAAGCCAGGCATGACCCAGTCCGACATCAACGAGAACCTGCGATACCGGCTTGCCCAACTTGAACGGGCGGCGGCGGCGGATCACTATCCGTCAGCCGAAAGCATCAGCTATATCGCCAATCTGGGTATCACCCGCGCGTTCTTTATGACCGACGATCGGTACTCACATGGCTGGTTCTATCCGCGGTACAGCGGTGGGGGTCTGCATGAACCCAACCTGACAAAGCAGCTCTTCAGCAGCCTGACGTCGCAATCCGTCTTCGTGGATGTCGGCGCGCATCTGGGCTACTTCTCGATCATCGCGGCACTGCGGGCGAAAGCGGTTTTCGCCATCGAGCCTCAGGAATTCCGGATCGGTCGCATCCACCGCAACATCGCTGCCAATCATCTGGGCAATGTGACGTTGATGCATGCTGCCGTCGGTGAAGAAACCGGTTTTGTACAAATCCCCAAAGTCGGCGCCCCCACCACAAAGGTCGGCGATTCAACCAATCTTGTGCCGATGATCCGGCTGGACGACTATTTCAGCAACACCATCAAGCCGACCCATATCAAGATCGACACCGAGGGCTTTGAATACCAGGTCCTGAACGGCGGCCAAAAGCTGCTGCAGTCGCGCCCCGTCCTGTATATCGAATTCCATCGCGGTATGGAACGCTTTGGTCACCGTGGCGAGGCGATGTGGGACATGCTGGATGGGCTGGGCTATCAGATCAGCGTCGGCAATCACCGCCACGGCAACACCGGTTTCGTCGATGTCGCCCGTGACACACTTCATCATCATGAGGGCGCTATGCTGATCTGTCAGCCCCGCTGATCAACACGCCCAAGTGACCACCATTTGCAACGAAAGGGTTCCCCATGTCCCCGCTCAATATCCAGCAAGGCTCATCCGCGCATTCCGCCTATGACCTGCGCGACCCGTATGCCGAGGTCATCGAAACCCACACGCTGGCCGTGATTGTTGACAATGAGCCCGGTGTCTTGGCCCGTGTCATCGGCCTGTTTTCGGGTCGTGGCTACAACATCGAAAGCCTGACGGTCGCCGAAACCGACCACACCGGCCATCTGTCGCGGATCACCATTGTGACCACCGGCACGCCGCAGGTGATCGAACAGATCAAGTCACAGCTCAACCGGATCGTGCCAGTGCATGAGGTCCACGACCTGACCGTCGAAGGTGAAAGCGTCGGCCGGGAACTGGCGTTGCTGAAAGTGACCGGCAAGGGCGACGCCCGCATCGAGGCCCTGCGCCTGGCCGAAATCTTCCGCGCCAATGTGGTGGATTCAACGCTGGAAAGCTTTGTGTTCGAAATGACCGGCGCGCCGTCCAAAATCGACGCCTTCGCAGAACTCATGCGCCCGCTGGGCCTGACTGAAATCGCCCGCACCGGGGTCGCGGCCCTGGCGCGCGGACACTGACCCAGTCCCTGCCCCGGGCCAAAAGATCCCTTTGCGCCCGGGGCCAAAACTCCACCCCACGCCGCGTGCGGATATGACCCCACATCTGACACCACTGGCCGGCCACAAGATCCTGTTCCTGATGGCCGCCGAGCCTGAATTCGGCCCGCATTTGCGCGCACGGATCACACCCGCGATGATCGGCGTCGGCCCGGTTGAGGCCGCGATCAACACCACGGCGGCGCTGTGCCAGTTGCAATCCCACGGATCACCGCCAGATCTTGTTGTCTCGCTGGGATCCGCCGGCTCCGCGCGTCTGGATCACTGCGGGCTCTATCAGGCCACGCAAGTCGCCTGGCGCGACATGGACGCCTCTGCACTGGGGTTTGCGCGCGGCGTCACCCCATTTCTGGACCTACCCGCCGTGCTCCCCTTGCCCCTGCGCTTGCCCGGCATCGCAAAAGCCAGCCTCTCGACGGGTGCCAACATCGTCTCGGGCGCGGACTATGAACAGATCGCTCAAGACATGGTCGACATGGAAACCTATGCCGTGCTGCGGGCCTGCATGACCGCCAACCGCCCCCTGATCGCCCTGCGCGGTATTTCCGATGGCCAGACCGGGTTGACGGGCTTGCAGGACTGGACCGCTTACCTGAACGTCATCGATCAAAAACTTGCCGCCGCCGTCGACACATTGGAATCTGCCCTGGCAGACGGCCTTCTGCACCACCCCCCCATCTTTGTGCGCTAAATATCCCGGGGGTCAGGGGGCAGCGCCCCCTGGCGACGTGGTCAACTGGCGCGATCGCGGGCGCGCGGACCGGCGCGCCCGGCAAGTGGGGGCTCGATGCCCCCCGCGCCGGGCTTCCCCCATCGTCAGACCAGCGTTTCACGGTCCGTTTCCGTCACCAGCCAATCACGAAACCGGGCAACGGCCGGCTTGGAGGGCCCGCCGTCCGTATGCGCCGGTTCGATAAAATAATATCCGAACCCCGACGCCATCTCCTCGGCCAGCGGTACCAAATCACCATTGTCCAATTCGGGCCGGATCAAGAACCCGGGCATCAAGGCGATCCCCATGCCCGCCGCAGCCGCCTGTGCCAATGTTGAAACCTGCTCGAATCGCATGGCTGCGGCAGGCACGACACCGGTCTGACCCGTCGCCACCCACCAGTCCGCCCAGCCCTGCGGCCGTGATCCCAGCGCCAGCAAGGGCTGACCCGCAACCCCCAGACGCGCGCGCTCCGGGGCGCCGACGGGCATCACCTGTTCGTCCATCAACCGGGTTGCGCGCGCGCCGGGCCAGGATCCGCGCCCGGACACGATTGCCGCGTCGATCCCGCCAGTGGCGAAATCCTCTGGCCCGATCCGGGTTTCGAAATGCAGCGTCACTTCAGGGTGACGGCGCACAAACCGGGGTATGCGGGGCATCAGCCAACGCGTGCCAAAGGTCGGCAGGATCGCCAGCCGCAACCCGCGTTCGGGCGCCTGCCCCAGCGCCTCTAACGCGCCCTGCCCCAAATGATCCAGCGCCGCCCGCGCGCGTTTCGCATACGCCTGCCCCGCCGCCGTCAGATCCGTCCCCCGCGCCCCACGACGGATCAGCCCGACCCCTAACTGCCCTTCAAGCTGCGCGACCTGACGGGACACGGCCCCTTGGGTCACCCCCAGATCCCGCGCCGCAGCCGTGAAACTGTGGGTGCGGGCAACAGCGTCAAAGGCCAACAACCCTGCAGTGCCAGGCAATAGTCGCCGCTGAACCATTCCATTCCCTCATAGCTAGGCGCTGAATACTCAGTTCTTTCGACAGATATGGCATGATACAAGACCAAGATCATCCCAAATCCCCGGAGAGCCCCATGACCGATCGTCCTGCCTTACGCGCCAAGGATGCCCCAGACCTGTCCCGCTTTGACTGGGATGACCCGCTGCGCCTGGAATCCGCATTTTCCGAGGATGAGCGCATGCTGCGTGACGCGGCGCGGGAATTTGCCCAATCAACGCTTCAGCCCCGGGTGATTGACGCCTACCGCAATGAGACCATTGACCCCGGTGTGTTCAAACTGATGGGCGACGCTGGCCTGTTGGGCACCACCATTCCTGAAGAGTATGGCGGGCTGGGCGCCGGGTATGTGACCTATGGGCTGGTTGCGCGCGAGATCGAGCGTGTGGATTCCGGCTATCGCAGCATGATGTCGGTGCAAAGTTCGCTCGTGATGTATCCGATTTATGCCTATGGATCCGAAGATCAGCGCCAAAAATATTTGCCCGGCCTGGCCGCCGGCACGCTGATCGGCTGTTTTGGCTTGACCGAACCGGACGCCGGATCTGATCCCGCCGGCATGAAAACCCGGGCTGAGAAGACACCCACGGGCTACCGGCTGACCGGCAGCAAGATGTGGATCTCAAACGCGCCGTTCGCGGATGTATTTGTCGTTTGGGCCAAATCGGATGCGCACGACGGGCGGATCCGCGGCTTTGTTCTGGAAAAAGGGATGACCGGGCTCAGCGCGCCCAAGATCCAGGGCAAGCTGTCGTTGCGCGCATCAACCACCGGCGAAATCGTCATGGACGGGGTTGAGGTGGGCGAAGAGGCGCTTCTGCCCCATGTTCAGGGCCTGAAGGGCCCGTTTGGCTGCCTGAACCGCGCACGCTTTGGTATTGCCTGGGGTGTCATGGGGGCTGCGGAATTCTGCTGGCATGCTGCACGGCAATACGGGCTGGACCGCAAACAATTCGACAAACCGCTGGCCGGAACGCAGTTGTTTCAAAAGAAACTGGCCGACATGCAGACCGAAATCACCCTGGGTCTGCACGCCGCGCTGCAGGTGGGCCGGTTGATGGATCAGGCACAGGGCGCGCCCGAGATGATCAGCCTGATCAAGCGCAACAATTGTGGCAAGGCGTTGGACATCGCCCGCATGGCGAGGGACATGCATGGCGGGAACGGAATTTCCGAGGAGTTTCAAGTTATTCGCCACATGATGAACCTGGAAACCGTGAACACCTATGAAGGCACGCACGATGTGCATGCGTTGATCCTGGGGCGCGCGCAGACCGGCTTGCAGGCGTTTTTCTGACTTGGTAAGCGCGCGGCAAGGGGCATCGAACCCCTTGCCGCGCGCGGTTTCCGGACCGCAGCCGGCCGGGAGGGTTTTCCACCCTCCCGGACCCTTCCGGAGGATATTTCCGGCACAAAGATGATGTGATGTTAGCGCAATCGGTTGCGTGGGGGCCCCTGAATCGGCTAAGGCCAATGCAAACAGCCTCAGAGGTGATCCGATGAACCCTGCCCTGCAAAGCCATGCCACGCTGGCCCTGTGCCGCCTTGCCCCGGTGATCCCGGTCCTGGTGATCCACGACATCGCCCATGCCCGCCCGTTGGCGCAAGCTCTTGTCGCCGGCGGGTTGCCGGTGCTTGAGGTGACGCTGCGCACCCCGTGTGCGTTGGACGCGATCGAGGCCATGGCCGGGGTGCCCGGCGCGCATGTGGGCGCGGGCACCGTGCTCAGTGCGCATGATGCGGCGCGCGCCAAGGCGGCGGGCGCTGGTTTCGCCGTGTCTCCGGGCGCGACCGATACGCTTGTGGCCGCCTGCGCGGCACAGGATTTGCCGTTGTTGCCCGGTGCGGCCACGGCAAGTGAGGTGATGGCCTTGTTGGAAAAGGGCTATCGAACGATGAAATTCTTCCCTGCAGGCCCTGCAGGTGGCCCGGCGATGTTGAAAGCCCTGGGCGGCCCGTTGCCGCAAGTTACCTTCTGCCCAACCGGCGGCGTCAGCCTGAGCAACGCAAATGATTACCTGTCGCTGCCCAATGTCGCCTGTGTTGGCGGGAGCTGGGTTGCACCGGCAGACGCCATGGCCGCGGGCGACTGGGCCAAGATCGAAACCCTCGCTCGGGACGCCGCGGCACTGTAAGCCGGCAAATCCGACACATCGGACAGACCACACCAACCAGGCAATGAAAAACCCCCGGGCGCCTGCGCGACCCGGGGGTTTTCCTTGTTTGGTGCCGATCCACGATCAGGCGCGACGGCCCTTCAGGGCAGCCCAGGCGCCCGTCACGATCAGCGCGGCGACGGCCGCCTTCACAGCGTCGCCCAGCAGGAATGGCACCATCCCGCGCGACACAGCGCCGCCCATATCCAGCGGTGTTGCAGCGGTCAGCCACAGCACGCCCGGAACATACAGCAACGCCGAAATCAGCACAGCGCCGATGAAGGTGGCCACCAAGCTGCGGGTCAGCCCGCGCTCGGCCAAAAGCCCAGCCAGGAAGGCCACGCCAACAAAGCCCCACAGGAACCCGGCAGTCGGCCCGGCAAGCCAGGCGAGGCCTGCGCCGCCCCCGGCAAAGACCGGCAGGCCCATCGCGCCTTCGGCCAGATACGCCAGCACAGCGCCCGCCCCGAGGCGGGAGCCGGCGGTCAGGCCAACCAGCAGCACGGCCAGCGTCTGCAAGGTCATTGGCACGGGCAGCATCGGCACGCTGATCTGGGCGCCCAGGGCGATCATCAGCGATCCGGCAACCATCACCAGCGCCTTGCGCGTCTGCGAGGTGACGCCAAACGACGCCTGTACGAGTGTTTCAGATTGGGCCATGGCTATCTCCTTGAGCTTGGGTCCAAGTTGCGACCGTTATCGGCTGGCCGTGCAGGCACGTCAAGCTTCCCTGCGGGTCTGTGGACACGAAACCGGGAACATGTTTGCAAATAGAGGGGTTTGCAAATCTGCCAATGTTGCAAAACCGTTCAACCGCGAAGCCGGGCACCCGGATCAAGCGTTCGATCCCCGCCCTGGACTTGCCACCGCGCGTGCAGGGTGGCAATCAACGGCAATGACCCAACCGACCCTGACACCCGAATCAACTTCGCAACCGATAGCCCTGATCACCGGGGCCTCTCGGGGGCTTGGCGCCGCCCTTGCCGAGGCTCTTGCGGCCAAGCAGTGGCATATTGTGGCACTTGCCCGCACAACCGGCGCGCTGGAAGAGCTGGACGACCGGATCAAGGCGTTGGGCGGCAGCGCAACGCTGGTGCCCGTGGACGTCACCAATGACAACGCCATGCGCCAGATCTGTCTGTCGATCCATCAACGCTGGGGCCGCGTCGATCTGTGGGCCCACACCGCCGTGCATGTGCCGCCGCTGTCGCCGGCGGGGCACATTGCCGTCAAGGACTGGGACAAGACCCTGGCCACCACATTGCGCACCACGGGCACGTTGATCCCGATGATCGAGCCCTTGCTGCGGGCTGGCCAGTCGCCGCAGGCATTGTTCTTTGACGATGCGGCCTGGCACGAAGATCTGGGCGGAACGCGGAAATTCTTTGGCGCGTATGGCGCTGCAAAAGCCGGGCAAATTGCTTTGGCGCGTGCGTGGGCGGCGGAAACGGCGCCGATGCAGGACAAGAACGCGCCGCACGTCGTAATCGACACCCCGGCCGCCATGCCCACCGCAACGCGCGCGCGCTTTTTCCCCGGAGAAGACCGCGAGACATTGACGCCCTGTGCGCAAGAGGCCGCGCGCATTGTCGCGGGCTTGCGACTGTAAGCTACTGGACTGAAACGTCAAAGGGCCGGGCGCGCTTTGCCCGGCCCGACAAGGACGTCAGATGCCCGGACCCTCAGCGTTCGGTGATGAAAATTGTCGAATTGCGCACGCGTCCGCGGTTATAGGTGCCGACCCAGATGTCATATTGACCTGACTGCGGGTTGTTGAAGCGGATCAGCGGATCCAGACCGTTGTAGTCATCGTTGCAATACCACCGCGCGCTGGGGTCGTTGATCAGCAACATCGTGTCACCCGGCGCGCTGACATAGAAGGTCAGCGACGGATAGGAGCCGGAGCGGTAATTCACCCGGTAGTCGGGTGCATTGGCGAACCAGCCGCCGCCGGGGCACCCCTGGCTGCCGGAAAAATGATGATCGCCGCCTGCGCGCACGGTGCGGGTGCGGGGATCGGGCAAGAATCCTGAATTCAGTGTAACGGTCCCAAAAGAGGGATTGAGGCGCCAGTTCTGTGCCTGCGCCGTTGACCCCAAAAGATTGACAGCAAGAGCAGCAGCAACGGCAATTTTGAACAGTTTGGTCATGAGTATCTCCATCGGTACAATTCAGGTTTGGGGCAATAAGCGCCCCTAAAAACCGCCCCGCACCGTATAAAAATCGGCATCTTGCGTGGTCGGCATGGCGAAATGCTGCCCTCTTTCTGGTAATCTGTCCAGAAACTTTCCCGCTGTTCAACCGATTGCGAAGGCCTGAAACAAATCTCGGACCACGTTTCTGGCCCACAAAAAAAGGCTGTAAAACGCTGACATTGAGTATGCCTAAAGGCCGCCCTCGTCGGTCTCATACGCCAGTTTTCGCGAAAAGGCGCACATGCGGACCTTTGGTTTTGTCATATTTGCCACCCTAACCACCCTGTTGCCGGTGATGGAGATCGTGTGGAACCAGGCCAGCCTGGCGCCCTTTTGGTTTCTGGCCGGGGATGCCTATCTGTATCTCGGGATTGACGAGGTATCGTCCGGTTTTTCCGTGGGCTTTGACGGCTTGCGCCTGACCAATGGCTTTCACCCGTTGTGGCAAATCTGGGTACGGGCCGCGACCGCGCTGACCCGCCGGGGCGGTTCAGCGTCAGGGCCGTTGGGGCCGGGTCATCGCGACCGGGGCGTTGGGCGCACTCAGCGTTCTGCACGCCAGTCTGTGGAGCGCACCGCTGATGACCAACCCGCTGTCCCCCGCCCAACGGGATTTCTGGTTGGCGCGCGATGGACTACAAACCGCGCTGTTGGATCAGGACCCCGCGTTCAGGGTGTTGGCATTCGGCGACGGTATGATCAATTTCACCTTTGGTTTTCCAGTCCGGCACGGGTTCGTATTTGCTGGTGACTCAGACAGCCTGGACTCTCTCCGCGCCGGGCGTCTGTAGCGTGACGTGTATGTTGATGGCTTTCACACCTTGTCATCCAATGAGTATCCACGAGTTCCAGACGGGGTCGAAGCCTGGAACAGTGACCAGATCCGCGACTTCCTCGTTTCCGCATTTCTGGATGAACGTATCAAGGACAAGCTGCGCCATGAATTGACCCCGTGACGGGGGCCGCTATGCTGGCGCCACCAGCAGCACAGGCCTGTCATGCCCCTTCATAGCCACCCTTCGCGCCGGTTTCGCTGGCTGACCCGCATCGGCTTTGTTGTGGCGCTGGCCCTGACCCTGTTTTTTGCCGCTCGCGTGATCAGCGATGCGGTCTATTGGTCCGACCCGCGCCACACCGATCAGCAAATTGAGGGCTGGATGCCTTTGGGCTATATCGCCCGGTCTTGGGACGTGCCGCGAGATGTCGTGTACGAAGCCGTCGAAATCCGCCCTGACGAACGGCGCTGGCGGCGTCTGGAACGCGTGGCCGAGGCCCGCGATGTGCCCGTACAAACCCTGATCGATCGGATCGGCCTGGCCATTCAGACCTTCCGTCAAGCCCAATCACCTGATCAGGCGACCCCATGACGGACTGGTTCTTTGCGCTGGTTTCGGATTGGGGGGCCTGGGCGCTGGGGTTGGTGACGTTCCTGTCCTGCCTGGCCATCCCGGTGCCTTCGTCCTTGATGATGCTGGCCGCCGGGGCTTTTGTCGCCTCGGGTGACCTGGAGCTTGCCCCCGTTGCCGCGGCCGCGCTGGCGGGCGCGGTTCTGGGTGATCAGGCTGGGTATCAGTTGGGACGTGTCAGCCTGGGTGCGGCAGAGGACTGGCTGAACAAAAGCCCAACGCGCGCCGCTGTTCTGTCGCGCGCACGTTTCCAGGTCGATGCCCGGGGCGGCATTGCGGTGTTCTTTAGCCGCTGGATGTTCAGTGTGCTGGGTCCGTATGTCAACTTGCTGGCCGGGGGGGCACGGCTAAACTGGCTGACATTCACCATCATGGGCGTCGCCGGCGAACTCGTCTGGGTCTCGGTCTATGTCGGGTTGGGGTATTCAGCTGGCGGGCAACTCTCGCAGGTCAGTGACCTGCTGAGCAACCTCACCGGCCTTGCGACATCGCTGTTGATCACGGTTGTTTTGGGAACCGTTCTGATGCGCCGTCGGCGGGCGCGACTGGCTGGTGCAAATCCCCATGGGGCGCAGAAACACGGTACACCGCACCACGGTGCGCGCCATCACAGATCTGAGCCGCCAGAAGGTCAGGCCTGATCGCGGTCTTCCAGATCCAGCCATTCTTCTTCCGCGGCGGTCAATGCGGCCTGACGCTGGCCCAACATCTCTGTTGCCTTCGCAGCCTTGACCGGCTCACGCGTGTAAAGATTGGCGTCCGACAGCAATTCAGACAGTTTGCCGATCTCGGCTTCCAGCCGTGCGATCTGCGCCGGCAAGTCCGCAAGCCGCTTCTTTTCGGAAAACGTAAGACCGCTGGCCGGGGCGGCCTTGGGCACCGGCGCCGACCGCGCGGCAGATTTGACGGCGGTTTTCGCGGGCGTGCCGGGCTGCCCGGCGGCATCGCGCCGCTGCGCCTGATAATCCGACCACCCGCCGGCATAGGCTGTCACACGCCCCTGCCCTTCGAACGCCAGGGTCGTGGTGGCCACCCGGTCGATGAAATCCCGGTCGTGGCTGACCAGCAGAACCGTGCCCGGGTAATCACCCAACAAATCCTGCAACAGATCCAGCGTTTCAACGTCCAGATCGTTGGTCGGCTCATCCAGCACCAAAAGATTGCTTTCCCGCGCCATGATCCGCGCCAGCAACAGCCGCGCGCGCTCTCCGCCCGACAGGCTGCGCACCGGCGCGCGCGCCTGCGCTTCGTCGAACAGAAATTCCTTCAGGTAGCCGACCACATGCTTGGGATTCCCCCGCACCATGACCTGATCAGCCTGCCCCGATACCCGCATCAAGGGATCACCCGTCAGGTTTTCCCACAATGATGCGTTCGGGTCCAACCGCGCCCGTGTTTGGTCGAACACCGCCATATCCAGATTGGTGCCCAGCCGAATTGTACCGCTGTCCGGTGTCATCGCCCCGGTCAGAATGTTCAGCAATGTGGTTTTGCCCACGCCATTGGGCCCGACAAAGGCAACCCGGTCGCCGCGCAGCACTTTCAGGCTGAAATCCTGCAAGATCGGCACACCATCAAAGTTTTTGGCGATGTCCACGGCCTCAACCACCAATTTGCCAGATTGCGGCCCGGCCTCAAACGCCATGGCGGCCGTTCCCTGCCGGCGGATTTGTGACGCGCGTTCGGCCCGCAAATCCTGCAAGGCGCGCACCCGGCCCTGGTTGCGCTTGCGCCGGGCGCTGATGCCCTCGACCGCCCATTTCGCTTCGTGTTTGATCTTGCGATTCAGCTTGTGGCGGGCGTCGTCTTCGTCGGCCCAGGTCTTGTCGCGCCATTCCTCAAACGCGGCAAACCCCTGTTCAAGCCGCCGCACCTGGCCGCGATCCACCCACAACATCGCCCGGCTGAGCGCGTTGAGGAATGCGCGGTCGTGGCTGATCAGAACGAATCCAGCGCGCGTTTCACGCAGGCGTTGCTCCAACCAGCCGATCGACTGAATGTCCAGGTGGTTGGTCGGCTCATCCAGAAGCATCAGATCCGGGGCCTCGGCCAGCAGGCGGGCCAGCGCGGCGCGGCGCCGTTCCCCGCCCGACGCGGTTTGCGCATCGACGCTCGGGTCGAACCCCAGCCCTTCAGCGGCGATTTCGACGCGGTAGGCTTCGGACGGGTCCAGGGTTTGCATGGCATAGTCGCCCAGCGTCGCGAACCCGCTGAAATCGGGGTCTTGTTCCATGTATCCGACCTGCGTGCCGGGGGTCAAAACCCGCCCACCACTGTCGGCTTGAACCAGCCCCGCCATGATCTTCATCAAGGTTGATTTGCCGGAACCGTTCCGTCCGACCAGCGCCAAACGGTCGCCCGGTTGGATGACCAGATCAAGACCCGCAAACAACGGGTCGCCGCCATATGTCAGGGCGATGTCGGAAAGCTGGAGCAAGGGGGTCGGTGCCATGCGCGCGGGCTATCGCGGCGGCTGAGGGCGGTCAAGGAAACAATTCAGTTTTGCCCCCCTTGAACACAGGGGCGCGGCACCCATCTGCAATGTAAAGGAGATTAACATGAACCTGATACTGAACGTGATCTGGATATTGCTGGGCGGCGCCTGGATGGCGGTGGGCTGGTTGTTTGCGGCGCTGCTGATGGCGGTTTCCATCGTCGGGTTGCCATGGGCGCGGTCTGCGGTGGTGATGGCTGGATATACGTTGATGCCCTTCGGGTTTCAGGCTGCCAACCGCGCAGAGATCACCGGGCCAGACCTGGGCACCGGCGGGTTGGGCGTTTTGGGCAATGTCCTTTGGCTGGTTCTGGCGGGTTGGTGGTTGGCACTGGGGCATCTGATCGCGGCGGTCCTGAACGCGGTCACAATCATCGGCCTGCCCTTCGCCTGGGCGCATCTGAAACTGGCCGGGTTTGCCCTGTGGCCTGTGGGGCGCACGATCACGGCGCGGTGATCTGGACAGGTGGGGTGCCATACCCCCGCCCGTCCCCCGGTGGTGGCGCGCATCATTCGTCACACCGCGTAGACAGATCGGTCAGATAGGTGATCTGATCCCGGAGTTCGCGGGTCAGGTCTGTCAGAGCGTCGATATTCCCCTGAGCGCGGTCCCTGTTCACCCCCATGCACACGGCCGTCGCCAGCCGAAAGCTTTGATCCGCGTTTTGGGCAAGACTTTGGGCGCGGCGCAAACTGTCGGCCTGCGCCCCCACCTCTTGGCAGGCGCTCGTCAGGGCTGAACGAGCCTCCAACCGCTCCAACACCCGGGCCCGGGTCGCCCAGCCAAGGCCCGTGTAGAGCGTGTCTTCGACCTGCCTGAGCCGCTGATCGGCCTGTTGATAAGCCGTCATCCCGGCCCGAAAGGCGCGTTCACAAGGGGACGCGTGAGCAGGCAGTCCCAAGACCAAAAACAGGGCGATAATCCAGCGCATACGTGCCAGATTGGACCCAAACCCTTAAGATTTCTCAAACATCCACATCTTCCACGAACCGCGCGTTCTCGGAAATATACTGGAACCGCAATTCCGGCTTTTTCCCCATCAGCCGTTCCACCAGATCGCTGGTCTCGCCTGGAATGTCCTCGTCAATGCTGACGCGGATCAGCTTGCGGGTCAGCGGGTTCATGGTGGTGTCTTTCAGATCTTTCGCGTCCATTTCGCCCAGACCCTTGAACCGCGACACGTCGATCTTGCCCTTCCCGCCGAGGCCCTTAGCGAAATGTTCATCTTTTTCCGCTTCATCTAGGCAATAGACCCGGCGCGCGCCCTGGGTCAGGCGAAACAAGGGAGGACAAGCCAGATAAAGATGCCCGTGGTCGATCATCGGGCGCATCTGGGTGAAGAAGAAGGTCATCAGCAGGCTGGCAATATGCGCGCCGTCCACATCGGCGTCGGTCATGATGATGATCTTGTCATACCGCAGATCATCGACCCGGAATTTCGACCCCAACCCAACACCAAGCGCCTGACACAGATCGTTAATTTCCGCGTTCTGACCCATTTTTGAGCTGGCCGCACCCAGCACGTTCAGGATCTTGCCACGCAGGGGCAACAGGGCTTGCGCCTTTCGGTCGCGCGCCATCTTGGCTGACCCCCCAGCCGAGTCGCCCTCGACGATGAACAGCTCTGTCCCCTCGCGGTTGGTGGCAGAGCAGTCAACCAATTTGCCCGGCAGGCGCAACTTCTTGGTGGCCGTCTTGCGGGCGGTTTCCTTTTCCTGACGCCGGCGCAGTCGTTCTTCGGCGCGCAGCACCAGAAAATCGAGGATCGCCCCCGCGGCCTTCGGATCGGCCGCCAACCAGTTGTCAAAGTGGTCGCGCACCGCGCCTTCGACCATGCGCTGCGCCTCGGTTGTGGCCAGCCGGTCCTTGGTCTGGCCCACGAATTCCGGTTCCCGAATGAAACAGGACACCAACGCGCATCCGCCGGTGATCAGGTCCTCGCGGGTGATCTGAGCGGCCTTCTTGTTGCTGGCCAATTCGCCGTACGCCTTGATGCCCTTCAAAACAGCGGCCCAGAACCCGGCCTCATGCGTGCCGCCTTCGGGGGTGGGCACGGTGTTGCAATAGGACTGAATGAACCCGTCGCGCGACGGGGTCCAGTTGATCGCCCACTCCACCTTGCCGGGTTGGCCAAATTTCTCGGCGAATTCCACCGTCCCGGCAAAGGGCTTGTCAGCATAGGTCGAGGCTTTGCCCAGCGTCTCGGTCAGGTAATCGGCCAGGCCACCGGGGAAATGGAACGTGGCTTCCTTTGGCGTGTCACCGTCTTCGATCGCCGATTTCCAGCGGATTTCAACGCCGGAAAACAAATA
>Ga0316204_10001975_pt1 | contig 50406 bp, 52 predicted proteins | sample 6monrhotite_MG_2_FD_205661 | JGI IMG/M metagenome (GOLD analysis project Ga0316204, IMG submission 205661) | Microbial mat bacterial communities from mineral coupon in-situ incubated in ocean water Damariscotta River, Maine, United States -... | ecosystem: Environmental > Aquatic > Marine >... | reverse complement strand
ATAATACCTATTAAGTCTTCTATATGTATCCATGACATCCATTGATTACCATTCCCTATTCTTCCACCTAAACCCAGCTTGAATGGAAGTAACATTTTCTTTAAAGCACCCCCTTCCCTGCCTAATACAATCCCTGTTCGTAGTATACAAGTACGAATGCCCAGTGTTTTAGCTTCTAATGCCACCGCTTCCCATTGTTGACATAATTGACTAGAAAAACTCTCATCACCCACCCCTTCTTCATTCAGGCTATCGTTATTTTCACTAACACCATAAAACCCAATAGCCGAACCACTTATAAATAACTTTGGTTTATATGGTGTTGTTTTAAAAAAATTGATTAACTCTCTCGTTATATCTAAGCGGCTACCAATAATGCGTTTCTTTTGAAGGCTACTCCAACGTTTGTCGGCGATTGGTTCGCCGGCAAGATTTATTACAACGTCGAAATTCTCTTGATCTTTTATTTGTTCTAGTTCGCTAATCCCTTTAATATTTCCCTTAATTATTTCGGGGTGCCTAGACAGTACGACTATATGATGTTTGTTTTTCAATAAGCGAGAACAAAGGCTTGATCCAATAAACCCAGTCCCCCCAGTAATTAAAATATTCATATGCTTCCCCCCCTGCAGGAAATATCAGGTATATAGTTGTTGATTTACAATCTAGAGCGCCATTCATAAATGTGCAGCAATTTTATGAAGCACCTGAGTTACGCATGGAAAAATCGGTATTGTTAAGCATTTACTCTTTATCAAAGCTATCGACAATAATAGCTCCCATAGACGCCGGCATAGTTATTACTATTAGACGCTTCAATGCTATTGCCGGATCATCAGTTAACGGAAACTTGTTCAAAGAAAATAAAACGAGCGCCACCACTAAAGCCGCTATAAAGTATGCGATAAAAATTCTACTTATAAAAATAGGAACTCTATACTTTATATTTGCTTGAAATACATTTTCGTATGCGAAGAAGCTTAAGAAAACTACAGATAAAATAAAAATAAAAAGCAGGTTCGCCAGAGGCAGCGTTTCACCTAACTTCCATGCTTCTTCAGAGAATGATATAGGCACAGCGAGAGCGAACGCCCCTATAGCAACCTGGCTTGCGTCTTCTAAGTTGAAGCTAAGGTTCATATGCATTTGCCTAACACCCGCTTTCGCGGCCTTTGTCTTGAACGCTTTGTCTTGAACGCTTTGTTTTTGTCGATTGCAATGCTTGATATCTTACAGTTATTCGGTGTTTATTGGTATAAAATAATTGTAGCTTATTAGATAATTTATAATAATCGATGTAACTCTTTCTCTATAACATCTATAACTTGCTGGTGATAGCGAACGAATTGTTTCATGGCTAACTAGGCTGCTTTTATAGCATTGTCTTTTTTGGCCGTTTTAATTATTTCAGCTATTTACCTCAATTGACTTGCCCTAAATTAGCGATTGAATACATGAATCCTGCTAACGCTGTTATATTATTAGAATCAAGCGCAGTCTCAGATATTTTGACGTTATTAATTAATGCCGCCTGATAGAGCTCTACAGCACATAAAAATTTATCTTTAAAGTTCTCTTCTAATGGATCATTCAGCCACTGAGCCGCATAATTAACTAAATATGAAAAAATGACTAAGCAGCTTACCTCTATAGCAATCTACGTAATCTAATTATTCTTTTACGATAATTATTACCCTAATCAACATACGGCCCCCACTGTTTAATGGGCTCACCATGCGGCTTGCCAACACATAACATAAATCGACTATTTGATATCGCTTTGATTGATATACTCTCAATGCCACTAAACATAACGGCATCTGCCGTTTTCGCTGTTTTGCCTGCCACCTCTACTTCTCCAGACACCACATATAATATTCCACGTATATCATTCTTTATTGTTTTATTCCACATTGCTCCCGAATTCATGCTGACATCTTCATATTCAACAGAAGTATGTAATTTTAGTGGCGAGCCTTCACCTACAATTATTCGTGATGCACCACCCTCAAATTCTTTTACAGGGATATTTTCTGTTAACACTTCTTGGTAAGCAGGCTCTAATGTCTTTAAGCTTTTAGGTAAATTAATCCATAACTGTATTCCATCATTCGCACCTTCACTTCCTGGCATTTCTGAATGGACTATGCCTTTGCCCGCAGTAAATCGTTGTGCACCGCCAGCTAGCACTCGTGAATCATTACCCAAATTATCTGTATGCTTCATGCTACCAGAAAACATATAGGTAATAGCTTCAAACCCTCTATGCGGATGATCTGGAAATCCCGACCCTGCTTGAACATTGAAGTGATCCCATAATACGAAAGGGTCAAAATTCATATACCCTTGTATTGGGAAAAGGCGTTTAACTTCTACGTGTTCGCCTTCACTGGTTTCTTTTGCGCGTCTAATTATTATATTTTCATTCATCACTTTATTCCTTTATAACTTCTGTCGATCATGAGGTGATATAAAATCCTGACCAGGTCCTTTGGGTATAATTTGAGTTGGATTAATGCTGGTATGACTATAATAATAATGTCGTTTTATTTGATCCATATTTATCGTTTCTGCTATGCTTGGCCATTGATAGAGTTCACGCAAGTAGTTAGAAAGATTTGGATAATCCTCGATTCGTTTTAAATTGCATTTAAAGTGGCCTACATACACGGCATCGAATCGTATCAGGGTAACAAACAGCCTCCAATCAGCTTCAGTTACTTGTTTGCCTGTCAAATATCGCTGTTGTGATAAAATTGTTTCGACCTTATCAAGTGACTCGAATAAATAATCAAAAGCCTTTTCATAGGCTGATTGAGTCGTTGCGAAACCCGTACGATAAACACCATTATTGATGGTGTCATATACAAATGTATTTATTTCATCAATTTCTTTTCGTAGTGCCTGAGGATAATAATCATCATGGTTACCTGTTATGTCATTAAAAGCATTATTGAACATTCTGATAATTTCAGATGACTCATTATTTACTATCGTTTTTTGTTTTTTGTCCCATAAAACAGGTACGGTTATAACGCCACTATAAGTCGGGGCTGCCAAGGTATATACCTGATGCATGTAATCAAAATTATTTTCATGGTCACAGGTTGACCCCGGATAGTCCCCAAAACGCCAGCCTGCTTCTTCCATATCTGGGTGCACAACTGATATGGTAATTACATCTTCAAGTTGTTTAAGCTTGCGAAATATTAATGTACGATTTGCCCATGGGCAGGCATAACTAACATATAAATGATAACGATCTGCTTCTGCTTTAAAGCCTGATTCTCCAGTTGGCCCGGCATCACCATCTTTCGTTATCCAGTGTCTGAATTGCGAGTCTTTCCGCACATACTCACCTGAGTTATTCTGCGCTTTGAACCAATCATCTCTCAACTTGCCGTTTATCATTAAACTCATTGTCATACCCTAATTATTATTTAATATATGCATCCTCATAAACAATTAAGTTAACTTGTTCACGAGGACACTATAATCATCTATGCGGTCGAATGACCACGGTGTCCATTCAATTTCATATCCATACTCCATGCGCCTGCGCCAATGGCTGATACAAACAATAATCCACCTGCGATGGATATATTTTTCATGAATAGAATTGATTGCATCTGGTTCGCAAAATCATTATGAAAAATAAATGCAGCTACGACGGTAAATGCAGATAAGGCTAATGCAGCCCATCGTGTTTGCAAACCTATGATCACGGCAAGACCGCCTATAATTTCAAGTGCGATAACAGGAATGAGTAGATTTCCGGAAACACCCATTGCATCCATGTATTTTTGTGTACCTTCAAATGCACCTATTTTATTGATACCCGCCATTAGAAAAATAGCTCCCAGCATGATGCGACCTATAACAATACTCCAGTTTTGCATGATATTTATCCTCACTTTATGTTTATGAACAACTTGAGTATGGCAGCAAAATATAGATATAAAAGCGCAAAATTTCACTTATATTTATCTATTAAATAGATATAATATATTTATGAAAGCACCTCGAGCCAGTATTGACCAGTGGCGTACCCTGCAAGCAGTTGTTGATAAAGGGGGGTACGCACAAGCAGCCGAATACCTTAACCGCAGCCAGTCATCGGTCAGCTATGCTATACATCGTCTTGAGGATCAGCTGGAAACTGACATTCTCGTGGTCAGAGGTAGAAAGGCAGAACTGACAGAGGCCGGTAAAATCCTTCTGCAACGTTCACGCTTACTTGTCGACGATGCGCGCAATATTGAGCAGCTGGCAAGTGATATCAACCAGGGGCGCGAAACCGAAATAAGGCTAGTCGTCGATGAAGCCTTCCCTTTCAATATCCTTATACAATCCCTTCAGCAGTTCCACCTTGAATGCGGCAACACACGCATTCTACTTGAACAGGTGGTTATGTCGGGCGCTGATGAATTACTAGCTAATGCAGAAGCTGATCTCGCCATTAGCTATCACGTGCCCGTTGATATGCTGGGTGACGAAATCATGCAGATTGAATTTATTGCAGTGGCACATCCCGCACATGCTCTACACCAATTCAAGCAACCCATTACTATTAAACAATTACAAGATGAGATGCAGGTTGTTATTCGCGACTCAGGTACCGAACAACAAAGAGACCTTGGTTGGCTAGGAGCTGAACAACAATGGTCGGTTCCCAGTATTGAGTCTTCACTTAAATTGATCTGCAACGGCATGGGTTATGGCTGGCTACCCAGACACATGATTTGCGAACACCTTAACAACAAAACCTTAAAAGTATTACCCCTGCGTGAAGGACAATCATACACGGCAGAATTATCACTGGTATTTGGTAAACGCCAGCATATTGGCCCAGCCACGCAGCAACTAGCTGAGATATTACGCTACAACATTAAGGTACATGCATAAGATGGCTTTACGTGGTACTCCTAATGAAAAAACAAACAACCAATAACATTTGCCCATGCGGCTCCGGCTTATCATTTGACGCCTGTTGCCAACCTTATATATCGGGAATAACTCCTGCTCCCACCGCTGAAGCACTTATGCGTTCGCGTTTTTCTGCTTACTGCATAGGAAGCATCAAATACTTATTATCTAGTTGGCACCCATCAACACGCCCCAAAACCCTAGATCTAGAAAGCGATAAAACAAAATGGATTCATTTAAAAGTAATCAACAGCAGAGATAACACTGTTGAATTTATCGCAACTTATCGCCTACAAGGTAAAGCACATAAGTTACATGAAATTAGCCGATTTATTTTTGAAGACGCTAACTGGTTTTATGTTGACGGAGACAACCAGTGAACATAAAACCAGTTAGTATTTATTCTTTTACAGTAGTTACTTTAGCTGCGGCCTGCTTTGCTCTTTGCCTGCAATCTTCAACATTGTCGCCATAGGCAAGCGCCACACCCATACGCCTACGTTCAAATGCCTCTGGTTTCCCAAATAATCGGATATCAGTTTGCGAAATTGATAATGCCTGATCAACTCCTTCATAAGCAATACCTTTTTCATTCATGCCACCATAAATAACTGCACTCGCACCAGACGATATCATTTTCGTATCAACTGGTAGACCAAGGATCGCTCTTGCATGTAGTTCAAATTCATTTTGTCGCTGTGTCGCCAGCGTTACCATACCAGTATCATGTGGACGTGGACTCACTTCACTAAACCAAACATCGTCTCCCTTAATAAATAATTCTACGCCAAACAAACCTCTGCCACCTAACTCACTAGTGACCTGTTTAGCTATATTTTGCGCACTTTTAAGCGCCTTCGCCGACATGGGTTGTGGCTGCCAACTTTCTACATAGTCACCTTGCCGTTGAATGTGTCCAATGGGCTCACAAAAACTGGTTTGTGTCTCGCCATTTTCATTTGTCCACCTCACGGTTAACAATGTGATTTCATATTCAAACTGCACCATTTCTTCCACAATCACTTTGCCATGATTAACCCGCCCGGCAGACATTGCGTATTCCCACGCAACGCTAACATCTTCTAGTTTATTGATGGTTGATTGACCTTTCCCTGATGACGACATTACCGGTTTAACAATACAGGGATAACCTACTCCACCATCTATTACCTGCTGCAAACTATTCAAGCTATCAGCAAATGCATATCGAGAAGTACGCAGGCTTAATGTTTCAGCAGCCAGTTTACGAATACCTTCTCGATTCATAGTCAGCTGCGTAGCGCGTGCCGTTGGAATAACTTCGACCAATTTTTCGTTTTCAAATTCGGCCAGGGTATTCGTAGAGATAGCTTCTATCTCCGGAACAATAAGATGCGGTTTTTCTTTCTCAACAACTGCACGCAGTGCGATTGGATCGGCCATATTAACAACATAAGCACGATGTGCCACCTGATGACCTGGAGCATTTTTATATCGATCAACCGCTATAACTTCAACGCCTAACCTTTGTAATGCAATAATAACCTCTTTTCCAAGCTCGCCACTGCCGAGTAACATCACTCGTTTTGCTGTATTTGATAAGGGAGTTCCCAGTTTCATAATTACTTCCATCAACCATTAGAATATTATTGATATCTTGCCAAGATATTTCTACATGTCAACGTGACATAAAATAAATCGAATGGAATATCTAACAGAATTAATATTTCAGGATTAAAAACAAGAAAAAATTATCCAACAGCGGCTTCATTGTTTGAATTAACAGCCATCAGCTTCCTTCGGAAAAATTCAGGATCTGTCATAACTGCCTTAAGATCATCTTCTATTATTGGCTTGCTAAATAAGTATCCTTGAATAAAATGACAGTTGAGTGCTGCCAAAAATTTCAATTCTTCTATCTCTTCTACGCCTTCAGCAATGACATTCATTTTAAGGCTGTGGCCTAATGCCATAATAGCTGTAACAATAGCTGCACTATCGCTACTCTTATGTACATCCGTGATAAATGATCGATCAATTTTAAGTACATCAATAGGCAGTTTTTTCAGGTAACTCAACGATGAATAACCTGTGCCAAAATCATCTGCCTCAATATGTACACCTAATGCCCTAACTGCTAATAATTTCTCTACACAGGCATCACTTTGGTCCATCAATAAACTTTCAGTCAACTCCAACTTTAGATATTTGGGATCTAACTGACTTTCTTTTAACGCTTCTTCTACTGTTTTTACAAAGTTCAACTGCCTGAACTGCACCATAGATATATTCACCGCTATAGCTATAGATGCATAACCATCATCTTGCCATTGTTTTGCCTTCAGACAAGATGTCTTCATTACCCATTCGCCGACTATTGTCATTACACCGGTGTCTTCAAGTAATGGAATAAACTTTATGGGAGAAACAAGACCATAATCCTGACTGTTCCAGCGTAACAATGCCTCTACCCCAACCATATTACCCTTTCTTATATCGACTATGGGCTGATAATGTATTACATACTCATCTTCATCGAGCGCTTTACGAAGTTTTTGCTCTAAAACAATCTGATCTATATTTGCTCGTTTCATGCCTGAAGAAAAGAACACATATTTATCTCTGCCAGATTCTTTTGCTTCATACATCGCCGTATCTGCATCTTTAAGAAGATGCTCAACCTCAAGATCATCAAATGGATAAACAGTTACCCCAATACTGACGGAAGTAAATAACTCATTATCATTTACTTGATACGTTTGCCTTACGGATGCATTAATGCGATTACAAACCTGTACTATTTCATCAACATGTTTTACGCCTTCGAGCAATATGGTAAACTCATCACCACCCTGTCTTGCTACTGTATCACTAACACGTACACATTCAAGCAATCTTTCTGATACTTGCTTTAGAAGCTCGTCACCAACATTATGTCCCAAGCTATCATTGATCTGCTTGAAGCGATCAAGATCAAGAAATAAAATTGCGACCAAATTCTCATTACGCTTCGCTTGATCAATAGCACTTTGTACTTTATACCGGTATAACTCTCGGTTCGCTAACCCCGTTAAACTATCGTGATATGCAATATGAAGAATCTTTTCTTCGTCATCTAATTTTTGATCAAATTGTTGTTTTATTGTTTTATCTGCTCGGTATACAAATACAAAAAGTATTGCATACAAAATCATCAACCCAATCATCATAAAACTAACAACTGATCTATACTCATTACTTATGCTGGCATATAAATCAGTGACGTCTGAGTAAACTTCTATAACCCCTGCAATCTTTTTATCTTGCTCAATGGGCAAATAAGTAGAAAGAACATTACGCTCAGTCAACAGTTCATTTCTAGCATAGAACTCATCTCTAAATGCTAACTTGGTTACAATCTGTCCCCTTGTTGCGTCGGCTAATGGTTTACTTTGTTTTTTTACCTTTCCTATCTGATCACTCGTAGTTGAGAAGAGTGTTTTCCCTCCAAGATTATAGATTTTAACTTTGATAACAGATGTTGACTGGATATGGCGTTCAATATCATTTTGTAATTCAGGTATAAGTGATTGCTGACGCATTTTCTCTGGTTGCATCATTGCCATTTGCTGGAACTGCTTATTATATTTTGGCCAAATATAATTCGATATGACTCTGGCTACGTTAGTATTCTTATCTTCACCAAGAATCACCAACTTATCAATGGAACTTTCTTTAAAGTATGTGCCTAATAAAAAACTGGCTATGATTATGCTGAATATACTCACTATCAGAAAATAACGTAGCAAATGAAAATAAGGTTTTTTGACTGTTTCCATGCTGAATATTCGAAATCCAATAATCTATACAAATAGGTGAGTTAACTATTTATATATAACGTCCAGCACCACAGAACCTTGAATAAAATTAGGTGCGGGTACCATGCCCTTTATTGAGTAAATGCAATGAAAATACATATAAAATAATGATAAAACCAATAATTATCGAATAGGACGTCAGTAAAGGAATATCTGTAATACCCAGGAAACCATACCTGAACGTATTAACCATATATAAAATAGGGTTTGCGAGTGATGCATCTTGCCAAAACTCTGGCAACATGTCTATTGAATAGAAGATCCCACCAAGATAAGTAAGCGGTGTGAGTATAAATGTAGGCACGATACTAATATCATCGAAGCTCCGTGCATATACGCCATTAATCAAACCTGCCAGAGAAAACAAAATAGCCGTTAATAAGACCGTTGAAATAAGCACCGGTATATTAAAAAACCTCAAATCACTAAAGAACCAGGCCACCAATGTGACTGCCACACCAACTACTAAACCCCTACAAACCCCACCAGTAATATAACCAATTAAAATAATATAATTGGGAACCGGTGATACTAATAATTCTTCAATATTGTGCTGAAATTTTGAACCATAAAAGGACGACACAACATTTGCATAGGAATTGGTGATAACCCCCATCATTATTAGACCGGGGACAATATAGTCCATATAATCATAACCTTGCATCTGCCCTATTTGAGGGCCAATCAGCCGACCAAAAATCACAAAATATAAGGCCGTTGTTATGGTGGGTGGCAGAATGGTTTGCACCCAGATACGCATGAAACGTAAAATTTCCTTACTGACTATGGTTTTCAGGGCAATGTATTTTTCCTGCCAACTCATACAGAACTCTCTTTTGACTGTTGATCAATCTGAACGAGATTCACAAACAACTGCTCCAGCCGATTTGTCTTACTTCGTAAACTACTAACCGCGATACCTTGAGCGTCTAATGCAGTAAATAGATGGTTAATATTGCAGTTCTTTTCAACTTCAACTTCAAGGGTGTTTTTATCCACTAACGTCACTGAAAAGCCATCCAACGTAGGTGCCGCATCAAGTGGTTGAATTAAATCCAGAACAAATGTTTCGGTATGGAGTTGACTCAATAAGTGCTTCATACTGGTATTTTCTATAATCTCGCCACTATTAATGATAGCAATATTACGGCAGAGGCTCTCCGCTTCCTCAAGGTAATGAGTTGTCAAAATAATAGTTGTGCCTTCGGCATTGATGCGGCGCAAAAAAGACCACATACTTCTTCGAATTTCTATATCAACACCTGCAGTTGGCTCATCTAATATTAACAAGCTGGGACGATGAACCAGTGCACGGGCAATCATAAGGCGTCTTTTCATACCACCAGATAAATTTCTAGCGGCTTCATGCCTTTTATCCCAAAGTCCCAACTCACGTAAGTAATACTCTGCACTTTCAAATGCTTTTTTGCGTTCAATACCGAAATAACCGGCTTGATGTGCAACAATTTCAAGCACAGGCTCAAATATATTAAAATTAAATTCTTGTGGAACCAGACCTAAAAGACGCTTGGCTTTATCAAAATCAGTGTCTATATTATGCCCCAAAATACTGACATCACCGCCTGTCTTGCGCACTAGGGAACTTAAAATTCCAATTGCTGTTGACTTGCCCGCACCATTCGGGCCGAGTAAAGCAAAGAAATCACCTTGCTCCACTTCAAAATCAATACCCTTAAGTGCCACAAAACCATTATCATAGGTTTTACTTAAATTACGAATTGAAAGGGCTTTATCCATTTAGTCTGACTTCTTGTATTGATTTTACAGAATTGTAACTTTTTTTAGCCAATAATACATAAGAGCATTCATACCAACATCTTTAGCCAATAATCATCATTATCATGCTTGGCTTTATTAAAATATTCCCGACAGGCCTATACAGCGACACTTGTTCTCCTTATAATTCGCTCGTCTCTTTTTAACATTCGACCATAAAGATCTGGAATTTCAAATTATGTCTAAAAATATCATTAAACTTATCCTTGCCAGCATTACCCTTACTGTTGTTCTGGGCTTCCTCGGGCTACAAATTTTTCCTTCGATTAATTTTGAAGGATACGCTAACAATGAACAGTTCGCATTTGCTATTGGCGCTAGTGCGTTAATAGCATCGCTGGCCATTGGTTTATTCTTATTAATCAAACCTTATAATATACCAGTCAAAAAACAAACTTTGTTTGTCGGTAATCTGGCTTTTCGTGCTTCTGAAAGAGAATTACGCAATCTGTTCAGTCAATGTGGCGAAGTATTTTCAATACGTCTCATGACTGACAAAGTCACACGTAAACCTCGCGGTTATGGTTTCATTGAAATGAATGCCAGCGGCGCAAAAAAAGCGTTATCCCAATTAAATGAAGAAGAGTTTATGGGCCGTGACCTACGCGTTAGCTTAGCCAACGAACCTTCAAGACCAGACAACGCTTAAAACGTAATCAGCAATGATGTTTTTTTGCATTATTGCTGATTATTTCGAACATAGGGTATCGGGCAAACAGGACCCTGACTAGGCAACACACTTTATATCCCTATGTGCACTTAGTTGATTCAATAATTTTTCATACAGCCCTTCTGGTACAGTATCATCAACTGTCATACTCACGTTTAATGCATTGTCTACTCTGTAATTAATATACTCAATCCCTAATTCTTCCATATCAAACATCACAGCATCGACTGCAGCTTGCTTATCCGCCAAAGCAGAAAATGAACTGAGTAAACATAAGCCCAGTATGAGGCGATAAATTACTTTCATAACAAACCCCTTATTTTCTCTTTTAATCGAATAAAGTCTTTATGTGGCAAATAAAGTAAATCAGACACTTTTCGAATAACGTGCTCCTCATAAACATCAAGCTCACCATCAGCATAGGCCACCTGCCAGAGGTATTCTATAATGAGTTGCTTCTGCTCCTGATTGTAGCCTTTATTAATCAGTGAGGTAAATTGATGATAGTCTGTCGATTGATGCAATTCATCAGTCGCTAGACTGAGTAAAACAGCAGCTTCCTCTGGCTGAATCGAAAACTTCTGCATTATAGAATTCATTACTGTATTTATTTCATCGTCAGTTTTATCGTCATCAACACGCATTACCTCAACCATCAAAGCAGTAGCTGCAAGTCTGAGTTGATGATTGGTATCATCTACTGTCGTAGTATCTGGTTTCAGATACTGGTTATAAAATGTCTGGATTTTTTTTAACATAATTCACACTAACTATATGAGATAACATTATTTATTTTCATACCCAGTCAATTTTGCTGGCAACGTATGACAATCTTTCATATGAACCCGAGAATTATGCCATTGTTAGCCATAATTTGGCTACTTAATCGCTCTAGGATAAAAATCTGACCTGCTTCACATAACCGACAAAGAGTTGTTTTCTTTCTGATAATTGGCCTTGTCGACGGACATTTAATTAGATAAAGTGCCTTATAAATATAATAAGGTAAAGGTGATACCACATGGAACGCTTCAGTTTCAAAACAATGTTCTCTAGAAAATCTGGGTTCCGTGAGCGCCGCGCTCAAGCGCGTAGTAACAATAAGCAAAGCGGTGCAACCATTCTTGTTGTTGACGACTCAAAAACCATTGTTTTCACACTGAAAAAACTACTTGAACAAGATGGCTATAATACTTTGGTAGCCAGTAACGGGTTGGAAGCAATCAATCTGGCCAAAAAAGAAGACCCTGACCTTATTCTTATGGATGTCATCATGCCCGGTATTAATGGCTTTCGCGCCACACGTATCATTAAAAACAATGAAAATACTGCTGATATTCCTATCATCATGATGAGCGGGGACAATCAAGCCATGCAAGAATTCTGGGTAAACAAGATCGGAGCTAAAGACTTCCTTAACAAACCTTTCAAGCGTGGTGACATTTTCACAAAAATTGAACGCTGCATTCGCCCCGCACATGCAGCATAATGATAAAAACCTAAGTTTTTTCTAGTAATCGTTCCATTTTCTTGATTTTATTACTCATTTCGACTGCAATCTTTGCCATTTCCTGACGCAAGAATATGCTCTCTATATTCATTTGCAACTGATATGCCAATCGATCAAGTAGTGTTTTATCATTCTCTGTAAATTCACCCGATTTTTTATTTAATACCTGAATCGCACCTGTGACCCGATCGCTACTTACACCAAAAACCGGCACGCATAGAGTATTTCGTGCAGTAAAACCTGTTTTCATGGATATCACATCATGCTCACCTACTGATGATTCCATTTCCATATCCATCCACGGCTTACCAGAAGAAATGACTTTCCCCACGATTGACCCATGAGTAGGGACAGTTACTTCTTTTTCTGAGAGCCCTGTGCCACATTGCAGCCATACCTGATCCTCTTCAGGGTCGAGGATAAATATACTACAACGTTCAACATCAAGCACTTTAGGCATTATTTCGATAAAAAACTGCAATAAATCCTTATTCCCAGTTTTTTTCCAGGCCGCACTCAACTTCTCTTGCTTGGTACGAATATTCTCTAATTTACTTTCTAAAGAAGCCTTATCCATTCTATTTATTCCATTACTACATACTCAACCATTATATCGTCAAAAAAACACTGCCTGAAGCTCGTGACATATTTAATAATCCCTTAAATATTATAATAGTGCCAGTTTTTACTATAATCTACTTATGAGTACGATTAAGTCACAAATTCAGAAAAATTTCGTCGCATCAATTAGTCTATTTTTAGCCATCTCAAGCCTGACATACAACACATAGCGCAATGAAGAAACTGAATACAATCATAATATTCGCTTTGCGGGTTTTGAGGTTATTTTAAAAGTAGGCGAGTTACAACGCATTGTGCTTCATAGTCATTACGGCAAACAAGCACGCTCTACACATGCCCGTAACGACTGGGCTTATGTACAACAAATACAGGACCTAAGTATGATAATGCCACCCCTTATGCACTCCAGCGCAAAAAATTTACAGCAAATCTGGCAACAGCATTGGGAAAACCTTGGAGCCGAAGCAAACGGCCTGGATAAAATAAACCAGGCAATAGACGAATTAAGAAAACAAACACTAACTACATTACGAGCGCTCGATTAGGACAAATAGTCAGAATACAAACGCATAACACGTATTTTTTTTAATTTGACAATCGCCAACTTGGCCTCATTACTTTCGTCATTTCGTAAAAGATCAAATAAACGAATAACTTTTTGGACATTATCATCATAACGCCCGAACCGGTCTTCGACTGGCCGAAACTTTGGTGCAATCATATGCAATAGATTTGCCAGCATATCTGCGGTTAGTGTAAACCGATGAGCATTGTCACTTAGCACCACATCAATATAGTCGAGTAAAGGCAATGCTTTTTCACGTGTTCTGCCTACACGCTCAAACAATACACCTTCATATTCATGAGGGGACAAAAGATAGGCTGTGCTTAACCAATATAACTGGTTAGCCGCTGGCATATTATTTTTCTCTAAATGCAGACGACAAATATCCAGTAGTGCTGACAGAGAAACATTATTAAATGACAGTTGTAATAAACGGCGTAAAAAATATTTATTGATATCCGGAAATGCACTTAGTGCAGGTAAAAGCATTTCTTGCAAAATTAAATTATATTCTTGTTTATATAAAATTTCTCGAAGGCCAGGCTTCTTACGACTACCTTGTTTTTCAAGCATTCGCCAAAATGCAATTAATGTGTCTGCGAATAAAACAGAATTCGACTCAGCGTAATGAGTGACCCACAAATTATCCAATTCATTACGGTTGACATAATAAAAACAAATCATCGCTGCCATTTGCCGATCATTGGATTCAGGAATATTCTGATTGTTTCGTATTTCACGGTCAAAAGCTGCCAGTAAAATATAACCTACATCTAATCGCTCTCCATCAATATAGGCTCTCGCAATATTTTCCGGTGATATTTCGCATGGCTGGGATAACACGAATGAGAAGCCACTCCAGATATATCCAAGCAACTCCTCATCCGCAAGCAATGCCACACGCTCATCTGGCGAAATATTCTTATCCAGATCGAGATACATACATAAATAGGCTTTGGCGAATGATGCCAATGATTTTATATCACGGCCATGACTTAAATCCTCAAGATGGCCCGCTAACTTTTCATGCGTCGATGATCTTGTCTGCTCGTAGTCTACTGACATTGACACTTAACCTGATGATAAAATCACGATATATAATAAATAGCATGATCTCAAATCACACTACTTTTGCATATTTTCATTACTTATTTAACGACATTAGTTTCTTTTTGCTTAGGTGAATTCTTTTTGACTTCATCTTCGATCATTTTTTTAAGCTCACCAATATGCAACTTTACTTTTGATATGCCTACTTGAGCGCCTTTTTGCATTAACGCAGGCATTTTAGAAATTGTTTTTTTACCTGTAGGCGTTTTATAAAATACTGAAATATCTTTTAGTTCTTTTTCCGTGAATTCTTCAGTATAAATATCAATAAAGTCATATTTTATATTTTCATAACCTAAATGTTTTTTGAAGAATTTCAATAAAATATGTTTATACGGCTGCATATTTGGCTTTTGGTTTAATTGTATTTCTACCATCTGAATAATCACTTTATTCATGGAGGCTTTTAAGCCTGATGAATTCAATACATCTTCCGCCGCTTTGCGATGACTGTCTGATGCAGCATATGCACCAGTCGCATCAAAAACGAAAAGCATTATCATAATTAATATTTTATTCATCATTTTACCTTGTTTTTCATCGGAGATATAAAAACTCTAGCTTATTCTTCTGGTTCATAACCCAGATTAGGCGACAACCATTGTTCTGCTTCAGGTATGCTCATACCTTTTCTTTCAGCGTAATCCGCAACTTGATCGCGGTTTATCTTACCTACTGCAAAATAGCGCGATTTCGGGTGGGCATAATAAATACCACTAACTGATGCAGCAGGAACCATGGCTTTTGATTCTGTTAACCAGATACCTGACTTTTCTTTTGCATCCATCATATTCCAAATCAAGTCTTTTTCTGTATGATCAGGACTAGCCGGATAACCTGCAGCTGGCCGAACACCTTTATATTCCTCTTTTATCAAGCTGTCATTACTTAGTGATTCTTCAGATGCGTAGCCCCAATATTCTTTTCGCACGCGTAGATGCATACGTTCTGCAAACGCTTCAGCCAAACGATCAGCTAATGCTTTGAGCATGATTGACTTATAATCATCATGATCTTTTTCAAATTCAGCAACTTTTTCGTCAACGCCAATCCCAGTTGTCACAGCAAAAGTGCCTATATAGTCTTCAATGCCTGTCGTTTTTGGTGCTATATAATCACTCAAGCACGCATTAGGCTTACCGGGGGGCTTTTCTTGCTGCTGTCTTAGATTATGCAAAGTCATCAAAACATCTGTTCGAGTATCGTCTTTATACACTTCAACATCATCTTCATTGATACTATTAGCAGGATACAAACCAATAACTGCGCGAGCTGTTAACCACTTCTCGCTTATCAACTGGTCAAGCATATCTTCTGCATCTTTGAACAGTTTACGCGCTTCTTCACCCTTTTCAGCATCATCTAAAACTTTTGGATAACGCCCTTTTAGTTCCCAAGCATGGAAAAATGGCGTCCAGTCTATATACTCACGCAACTCTTCTAATGAATAATCATCTATTGCAGTTACACCCAAAGCCTTTGGTTTAACTGGTTTATAGTCATTCCATTCTATCTCTGTTTTATTTGCGCGCGCCTGCTCCAGCGTTAGCCAGTTCATTTTAATTCGGCGGCCAGCGTGGTTAACACGCACTGTTTCATATTCTGATTTTATTTTTTCTACAAATGCATTGCGCTTGTCTTCACTAATTAAGTTTTGCGCGACCCCAACTGCACGCGAGGCATCTTTCACCCAAACTGTTGGCCCAGCTTTATACACAGGTTCTACTTTTACTGCTGTATGCGCACGTGAGGTCGTTGCCCCACCTAACATTAACGGAATATTCATACCCAAACGCTGCATTTCTTTACCCATGTGGACCATTTCATCCAATGACGGGGTAATTAGGCCACTTAAACCGATTATGTCTACGTTTTCTTCTTTTGCTTTTTCAAGTATTTTATTCGCAGGCACCATTACGCCTAAATCGATCACTTCAAAATTATTACATTGCAATACAACACCAACGATATTTTTACCGATGTCATGCACATCTCCTTTCACCGTCGCCATGAGGATTTTGCCGTTACTCTGTACTGCCCCATCTTTTTCTGCTTCGATATATGGAATAAGGTGTGCAACCGCTTTCTTCATCACACGCGCACTTTTTACCACTTGCGGTAAAAACATTTTTCCTGCGCCAAATAAATCGCCTACTACATTCATACCATCCATTAACGGACCCTCAATGACATGAATGGGTCGCTCACTAACTAAACGCGCTTCTTCTGCATCTTCCACTACAAAGGCATCAATACCTTTCACCAGCGCATGCTCAATTCTTTTTTGAACAGGCCATGTTCGCCATTCAAGATCCTCTTCTTTTTTTGCAGTAGCGCCATCACCTCGAAATTGTTCTGCGATATCGAGTAACCGTTCTGTTGAATCGTCACGCCTGTTTAATACAACATCTTCAACACGTTCACGTAACTCTTCTGGTAAGTCATCATATACAGCCAACTGGCCTGCATTAACAATACCCATGTCCATACCTGCACTAATGGCATGGTAAAGAAATACTGAATGGATTGCTTCACGTACCGGATTATTGCCACGAAACGAAAATGACACGTTTGAAACACCACCGCTTATCATTGCATGCGGCAACGTCTTTTTAATTTCACGAGTGGCTTCTATAAAATCAACGCCGTAGTTATTATGCTCTTCAATGCCGGTTGCAATAGCGAAAATATTCGGGTCAAAAATGATGTCTTCAGGAAGGAAATCTACTTGCTCAGTTAATACTTTATAGGCTCGTGTACAAATTTCAATTTTACGTGCCTGCGTATCAGCCTGACCTTCTTCGTCGAACGCCATTACAATCACTGCCGCACCATAACGTCGACATAACTTTGCATTTTCTATAAAGGCTTCTTCACCTTCTTTAAGTGAAATGGAATTTACAACGCCTTTACCCTGAATGCATTTCAAACCAGCTTCAATAATTGGCCATTTCGAGGAGTCAATCATAACAGGCACACGGGCAATATCAGGCTCGCCTGCAATCAGGTTAAGAAAATCAACCATGGCTTTTTCGCCATCCAACATGCCTTCATCCATGTTGATATCGATAATTTGCGCGCCATTTTCAACCTGTTCGCGCGCTACATCAATCGCCTCATCAAATTCCTGCTCTATAATTAATCGCTTGAATTTAGCAGATCCGGTTACGTTTGTTCGCTCTCCGACATTTACGAACAATGAGTTTTCATTGATATTGAAAGGCTCTAAACCACTTAATCGACATTCAATAGCTACATCGGGTATTTGTCTTGGCGGGTATTTACTAACTGCTTCTGCGATGGCTTTTATATGTGCGGGTGAGGTTCCACAACAACCACCAATAATATTCAAAAAACCATTACTTGCCCATTCTTCTATCTCTGTCGCCATTTCTTCCGGTGACTCATCATACTCACCGAATTCATTTGGCAACCCTGCATTAGGGTGCGTATTAATATGACAATTAGCAAGACCTGCTATCTCTTCAACATATTGGCGCAGATCTTTAGCTCCTAATGCGCAGTTAAAGCCAAAACTAATTGGGTTGATATGCCGCAGTGAATTCCAGAAGGCTTCTGCCGTTTGACCCGATAATGTTCTGCCACTGGCATCGGTAATAGTTCCAGAAATCATTACCGGCAAGCGTACATTATGGTCATCAAAATATCTTTCAATTGCGAACAATGCCGCCTTAGCATTAAGCGTATCAAAAATAGTTTCAACCAATATGACATCTGAACCACCGTCAACCAATCCAGACATAGCTTCGTAATAGGCTTCTTGCAGTTGATCAAAATTTGTATTTCTAAACCCAGGGTTATTAACATCAGGGGAAATACTGGCAGTACGATTAGTGGGACCAATGACACCCGCGACAAAACGCGGCTTGTCTTCAGTTGCAAATTCATCACACGCTTGGCGTGCCAGCTCGGTAGCCACTTTATTTAGCTCATACGAAAGTTCTTCCATGTGGTAATCAGCCATGGAAATAGCATTAGCATTAAAAGTATTGGTTTCGACAATATCGGCACCGGCTTCGAGGTAAGCCTTATGAATATCCTTAATAATATCTGGTTGTGTTAAAACCAGTAGATCATTATTACCTTTTAGATCTGAAGGCCAATCTTTAAAACGCTCTCCTCGATAACCACTCTCATCCAGCTTATATCGCTGAATCATTGTACCCATGGCACCATCAAGAATAAGAATACGTTTTTTTAATGCTTGTTCAAATTTGCTCATTGACTATCAATCCAACCGACTATCATAAAACATTGAATTATATTGGATTTGAAAGCTTGATACCATGAAAATGGCCTGAGAAGGCATTATTATGAATAAATAGACAAGCCTCTCAATTATTCATGCTCAACTTCCAATATTACGCCCTGCACACCACTAACTTTTACTTTGGTGCCAGCAGGGCAATCTTTACCTATTATTTTCCAGATTGAATCATCCACTGCTATTTTTCCATCACCATTTACAATGGGGTCTTGCAAGGTAAATACGCGCCCTACGTATTGTTGCCCACGTTGATTAAGTGTCGGATGATCGGTTTCCTTTAATGTTCGCTTTCCAATTTTCATCCATAAAATAATAGAAGTAATAGAAAATGCAGCGAACCACATCAATTGCGATTGCCAACCAAGCTCTGGCGCAACCCACAGCAAAGCACCTGTCACACCGGCCGCCAAACCTATCCAGAGAAAGAATGCACCGGGCGCAAAAAGTTCTAAAATCATTAATATGAGCCCCAAAACAAACCAATGCCAGAAAACAACTTGTTCTATCATGTTCACGCTCCAGGTTGTTTCGACATCGCTGACTTGGCTAATTCTGATATACCCCCAATTGCACCAATAACACCTGAGGCATCAAGCGGCATAAATACCAGTTTTTCATTATCGGCTGATGCAATCTCTTTAAGCGCTTCGACATACTTGGTTGCAACAAAATAATTAATTGCGTTGATATCACCTTTGGCAATAGCCGCAGACACCATTTCAGTTGCCTTTGCTTCAGCCTGAGCTTGTCGCTCACGTGCTTCAGCATCACGAAATGCAGACTCTTTACGCCCTTCTGCTTCAAGGATAGCTGCTTGTTTTTCACCGTCAGCTCTTAGAATATCACCTTGTCGCTCACCTTCCGCCACCAAAATAGTGGCGCGCTTGTCTCGCTCTGCTTTCATTTGATTAGCCATGGAATCAACCAGATCACGTGGTGGGGTAATATCCTTGATTTCAATACGCGCCACTTTAATACCCCATGGAGTGGTCGCATCATCAACCACATTCAGTAATTCGGTATTGATCTGATCACGTTTTGATAACAACTCATCAAGATCCATCGAGCCCATCACGGTACGTAAATTAGTCATCGTCAAATTTAATATCGCCAGTTCCAGGTTGTTCACCTCATAAGCAGCCTTTGGCGCATCCATGATTTGAAAAAACACAACACCATCGACACGTACCATAGCGTTATCTCTGGTAATGACTTCTTGTGATGGAACATCCAAAACGCGCTCCATCATATTTAATTCAGCGCCTATCTGATCGATAACAGGAATGATAATATGTAAGCCTGGGCGTAATGTTCTGGTATACCGACCAAAACGCTCAACCGTGTATTCACTGCCTTGCGAGACAGTTTTAAAACTCATAAATACTAATACGACTGCAAAAACCAATAAGCCAATTGCAAATATAGAAAACCCATCTAATGAAATAGCCATACACCTTACTCCCTGTTTTAAGTTATTCTTAGTTTGATTTTATGTATGATGACACTCAAACCTTGTGGTAATAGATTGCCATGTAACCCTAACAATACCTAATAATATTGGGACAAAATAGCTGATTTTCAATTCATTATGAAACTTACTCAAAATAATTCAGAGAATACAATCGGTTATATCACACCCCCAAAAAAACTCCTGCGTTCTATCGGGAAGGCCATAGCTGACTTTGATATGATACGAGAGGGAGACCGCATTCTTCTTGGATTATCTGGCGGCAAAGATTCATTATCACTACTGCAAATATTGCTACATTTACAAGCTGTCGCACCCGTTAAATTTGATGTGGCAGCCATAACTGTTGACCCTATGTCGGACAGCTTTGACCCTTCACCTCTGAAGCCTTATGTCGCTAGTCTAGGGGTTCCCTATTTTTTTGAACGCCAACCCATTATGGACCTGGGTAAAGAACACATGGATAGTGACTCGTATTGCTCCTGGTGCGCCCGCATGAAACGCGGCATTATGTACTCAACTGCTCGACGTGAGGGTTATAAAGTATTGGCATTAGCGCAGCATCTTGATGATTTGGCAGAAAGCTTTTTAATGTCCGCTTTTCATGGCGGACAGTTACGCACCATGAAAGCTCACTATACTATTGATAAAGGTGACATTCGTGTCATACGCCCACTAGTGTATACACGTGAACCTCAAACTGCCGAATTTGCCAAACAATCAGAATTACCCGTTATTATGGAAAACTGCCCAGCCTGTTTTTCTATGCCGACACAAAGACAACACATGAAAGAACTATTAAGAAACGAAGAAATACACAATAAAGGCATTTATAGCAGTATATTAACTGCAATAATGCCACTAACTTCTAAAAATAACCAATAATAAGATAAATATACCCTAAAATATACTTTTTAAGGTTTAAATTGAATAAAAACATGATTTTCATCCCAAATAATATAAAAGTGGATAATTTTAACAAAAAAATAGTTAATATATAATGAAAATGGTAAATATAAAAACATTTGACACCATAATTGATGCCAATATTAGTTTAGGTCGACTAAAAGCCGAGGGCATCGACTGTTGGCTCGCAGATGAACACATCATTCAAACTGATATGTTAACTATTCCTGCTATTGGCGGCATTAAGCTGCAGGTCCATCCTGATGATGCTGAGCAAGCAGGCATTATTCTGGATACTGACTATTCTGATCTGGAAAGCCCGGATGAGGACTGGCAATAAATCCATGCGTTACTTCCTTATCCGAACCAGTCTGAAACTCTTTTCCCTGCTTCCGTTACCTATCAATCATGCACTTGGCTATTTTATTGGCACACTGTTCTACCTGATACCCAATAAAACAAAAAAGATGTCGTTAACCAACATCTCACTTTGCTTTCCTGAATTCAGCGACAAACAACGCCGCCAATTAACCATGGCCTCACTAATTGAAACAGGGAAATCCATTACTGAAATGGGGCCAGCCTGGTTCTATCCTGCTGAAAAATTATTAAACAAGATAACCGGCTTTGAAAATAGAGAGATACTTGAATGGGCTATAGCAAAACAACAAGGTATCATCTTCATGACACCCCACTTGGGATGCTGGGAAATTGCAGGGCTTTATATGGCCAACCGCCTGCCACTAACATCACTTTATCGCCCACCGCGAATACAGAACCTCGAAAACTTAATAACTCAAGCACGTCAACGCACTGGCGCCAAACTGGTACCCACAACAACCAGTGGAGTCAAAGCACTCTTTGCTGCATTGGCTAAAACTGAAACAATCGGAATTTTACCCGATCAAGACCCAGGGGATGACGGAGGTATTTTTGCACCATTCTTTGGGCATGATGCCAACACGATGAAATTAATTCCTAAGCTGGCTCACAAAACTGGCGTGCCTGTTATTCTAGTTGTTGCTAAACGTAAACCGTTTGGACAGGGTTACATTATGTCTTATCACAAAGCTGATGAAAAAATATATTCATCAGATTTACTGGAAGCTGCCACTGCAATGAATCTCTCTATCGAAAACTGTGTGCGAGAAAATCCGAAGCAATATCAATGGAGTTATAAACGATTTAAAAGACAACCGAAAGGCAAGTCATCGCTATACACATAAGCAATCGTTTTAAAAAAGTTTTCTCCCAATAAAACACATGTTAATGTTACCTCCTCGGATAATAAAAAATTAAAGGGAGTCAGAGACATGTCAGAAATAACTGAAAAACTAAAAAGTAATAACCTGCCGATCGGAAAAATATTTACTATCATCTTATTAGTAGGTGTGGCTGCCGTTATATTATCGAAATCTATTTTTTATGCAGAACCCGGATATATCTACCATGTGCGTACTGTATTGGGTAGTGAGGAAGTTATTTCTGATGTTGGTTATAAGTTTTACCCATTTGGCCGATACAATTCATGGAAGCGCGCCATGACTGTACAATCAATCAGCGGCTCAAGTGGATCTATCAAAGCAGAACGCGACTCCAGTAATACTTCAGCAAGTTTACCGCCAATGAGCATTATGTTTCTCGATCAGGTAGACGCACTGGCAGAAGCAACGGTGCGATTCTCCATACCAGCTGATCCTGAGTCATTCCTTAAAATGGCACATGAATATCGAACACCTGAGAATTTATTACGCACAGCGCTAATGCCCTCTTTTAAGGAAACCCTACAAGCCAACGCCTCGCTTATGAGTGCTGAAGAATATTACTCTGGAGGAAGGACGGAATTTAATTCTGATTTTGAAAATCAAATGAACAATGGCATCTACCTTGTTAAACGCGAAGAAGTGTCTGTCCGCTCAACAAAACAAACCAAAAGTTCAGCCAATGCAGCATTAGGAACAGATCAAGAACAATATGGAGATGAAAATAAAACTATCTTCATCGTTAAAAAAGTTCTTGACAACACAGGCTTACCCAAAAGAAAAAAACAACGTTTTAATGAATATGGAATAACCGTTATTTCTGCACTGGTAACTGATATGCGTCCCAACCAGAAATTCGTTGAGCGCATGCAACTCAAACAAAAAGCATCTGCTGATAGAGCTATAGCAAGAGAACAACGTGTTCAGGAAGAAGAGCAACGCCTGCTTGCAATAGCGCGTGGTGAGCGTGAAGTAGCTGAACGTCAGGCAAAAGCCAAAGTCGAACAAATACAAAAAACAACTGAGGCTGAAACAGATAAACAACTAGCCATCACAGAAGCTATAAAATTGAAAGAACAGGCAAGCATTGGTAAAGACACTGCACAAATCAATCTTTTGAAAGCACGGATTGAAGCTGAGACCAAACGAACACTGGCAGAAGCGGAAGCTTATCAAAAGAAGGTTATCTTGCAAGCTGATAACGCACTGGCACAAAAACTTGATGCAGAAATTAAAATACAGCAATTATGGGCTGAAGCATTTGCTCAGCGTAAAGTTCCCAGTACTGTATTCGGAAGCGGAGGTCAATCAGGTGCACCTGTTGGAAGTGATGCAGAAGTAAAAGCATTTATGCAATTATTAACGCTGGATGCCGCAAAACGCCTTAATTACAATCGTGAAGTAAGTAAAGGAAAATAATCTTTCAAGCTAAATAAAGGAAACTACTTATTAACAAAAAGGCAGAATGGAATCACCCACTCTGCCTTTTTTATGTCAAATACTTATTTCTATCCTGATATTATACTCCAGGCTATTAACCCTGGCAAAAAGCTAATAATTGACTCTACCCACAAGCGTATGCTGCTTATCTTGAAAAAGACATGCTTCAATATTCGATACATTAGCAACCCAATAGAAACCGTGACAACACAGCCTGATGCATTGGCATACAAACCGGGTTCAATCAGACTAACTAACACCAGCGCCATAACAGATATTACAAACCACGTCTGAAACAATCTTGAATAGAAGCTCAAATCCATTACCTGAAAATCACCTTACATATCGTATACATAAACAATCGGCTAAAAAAATTATTTCTTTAACTAAATAAAAAAATCACTTATATACCAGTGCATTAAATTCCTAATATTTATTCTCAAATAACGAAGATATAACTTTACTTAACCGGGTTGATACGTTATTTATTAACATAAGAAAACTAAATTTAACTAAAAAACGAGGTGTAATATGAAAGCCATTACTGCACAGGGTATTTTTGTCCGCTTCATCATTGCTGCTATACTGGTCTTTAGCACCTATAATCCTGAGAGCTATTCCTACTATGACTGGCTTGTAAATAATCCCACCGAACTTGATCCGCTAAAAATACTTGCCGGGATAATACTGCTAATAGGCTGGGTCATTTACCTTCGCGCAACACTACGTTCACTAGGTGCCATCGGCCTAATTTTAGCCTGCGCATTTTTCGGCACGCTGGTTTGGCTAATAATTGATTGGGGCATTATTCCTGCGGACAGCATACGCGCTGTTTCTTATCTGATTTTAATAGTGTTATGTGCAATTATGGCTACTGGCATTTCCTGGTCACATATCAGGAGACGAATTAGCGGCCAGGTTGATGTTGATGAAATAGAAGATAATTAATCCGCTGAAAATAATTCCTTTTTAAGTCTGTACAGTGATGAAATGTCTTCATCACCGTATCCTGCGGCTATTAGTCGCTGGTAATGAATCAGTGTCATTTCAACAATTGGCAGACTCTTATCACCCTCAGTTAAGTCACTCATCATGTTTTTACAAAGATTCAAATCTTTATGATGCAGGCCTACTTTGAAACCCGCATTATAATTATCATTTACCATAGTGTTTCCACGATGCTCCAGAAACCAATTTGCAGCTGCCCCACCACCGACAACCTCAATCACTTTATTCATATCAAGCTGCATCGCTTCGCCAAAAGCAAGCGCTTCTGTAACCGCCTGATTAATACCTGCCGACATAATCTGATTTACTGCTTTGGTCGATTGACCATTACCGGATTCACCCATATACACTATTTTGCTTGCCATATGTCTCAGTGTTGGAGTTACTCGTTTTAATGCACCTTCTTCTCCACCTGCCATCATTGATAAGGTTGCATTTTTAGCACCTTCTACACCACCCGAAACAGGAATATCCAAAAATTCTACCTGTAAATCTTTCAATTCAGCGGCTATTGCTTTACTTGTCGATGCGCACACTGTTGAGTGGTCTACAATAATTGTCTCTGGTTTTAATACCGGCTTCATTTTATTGATAACGGCACAAAGGTCATCATCTGCCGACACACATATAAAAATAAGTTCACAAGCGTTGGCTACTTGTTGCAAACCACCCGCTTGCCGCACGTCATACGTCTCTCGAAAATCGATAGCTTTTTCTATATTACGATTCCAGACATAATCCAATGAAGTGTTTTTTGCCAGATTCGCTGCCATTGGCCAACCCATTGCGCCTAACCCTACCCAACCAGAAATCATTTAACGATCACCTTTTTTATATAATTCACTTACGACTCAAAATAAGTATACCCACGCAAACCTGTCTCAAGTTCTGCCAAATAACTCTCGGCTAAATCACTACTTAAACTTGAATCCATTATTTTTTGCCGGTAACGATGCATCATGTCATTTGTATCAAAGTGTACATAACGCAGTACATCTTCTACTGTATCGCCTTGCTGGTCTGTTACCAGCTTAAAAGAACCATCTTCTTTCATTTGCACATTAACTGAATCCGTATCGCCAAAAAGATTATGCATGTCTCCCAATATTTCCTGATAAGCTCCCACCAAAAATACCCCTATCAGATAATCATCATAATCATTAAGCTGATGAAGCGGCAGGCTATTCTCGATACCTTCACTATCAACGTAATATTCTATTCTCCCATCTGAGTCACAGGTAAGATCCTGTATTACAGCGCGCCTAGTTGGTCTTTCATCTAAACGATTTAAAGGGATAATTGGAAAAATCTGATCTATACCCCATGCATCAGGCATTGATTGAAATAAAGAAAAGTTACAAAAATATTTATCTGCCAATTTTTCATTTAATTCATCCGCTACTTGGCGATGAGCATTGATTGATGGCTTCAATAAATTACTAATCTGTCGACAGGTGCAGGCATACAGCTGTTCAGCAATTGCTCGATGATTTAGATTCAAACTGCCACGACTATACTTATCCAGCACATCCTGCTGGTAATTTTGCATATCGTGATAGACTTCTATCACCGAACGGTCATTCAGACTATTTAAACTCGCCCACATGTCGTGTAATATTTGAGGATCTTCTTCGTCAGGCATATCCGGTTCATCTTCACCTGGGGCTTTTTCAACGTCAATAACATTACTTATCAACACTGCATGATGCGCTGTCATTGCACGGCCTGATTCCGTTATTATATCCGGTGCTGGCAAGTCTTCTTTCCGACATATTTCATTAATTGAAAAGACGATGCTGTTTGCATACTCCTGTAAACTATAATTAATAGAACAGTCACTGCGTGAACGCGTACCTTCATAATCCACGCCTAAACCGCCACCGACATCGATGCATTTTATATCAACGCCTTCTTCTAACATCTCAGCATAATATCGACAGGCTTCTCGCAAGCCTTTCTGAATATCTTGTATATTCGATATTTGAGAGCCCATGTGAAAATGCAAAAGCTCCAGGCAATCCAGCATTTCATTTTCATCAAGCCGCTCCAGCATTTGCATAACTTGATCAGCAGATAATCCAAACTTGGCCTTTTCTCCACCGGTATTTTGCCATTTACCTGCACCCAATGACGCCAAACGCACTCTTACACCTAACCTGGGTTTTATATTCAGATCATTCGCTTCACGAATAATGTGTTCCAGCTCTGATATTTTCTCAACAACAATCGTGACTTGATGACCCATTGCCTGACCAATCATGGCAAGACGTATATATTCAAGATCTTTATAACCATTACAAATAATCACACCACGATCATGAGATTGAGCAAGTACCGCCATTAATTCAGGTTTACTACCCGCCTCCAAACCAACTTCACCATATGATTTGGCAAGTATTTGTTCAACAACACTATATTGCTGGTTCACTTTTATTGGGTATACTGCTGTGTAATGTCCATCGTAATCACAACTGGACATAGCATTGGAAAAAGCCTGGTTCAGGCTTTTTACTCGATGGTGCAGTATGTCATTAAACCGCACCAGAACAGGGAGCGATAAACCCGCGTCACCAATTTGCCGACTTAGCTCATACAGATCAACCATATCATCTGGCGCTTGCGGATCCGGTGTAGCAACTGCATGGCCGTTTTCATCGACATCAAAGTAACCTTCACTCCAATGTTGAATATTATAAGTTGTTCTTGCTTGTTGCAGGCTCCAATCTTCCATAAAAAAATCCGACTAATTATCACTAATTAGCCGGATTATTATCGTAAGCTGGCGACTTTACAAGCTTATTTATTAACCTTTGCCGGTCCGATTACTTATAAAGCAAAGTCTGCCAAGCTATCTTGCTTGGCTACAACAGGCACATCGGCACTTTTTATAAATACCAGTACGTCGTCCTTCACAGGATCATCTTTCTCAGCTTCACAAGTTAAAGAAACCGTGTAATCACCTTCTGGTAAGAACGCAGCCATATAATCAAGGTTTTGATCAACGATAGCACTGCTTATTGGGTCGGGTGCAACTCCATCCACATCATCCGGCGTCACTCCTGCACCTGTAAAGATATATAACACGGCTTTTACTGCACCTGTATTATCGTAACAACCTGTGTTGGCACTCAGTAAACTTGCATCCACATGACCACTGATAGACCCTACTTCCAGGTCATCGATGATACGTAATGTTGGACGGAGAATATAATCACTGTCCACACCTTCAGGAAGATGCACTGATTTTCGTAGATCGAAGTCCACTGTGAAATTACTGATACCATTGGTTGCTATATTAAACCCACGGTTTAACTTCAATCCTGTTTTTGCAGCACTTGGAATTCTGAGTGGTAAATCAGCACCATTAATTGTGATGTACGAATTTGCAATATCAACCTTTAATCGTATCCAGCTATATTGGCCGGCAGGCAATACCTCTCCATTTAACAATGTCGTGGAAACACCTTGAGTCAACTGCATCAGGTTAATCATTTGCGGCGTTGCAAAATCGAAATCAAGACGATTACCATTTGCAGGTTGAATTTCTACACCTGTAAAAGTGACAACAACTGCGCTTGCGCCATCAACCGGTGCATCAGTAATCGACAAATTTAGCGTCCCTGATCCGACGCCTCCACCACCACCTCCGCAACCATAAAAACTAAGAAACGAAATAGTTATAAACAGCCCTATTATTTTCTGTAAATCATTTAAACTTTTCACTTAAAAACCCTCCGGAGTACCAGCAAGTTATTATTGTCGCTATACTTTGAATTATATCATTGATAACTTTTATTAAACACATGACAATAAATCAATTAGTCCCCTTGCCTTACTATATTAAGCAGACACTATTTATAAATATTGATAAAATCATGCATATCAACTAGTTAACAGGCGAGTAAAACATGAACATTAATGAAAACTGGTTTACAGAAGTTATGGATGGCACAGGCACCGCTTTTTCGCTTGCTATCAACAAAAAACTACACGAAGAAAAAACCCCATTTCAAAAGATAGAAATCTTTGACACCAATGAATTTGGTAATCTTATGGTGATTGACGGATGCACTATGGTCTCTACGCGTGATAATTTTCTTTATCATGAAATGATCAGCCACCCCGCGCTCTACACGCACCCGAAACCTGAACGAGTTGTTATTATCGGGGGGGGTGATTGCGGGACACTTCAAGCGGTACTTCAACACCCCGAAGTCAAACAAGCCTGGCAAATTGATATCGATGAACGTGTCACCCGTTTATCAGAAATATACTTTTCCGAATTATGTACCTCAAATACAGACCCACGTGCAAGTTTGATATTTAATGATGGAATAAAATGGATACAAGATGCTAAAGCTAATAGCATTGATATTATTATCATTGACAGCACAGACCCAGTTGGCCCTGCTGAAGGTTTGTTTTCTGAAAATTTTTATAAAGACTGTACTCGTGCACTAACCGAGAATGGCATACTCGTACAACAGAGTGAATCACCTTTATTACACCTTGGTATAATCAAAGACATGCGTACATCAATGCAGCGTGCAGGCTTTTCACATTTCAAAACTCTCACTTTCCCACAGTGCATTTACCCATCAGGCTGGTGGAGCTGCACGATGACCAGTAAAAACAATTCCCTAAACTCAATTCGTACCGAAGATATAGATACACGCCCTTTTCAAACAAAATACTATAATAAAGAAATCCATGCTGCGGCATTAGCTTTGCCTGAATTCATGAAACAAGCACTGGTGCAACCGTCTGAAAAGGAATAATGTTGTCTTTCATACGTCTAGTAGTTAAGTTACAATAATAATAACTGGGGTACATCATGAGAATGCTAGCATTAATACCACTATTCTTATCCCATCTCATCTTCATGGTCTCCTCAGCACATGCTGAAATAACAGGCGAACAAGCACAAAATCAAATTGAAACACTAAGCCAGAAAATAGTTCGAAACAGAAACGATGCTAAACTCTTTCTTAACCGTGGCGAGCTTTATTTTTTAACACATGATTTCGATAGTGCAGTCGACGACTTTTCAACCGCTATCAAGCTTGATGGCTCACTTGATGCAGCCTGGTTTGGGCGAGGTATGGCTCAAGGACGCCTTGGTTATATACAGGAAGGCATTGATGACCTATCTGTGTACATAAAAAGAAACCCCAATGATTCCAGGGCGCTGACTAAACGTGGTGTTCGGTACTTATGGAAAGGTGAAAAAGAAAATGCATTACAAGACTTGAAGATGGCCATTAAAATAAACCCTTCCAACGCAGAAGCGCATGATGACCTAGGTGTTGTATTCGCTCAAATGGGGGATTACAAACAGGCAATTAAACATTTCAGCCAGACGATTATTATTGATAACACCTACCAAAAAGGTTACCACAATCTTGCTATGGCATTACACGTTACTGAAAACGATGTCATGGCATTAGATAATGTCAATAAGTCACTTGCTCTCTACTCAGAGTCAAGAGACTCTTTACTTTTGAAAAGTAGCATACTCGAGGCTATGGGTAATCTTATTGAGGCAAAACGAATCGAAAACGAGGCTATGTTTTTACCAGAGCCTAACTGGCATGAATCTGCACCCGTTAGATAAATATATTTTATTAAAACGCTGAAATTCAAGCAGCGACTATTGTTTCTAATCGCGCATCACTTGTTCCTTTCAATCCAACCAATTTATGACATGCATTCGTTGTTAAAGATAGACCACAAACTAATACATGCTGAGCTATATTAGGGCCTGCACCTGATTTTTCATAAGATTCTTTTCTAAACAATGCCGTCGTCGCTGCATGAGTATCGGCATCACCATAAATATCCAATACTGGAACGTCAACATGTCTAATCATTAACCCAACGTTTAATGGGACGATACTATTCGCATACATACCTACACCTATCAAACCAACAATTGGAATTTCATTAATACGGCCATTTGCCAGATGTGCAACTGCCATTCGAGAGCCCATACTAAATCCAATTAATACGACTCGCCTTACCCCGCGACGCTGAAGATAATTAAGCGCACTCCGCACTCTTGCGTACAACTCTGGAAACACGTTATTCCCTGCATCAATATCATCTATATATTCTTGAAAAGGAGGCTTTTCTCCTGAACCTTCTTCATAACCCGCCGGCACTGGCTCCTGAATTGAAAGCGTTACATAGCCACGATGAAACAAGTCGTTGCGTAACTGCCGGACAACGGCAGTATTTGGGTGTCCACCACGACCATGCAGTAAAACTACACCTGTCTTTTTTTGTAGCGGCTCGCTTGCAAGCAATAATGTATTAAATTTACTACTACTGCCATTTTCTGCTATAGAGCTTAGTGTTAATACCTGGTCAATATTATATTTCTTTACTACTCCACTACTGCACGCAATCACAACAAAAACTGATAAGTGAATTATTATTTTACTTTTATAATTCATTGACTACTTTACACTCAATCGCTCTAGTCGAAGCCGCTCCCTATCATCAAACAATCGTCTTGAACCAAACCAAACGGCGACAAGCGTTCCAAAACCTGTCCCTGCTGCTATCAAAAACATAATCAAAATTTGATATTTCACTGCTTCAATAGGATCACTTCCTGCCAACACCTGTCCTGTCATCATGCCCGGCAAACTTACGATGCCTGCAGCCGCCATTGCATTAATAATCGGCATTAAACCGGTGCGTATACTGTCATGCCTGATATCGGCTATTGCCTGACTCCATGTCCAGCCCAACATAAGTTTCCCTTCGATAATACTGCGCTGCTGCCATGCAGATTGATTTAGTTTATCCTGACCCAGTGCTATGCCATTCATGGTGTTACCTAACATCATACCCAGCAAAGGTATTGCGTATTGTGGCGTGTACCATGGGTCTACGTTAATAATGACATTAAGTGCTATCAACGTAATTGAAAAAGAAGATATAAACATCGAAATGGTACCCAGACCAAATCCCCACCAACCTTTAAGTCGATATTTTTGTCTGGCCATGACTTCACGACCAGCTAATAACAACATAACTATCGATATCAAACTAATCCAGCCTAGGTGAACATAACTAAAAATACTTTTCAGTATTAAGCCTATCAACATTAACTGCACGACCGTTCGCACACCTGCAATTAATAACTGACCACTAATACCCAGCTTCATTTTTGCAGATAATATCGCCAACACAATAACCAGTGAGGCAGCGATCATTAAATCTGTTGGCGTTAACGAAATCAGGTTCATATCATAATCTCCTTGATTTCATTCTGTTCGATCAGCCAGCCTCGATTAGCAATACGTGCTTGCTGCTCGAGGTCATGTGTAACCCAAATCACAGATAATCCTTCATACTTAACCAAAGAGGTAATATATTGCTCGAGCACTAAAGTATATTTTTGATCGAGATTTGCCGTCGGCTCATCCAGCAACAATATTTGAGGCTGTTGCTGCAATGCTCTTAATAAGCCTAAACGTTGTTTTTCACCGGTTGATAATCGCCTGATCTCCCACGACATAACATCTGAATCAAAACCAAACTCAATCAAACTTTCTTTATCCACTTGGTAAAAATGTTCCGCCACCGTTTCATGCCACCATGCTGTTTCTGCGGGAACCATTGCTACTTTTCTGCGCCACTCATGTGCTGTTATTTTTTTGACCGAAACATTATCTAATTCTACGCTACCCTGATTCGGATCAAGATCTGCAATTGCTCTCAATAAAACGGTTTTTCCACTGCCCGAAGGGCCAGACAAATAGACACACTCACCCGCTTGTATTTCAAAACTCCATTGCGGCAACTCTAACACTTGTATATTCTGAGCTATAATTCTTGTCATATTAATGATGATATCAAAACGATAAGGAACTAAATATGTCTGATCCGGTTATTGCTCAAACTTTTCCCTACATCCTGGAGCTAGAGCCTGGAAAATATTGGTGGTGCACGTGCGGACGATCAGCCAGCCAACCATTCTGCGATGGCTCTCACAAGATGACTGATTTTTCTCCATTAGAAGTCAATATTGAAACCAATGATAAATATTATTTATGTGGCTGCAAACATACTAAAACGCCACCATTTTGTGATGGTGAACATAAAAAGCTTTAAGAGAAATACCAATAAATAAAAAAGGGCACCCGAAGGTGCCCTTTTAAACTAACTTCTATTGTTGATTTATTTAGAAGTTACAAACTCAGGATAGGCTTCCATACCACATTCGCCTATATCCAAACCTTCATACTCTTCTTCTTCACTAACACGAACACCCATGATCATTTTGATCACAATCCATGTCACTAAACTTGCACCGAATACCCATACAAAGATAGTCGCCGCACCAATCAACTGTCCAGTTAACAATGCTTCACCTGTTATAGGCACTGCTAACAGACCCCATAAACCAACAACACCGTGTACTGAAATTGCACCCACTGGATCATCAATCTTCAGTTTATCTAATGTGATAATAGAGAAGACAACCAATGCGCCACCAACAGCACCAATTAATGTTGCTTCTAAAGCACTCGGCGTATCAGGTCCTGCAGTAATAGCAACGAGACCTGCTAGCGCACCATTCAATGCCATAGTAAGGTCAGCCTTACCAAACAATAAACGTGCAACGATGATTGCAGCAATAACACCACCCGCAGCAGCCGCATTAGTATTCATGAACACCATTGCAACCGCGTTTGAGTTAGCAATATCACCTAATTTAAGCACTGAACCACCATTAAAACCAAACCAGCCCATCCATAATATGAATGTACCTAATGTAGCCAAGGGTAGGTTTGCGCCTGGTATAGCGTTAACTTTTCCGTCTTTAGTATATTTACCTTTACGAGCACCTAGTACTAATACACCAGCCAATGCTGCAGCAGCACCTGCCATGTGTACGATGCCAGAACCGGCAAAGTCTGAGAAACCAAGATCTCCTAATGTATACATACCAAATACAGAAGCGCTACCCCAAGTCCATGAACCTTCTAATGGGTAGATAACAGCAGTCATAACCACTGCAAACACCATGAAAGACCAAAGCTTCATTCGCTCCGCAACTGCACCTGAAACGATCGACATGGCTGTCGCTACAAATACAACCTGGAAGAAGAAGTCTGATGCGCCTGCATAAACAGAGTCACCACCAAAACCGTTTTCAGCGGACGCTTTTAATGCATCTGCAACCAATGTATCACCTCCATCTATCCCTTTCAGGAAGATGCCACCGTCATACATGATCTCATAGCCAATAACCATGTAGGCTGTACATGCAATCGCAAACAACACGACATTCTTGGTTAAAATTTCAACTGTGTTTTTAGAACGAACAAGACCTGCCTCTAACATAGAGAAACCAGCGGCCATCCACATAACTAATGCGCCACACACCAGAAAATAAAAGGTATCCATCGCATATTGTAATTCAAATATATTGTTTTCCATTGGTATTTAACCTCCAACCGTTATAAAGCTTCGTCGCCAGACTCGCTAGTTCGAATACGAATTGCTTGCTGAAGATCGTAAACAAAGATCTTGCCGTCACCAATTTTTCCTGTATGGGCTGATTTGGTTATTGCTTCAAGCACCTGATCGAGCAGCTCATCTGATACGGCTGCTTCTATTTTTACCTTGGGCAGAAAATCAACAACATATTCTGCTCCTCGATATAGTTCTGTATGACCCTTCTGACGACCAAAACCCTTTACCTCTGTCACAGTGATACCTTGCACACCGATTTCGGAAAGAGCTTCACGCACATCATCCAGTTTGAATGGTTTGATAATTGCGGTAACTAACTTCATTAGTTTTCTCCTAGATCACCACGGCCTTTCACTGCCGAGATTGTTAAACCTGATTTATATGATTTGTAGTTAAATTTAAAGTAACACTCTCTCCTATTGCACGAGCTGTGCCAGTATAAAAAAAACTATATAAATCAATAAAATAAAGCCATTTTGAGATTTAATGATACAATCTTATGCACTAACATAGTGCAAATATTGCCTATTTGCTCTATATTAGTGCGCTAATACACCGGCCACTAGTTCTAAATTTTAAGCATGTCTTTCACTTCAGTTTTACAATAAAATAGCGGTCATGAACTAACTGAAGAGTTGAATATGGATCCCAAAATTCTTGACGAACTATCGCAGCGATTAGCGTCTGCATTGCCTTCGGGCGTAACAGCCATACAAGAGGACATGGAAAAAAATATCCGTGCCGTACTTGATGGCGTCATGACTAAAATGAACCTGGTCAGCCGACAGGAATTTGAAATACAGCAAAAAGTACTTGAACGTACCCGCGAAAAAATCGAGAATCTTGAAAAGCTCGTGATCGAACTGGAAAAAACAATCGAACAGTAAACTTAAATCAAAACTGCAAGCCAGTTTATAAATAACATGGAAGAATTAAAGGAAGGATACCCGCATGCCACTTGCTCAAGTTTTCAGTCGCGCTCAAGAAGGTGTCAAATCAACCGAAGTCTGCGTTGAAGTCCACATTACCAATGGGTTACCTGCCTTATCAATTGTTGGTATGCCAGAAATAGCCGTAAGAGAAAGTAAAGATCGTGTTCGTGGTGCGCTCATCAACAGTCAATTTGAATTCCCTGCCCGTAGAATCACTATTAATCTTGCGCCCGCTGATTTACCCAAAGAAGGCGGCCGTTTTGACCTGGCTATTGCCATCGGTATTCTTGCGGCCAGCGGACAAATCCCTAAGAAAACTTTACAAAACTACGAGTTTGCAGGTGAACTAGCGCTCAGTGGTGAGGTACGACCAATCCGTTCGGTCATACCCATGAGTGTGGCCTGCAAACACGCCAACAGAAAACTGATATGCCCTGTGGATAATGCAAGCGAAGCAGCGCTCGTCAATGATTCAACGATATTTCCGGCTAAACACTTACTCGAAGTTTGTTCTCACCTGAACAATATACAACTACTTGAACCCAGTAGCCCACCTGACTGGAGTGACCATATCATTAATGCTCCTGACATGTCTGATGTGCAAGGACAGGCACATGCTAAACGTGCCCTCGAAATTGCTGCAGCTGGTGGACACAGTTTACTAATGATAGGCCCTCCCGGAACGGGCAAGACCATGCTGTCCAGCCGCCTGCCGGGAATACTGCCAGGCATGAGTGAGCACGAGGCTCTGGAAACGGCTTCTATCGCTTCAATTAGCGGGCAAGGTATGCAGGCTAAAGACTGGAAACAACGACCTTTTCGTGCACCACACCATACTGCATCGGGCGTTGCACTGGTGGGCGGCGGCTCCATCCCTCGTCCGGGAGAAATATCATTGGCACATAACGGTATTATGTTTCTGGACGAGCTCCCAGAATTTGACCGCAAGGTGCTTGAAGTCCTGCGCGAGCCTCTGGAATCTGGGCGCATCATTATTTCGCGTGCTGCTCGCCAGGCTGAATTCCCGGCTAAATTTCAGCTCATCGCTGCAATGAATCCCTGTCCATGCGGCTATCTAGGTGACACACGAGGCAGATGTCACTGTACGGGAGACCAGGTAAAGCGTTATCGACAAAAAATATCTGGCCCATTAATGGACAGAATTGACATGCATATCGAAGTACCCGCTTTACCCATGCATGAACTCAAAGTCAAACCTGACCAACAATCAGAATCCAGTAGCATTATTCGTCAACGAGTTGAAAGATCCAGGCAAACACAACTTGATCGCAGCGGAACTATCAATGCTCAGTTAAATACGCAAGACATCAAAGACAACTGTCAATTAAATACGGCCAACCAAACACTGATCGAACATGCCATGAGCAAATTAGGCTTAAGCATGCGTGCACATCAAAAGATACTCAAGCTCTCCCGCACCATCGCTGATCTTGATGAACAATTACATATTCAAACTGCGCATCTGACTGAAGCCTTGTCCTATCGGCAGCTGGACCGCAACCCAGTTTCATAATTGATGTTTAGCTGCTGACCACTTCCGAACCATCCTCTTTTAAAACACCAGCTTGATATAAATCAGTACCCATGAATAAAATTAAAATTATATTCTTTATCTATTTATATTACCGTAACCCTATTCACACTAAGGATATTTCAGGGGACTAATTAAGCCTGACCTATATTTAATGAGTATTAAAGTCGGCCTGCAAATGACCGTTATATATAGAGTATACCTTACGATATTTTTACCACCGAATGCTTCAATAGTTGAGGAAATCAATGTACCAACAATTTCATCGTTTAGCAGTCTACCTGTTACTAACACTATCCACTCTGCTTGCTCCACCCTTAATTTTCGCTGAAGATGAATTAGTGATGGGGATCTTCCCGCGCCGCAATGCTGAAACAACTATTACCTATTTCAAACCGATGGCTGAATACCTAAGTAAAATGCTAAATCGCAAAGTTCGTATCGAAACATCCCGAAACTTCAAAAGTTTCTGGCAAGGCATCAAAAAGAAACGTTACGACCTGGTTCACTTTAACCAATACCATTATGTTCAATCTAAAAAAGAATATGGCTATCAGGTCATTTTAAAAAATGCTGAATTTGGAAAAAATACATTAGCTGGTGCTATTGCTGTACGCAAGGACAGTACGCTCAAATCAATTACAGAGCTAAAAGGAAAAAAAATTATGTTTGGGGGTGGCAAAAAAGCCATGATCGCTTACGTTGTTCCAACTTACCTGTTACAGCAATCTGGCCTAAATAAAGGGGACTACATTGAAGTATTTGCAAAAAACCCACCTAATGCTTTAATCGGAACGTATCTTAAACAAGCAGATGCCGGTGGTACAGGTGATATATTACTAAATCATCCAACTATTACTAAACGCATTAAAAAGGATCAATTGAAATTAATAGCTCAAGGTAGCCAATTACCTCATCTTCCTTGGGCAACAAAAGACACAATGAACCCGCTGTTAAAGAAACTGATACAGAATTCACTATCTTCACTGCATTTAAATAAAGAGGGAATAAAAGTCCTTAAATCTGCACACCTAACTCGTATGCATACTGCAACAGACAAAGAATACAACATTATTAGGACCATAATAGAAAAAGTAACGGGCATTAAATATTAACGAAATGATTAAATTATCTAATCTTCCAATATTCAAGCGTAAGCGCATCAGTCTCGGCTGTAACTTCGTATTACTGGTTATTAGCATTCTCGCAGCAACCATGAGTGTTGCTGCATATCTGAATTATCATTCAGAACACCAGGCTCTTTTAAAACAACTTGAGCATAAAGGTGAGATCCTGGGTCGGTTCGTGGCTGACGTTAGCAAAGATGCAATTCTTGGATACGATTTTGTGCTACTTGATCAATACATGGAAGATATTGCAAGTGAATCTGAAATTGTATATAGCATTATTATTACACCCGATCAATCAACGTTAACCAGTCATTTAAATAATGTAGAAAAATATACCAATGAACAAAACGCTAGGAACAATATTGAAATCATAAATAAGGTAAACCTTCATGACAGTATCATCGAGCAGAAATTCCCTATTTATGTAGATAAAAAACTCATAGCAACTCTTATTATTGGATTGACAAAAGATAATATCGATGAGCTCTCCTGGATTGCATTGCGCTATCAACTCTTGCAAAGCGGTTTAATTATTTTCATACTAAGTTTTGCCATCGCAATTGTTTTCAGAAACAATGCAGTTAAACCTATTCACGATCTGATTAACCGCTCAAATGAAATCGCAAACGGAAAACTTGATCAAAAGGTAACAGCCGCTCACACAGATGAATTAGCTCGTTTAGCTGAGTCATTTAATCTTATGACGGATGCCATTAAGACTAGTAATATTGAGAAAGATAATACTTTACTGCAACTCAGAGAAACAAATAATAAACTTGAGAAGGTAACCCAGGCAAAGAGTGACTTTCTTGCCAACATGAGCCATGAAATACGCACCCCTCTAACTGCTATTCTCGGATATGCTGAAACATTAAAATATGATGACACTTCACCTCAAATCAAGGAAGAAGCCATTAATTCTATACTAAAAAATGGTCAGCATTTACAACACATAATCAGCGAAATACTTGATCTAACTAAAATTGAAGCTAACAAGCTTGAGATAGAAAGTTTTGCAATATCGCCCATCGGTTTACTAAATGAATTTGAATCACTCATCGCACTACATGCGAGATCAAAAAATCTTGATTTCAAAATTACCTTCATGCCTCCAATACCGGATAAAATTTATACTGACCCCATCAGATTAAAACAAATCCTTTTAAATCTTTGCAATAACGCAATAAAATTTACTCAGCAGGGCTCAATTGTGATGACGATTGAATACCTTAAGTCAGAAAATCTACTTCAAATAAGAGTAAAGGACTCAGGCATTGGCTTAACAAAAGAACAACAAAAACGAATATTTCTTCCTTTCATTCAAGCAGACACATCTACTACGAGACAATTTGGCGGTACGGGCTTAGGTTTGTCATTATCCCAAAAGTTAGCTATAAAATTAGGTGGTGATATTACTGTTGAAAGTAATACAGATGAAGGGAGCACTTTTACATTAACCGTTTCAACTGGAGAAGTTGCTAGTGAAAAATTACTCTATGAAATCAAGCGATCCATCAATACAAATCTTGCCTCATCCGACCTAACTGAAAAACTACGCTCTCTGCATGGAAAAATATTACTTGCTGAAGATACGATTGATAATCAACGCTTATTTTCATTGCAAATTAAACGAATCGGCGCCGACCTTGTTATTGCAAATAATGGAGCTGAAGCTCTTGAGATTATTCAGCATGAGTCTTTTGACCTTATACTTATGGACATGCAAATGCCGGTAATGGGTGGCATTGAAGCCGTTAAAAGAATCCGTGCGCTAGGTATAACAACGCCTATTGTTGCACTAACAGCTAATGCTATAAAAGAATTCAGGGAAACGTGTATTAAAGCAGGCTGCACTGATTATTTATCAAAACCAGTTGATTGGAAAATCTTTCGCGATACTTTATCTTCCTACCTAAAAACAGATAAAGACCATCAAACCATCAATCCATTATATTCTCAACTTGTTCAGGAAGATTCTGAATTTGAAGAAATTGTTAACGGCTTTCTACAAAAAATGCCAAAAGCAAAAGAGGATATCAAAAATTATGCTTCAAATAGTGATTGGGAACTATGCCGCGCAAAACTGCACGAACTAAAGGGCTTGGGTGGAGCAATGGGTTATCCTGATTTAAGCCTTGCAGCAAAAAATATTGAAACTCGCATAAAAGCTAATCAATATAACGATTTAGATGATCATCTGGATCAACTTTATGCCACACTAGATCGCATGATCGCCTGCCAATCTGCTGTACAACATGCATCCTGATTAAAATTAATTAACCCTCTCTTGAAAATCACGAGACCACCCTTATCTATGTAATAGAATAAACATAGGTAATGTCATATGTCACATATAGTATGCCCATTGTGCAACACAACCAACCGAATCGCAGACGATAGACTAACGGATTCACCCAATTGTGGAAAATGTAAAAGCAAACTTTTCTTGGGGAAACCCTGTGATTTAACGATCCAGAACTTTGCAAAACATATCAACAATAGCTCTATCCCAGTCGTTGTCGATTTTTGGGCTCCTTGGTGTGGCCCATGCAAGTCAATGGCACCCACTTATAATCAAGTTGCCTCCACTCTGGAGCCTGCTATACGTTTTGCAAAAGTTAATACCGAGGATCAACAACAGCTTGCAGCTCAATATCAAATACGAAGCATCCCAACGTTGATGATCTTTAAAAATGGAAAAGCCGTGGCGCAACAGGCTGGTGCAATGAATGCAGATACATTAACTCAGTGGGTCAAGCAACATCAGTGAGAATATTTTCATTTCAACACTTGCTGTTAGTTACTGCATAAATGGTTTTAAATATTTACGGTAATATGCTATCGCCAGTTTTTTTGCTTTTTTCTTTTCTGAACCGCTGATTTTTCGTTCAACCTTATCCTTGTAAATCGCTGCTAATTCACTACCCTGCTCCTTGGCCAAGGCTAACCATGCATAACTTTCTATATAATTCTGTTTAACCCCGCTATCGCCATTGTAATAAATAATACCTAAATTATATTGAGCATCTCTAATTCCTTTCATTGCAGCCTTTTTATAATTATCCTCTGCCTTGACGGCATCCTTCGTCACACCTCTACCCAGATCATATAAAATACCAAGATTTAATTGCGCTTTGCTGTTCCCCTGATCTGCCGCTTTCTGATACCACTTTGCAGCTTCTTTGTAATCTTTCTTCACACCTATACCTTGATTAAAAATAACACCTAAATTCAACTGCGCAGATATATGGCCTTTCTCTGCTGCCATTTTATACCATTTAACCGCCTTTGCTTTATTCGTTTCAGATTTTCCACTCCTCACTTCAAAATATATTTCGCCGTTTTCCATTTTAGGGTATTCATTAGGTAACTCTTTATCTGAGGAATACAAAACGCCCAGATTGTATTGCGCACTCTGGTCACCACCTTCTGCAGACTGAATAAACCAATACACTGCTTCAGCTTTATCTTTAGGAACACCCTTACCGGAGTACAGCATGACTGCGAGGTTATATTGAGAGTCAGCGTGGCCTTTTATTGCTGCTTTTTTAAATTCTTTATATGCCAGCTTAAATTTACCATTTTGATAAGCTTCCATAGCCTTACCTGGGTCGGCATACAGTGAACATGACATAAACCAGAATAGTGATATTATGAGTGTGCGTACAATAATTAACATTTTCTAAATTACCAAATTAATCTTAATGACATGAATAATATTATCGGCACATATATAAAGATTCTTAGCCCTGACACGCTCATACTATGAAATATTTCACAAAAAAAATTGTACTCGTTGCTTTGCTATGCCTTTCAGCCTGCTCCGCCTCACCGACCTATATTAAAAATACCAAGGATAACAGTCTATTAACGATAAAAACTGCTTATACTACCACCATCAACCAGGCCTATAAGGACTCAAATCGAATATGGCAACATGGTAAGCTTGGTAATATCACTGTTAATCTTGAAGGTGAGCCGAATCTAGGTCTTTGTTATCACTGGCAGGAAATAGTCTATGTTGGAATACAAAAATCAATAAAAACAACAGGATGGCGTGCTACAGGCATTGCTATTAATGAGGGCAACTTTCAAGAACATCATGCGGTACTAGTTTATAACCCTAGTCAAACTCCCTTTGATTTTATTTTCAGTAAGCAGCATATCAATAACAGCTATGTGCTTGACCCATGGCAAAATGGCAAACCGCATATTTACACCCTAGAAAATTGGTTAAAATTGCCCTTTAGTACTGAAAAACCAGCCAGACTAACTAAAATCACTAACTTTAAGCTCACCCGCTTCAAACCATGACAAAAAAAGCTGACTTTAATAGCTGCACTATTCCTAAATGGGTCAACTGGATTGCACAGGATGCCAATGGAAAATGGTGGGGATACGAAATAGAGCCATTGAGGCATGACAGTGGCTGGTATGAGAATGAATTAGGCCGTTATATTCTTGTCAAGTCCGCACTGCCTAGCGCCTCATGGCAACATAACCTTATAAAAATTAATGAATACCTTTAATGTCTAAGTTTACAACCGCTCAAGGAAAAATCCTGTCATTTTGCTCAACTAGATTTGGCCTTGAGCACGATACAGTTTAGAATATTATCAACTCAACAATAACACTTTATATTAAATCAGGTTACATAGGAATGGAGAGAAGATACAGTCAACGCAAACCCGCAACAGTTCATGTTTATGCCTCTTTTCCTGGTAGAAACGCCAAACGTTTTAAAACAATGAACCTCAGTGCACATGGCATTCTTATTAAAACTGGGAAACGTCATGCACGCCCGGGCGCAATAGCAACGCTCATTTTTGTTATTAGGCACGATAATATTATTCGTTTACATCGACGCAAAGCAACTGTTGCTCACGTAACCAACACAACAACCGGCATGATGCTTCACCACCAGGCAAATAGTAAAATAGCCTAAACATCAAAGCTAGCATCGAATAACTAGTTTTCTGCAAAAACTGGATACTCAGACAAAATAGGCTATATTTAAAGGTGTTACCCTTTAATATGGTGCCTCAAGGTTCAAAATACATTGTTTGCAAAGATAATAAATATCAACTTACTAACGTTATTGCTTTCATTCGCAATGCTATCTCCTGCCTATGCAGCTGAAGACCTTATCGAACAATGGTATATGCAACCTCGTTTGAATATAAAATCAGCTCAAGATACGCAAATGTTATTCACTAACAAGAACATCTTTATTGGCCAGGCACTAGACAATCGCATTAACCTTGAGATTAATCTTCTGTCAGACAAACCTGAAATACAGTCTGAGCATCATGGTATTGTGCTTGATGGCCGCTATTACATGAATCAATCTGAGAAATTTTCTTCATACATTGCAGGCGGCATTTCTCATCTCAAAAATAGCCGTAACCCTTCTATACAAAAAGAACAATCAACCAATGTTGGCCTAGGGTTTGAACACACTTTAAAAGGTAACGGCACAAAAATTCTTGCTGATTTTCGCTATTTCATAGACGACAATCAAAAATCCGAGCTGGATCAAAATATTGAAAATGACTGGACACTCAGCCTGGGCGTATCCATTCCTCTCTCTATGGATTTATTCAAATAATCAATGCTTGGAGGCTGTTGCGCTTCATCATATACTACCTGCGTATCAAGCCAGCATTGCGACATCTAATCAAATCAAGCTAATATCATATTTAAACTTCAAGGAGTGACAGTAAGTGATCAAACAATCTATCTTTGTCATATTTTTAAGCCTACTACCATTAACCAGTAATGCTGAAACAGTGTATGTCACAGATTTATTAAGGTTAAACTTGCATGAAGGTCCAAAATCTCAGGGTGAAGTCATAAAAACAATCATTAGCGGCGATAGTCTCAACATAATTGAACGTCAGCCCGGTTATGCAAAAGTAAAAACAGCTGATAACGTCATAGGCTGGACAAAATCTGCTTACCTGGTTACAGAGCAACCACCACGTCTCATAGTTAAAAAGATGGAAAAACAACTCAGCAAGGCCAAGCAGCTCATAAAAAAATCCAATAGTAATATGCAAATAGCTCTAGTCAATGCTGAAAAATATCAAAAGCAGCTACTCCAAAACGAGTCAAAAACCAATAGCCAACTCATACAGTTAGAAAAATTAAAAGCGCAAAACAAAGAATTTGAATTATCAATGTCTGATTACAAATCAAGCGTTCCTCTTAGCGCATACTTAATTTCCATATTGGTATTTTTTATTATCGGTGCAGCTATCGGTTGGTATATAATTGATTACCGTATACGTAAACGCCACGGTGGCTTCAGGTTATACTAATTTTGTAGTATATTTATCAAAAGAACATACATTTTACCATTATGCCAAGAATCATCATAAGCAATACAAAACAAGCATCCAGTAACGAATTACCGCTAAGTGAAGGGACGGTTACGATAGGCAGGAATAAGGATAATGACATCCAGATAGATGACCCTGCGGTTAGTGCATATCATGCCAAACTAGTTTCTTTTTTTAAACCAACTTATATTCAAGACCTTCGCAGCACTAATGGCACCTATGTAAACGGTGCTAAAGTAATGGAATATACACTTACTGACGGGGACATTATCTCTATAGGCGAACATAAAATTCTATTCGACAAAAATTTTGACACGAATATAGAATCTGATCCTGATTTGACCGTAGAGTTAAGCAAAAACGATATCAGCCTGATATTAAAATCTTAACCTTTTATCATTACACGCTACCGGTTAACACCTCACCCCTGTTATACTTCTATTTTATTATTTTCATGATGACTCATGTCAAATCAACTTAATGACCAGCAAAAATCTGCTATTACTCACATTGATAGCCCCCTACTTGTTTTAGCCGGCGCTGGCAGTGGCAAAACACGTGTGATCACACATAAAATTGCCTATTTAATAAAGAAAAAAATACACCTGCCGGAACATATCACTGCGGTTACCTTTACAAATAAGGCCGCACGTGAAATGCAACAGCGCGTTTCACAATTATTAAGTGCAGCTGAAGCAAAAGGCCTGCAAGTATCCACTTTTCATACGTTAGGCCTAAAGATCATTCGTAAGGAAAAAAGCAAACTGGGTTTACGTAAGGGTTTTACGATTTATGACCATCAAGATAGCAGTTCATTAATTAAAGAGCTTCTAAAAAAAGACTTTGGTGGCAACTCCGATATTGAAGATAAAATTCACTGGACAATATCTAATTGGAAAAATGAATTCATTTCACCTGAGCATGCCCTTCAACATTGTACTGACCCTGCAGAACATACTGCTGCGCAAATCTATATAAAATACAATCAGGCTTTACGAACATATAATGCTGTTGATTTTGACGATTTAATATCACTTCCCGCAATTTTATTTACTGAAGATAACGAAACCTTGCTCTCGTGGCGCGAACGAATTCGTTACCTACTTGTTGATGAATACCAAGACACCAACACCGCACAATATCAGATGATAAAATTACTACTAGGTGACAGGCCGGGGCTAACTGTTGTTGGCGATGATGATCAATCTGTTTATGGGTGGCGTGGCGCAAAACCTGAAAACATTAATACACTTAGTCTCGACTATCCTAAACTTGAAGTCGTTATGCTTGAACAAAACTATCGATCTGTTGGTAACGTTCTGCATCTTGCTAATAAGCTAATAACGAATAACACTCACCAATTTGAAAAACGCCTATGGAGCGCTATAGGTAATGGCGAAAAAGTAAGTGTACTTAGTGCGCGTAATGCGGACCATGAAGCCGAGAAAGTCGTTTCACGTATACTTCATCACCGATTCAAGCATAATCTTCCCTACTCTGATTATGCAATATTATATCGCGGCAATCACCAATCTCGCCCTTTTGAACGCGCCTTACGTGAACACCAAATACCTTACCATCTAAGTGGCGGCTTATCTTTTTTTGAGCGTAGTGAAATTAAAGACATCATGGCTTATTTACAGTTATTAGTTAATCCAGATAATGACACCGCTTTCTTACGCTCTGTTAATACGCCTCGTCGGGGTCTGGGTCCTGGCACAATAGAAAAATTAGCTAATTTTTCACATTCTAAAAATATAAGCCTTTTTGCCAGTTGTTATGAAATAGAAGTTACTGAGCATTTATCCAGTCGTGCTTATTCTAATCTACTTAACTTTTGTGACTGGATTAATCATATTGCTGAACACGCTGAACGTGACCCAATCGCGGCAATCAACGAAATGTTATCTGATATGCAATATCGTGAGTGGATTGAAAACCAATGCGACGAACCAAAGGCCGCTGAAAATCGAATTGGTAATGTTGAAGAGCTAATCGACTGGATATCACGAATTCGAATGAAACATAACAACTATGATCTAGCTCAATGTCTGAATCATATGACGTTAATGGGTATCCTTGAGCGTGAAAATGAAGACGACGAAACAAACATGGTTCACCTAATGACATTACATGCTGCCAAAGGGCTTGAGTTTGACCACGTCTATATAGTTGGCATGGAAGAGGAATTATTACCTCATCGTAATAGCCTTGATGACAGTCTAGAAGAAGAAAGACGATTAGCTTATGTTGGTATAACTCGCGCTCGTAAAGGACTAACTTTCACACATGCTAAAACGCGCAAACGATATGGTGAACTACTTGCTTGTGAACCAAGTCGTTTTCTTGAAGAGTTACCACAAGACTATCTCGACTGGGAAGATAACCGACAAGAATCAACAGAAGAGAAAAAAGAACGAGGAAATGCGCATCTGGCTAACTTACGTAATATGCTTGTTGAACCCGAATAAAAAAGGCCGCTTATTGCGGCCTTTTTTATTCAACTAATTTGCGTTTAAATTACATTCCGCTGTTAGCCATCATATCCTCAATTGCAGCTTTCAGTTCGTCATCACTGAAATCGCCGCCGCCACGAGGTGGCATAATACCTTTACCTTTAATAACTGCAGTTAACATCACATCCATACCAGCAGCTACACGTGTTTCCCAATCTGCTTTGCTTCCAATTTTAGGTGCTCCGGCAACACCAGCTATATGACAGCCAGCACATGAACTCGTTACAATTTCAGCACCTGATCGGGCTGCAACCTTCGTTCCCGCAGCAGGTTTAGCATCTGCAGTCTTAACTGTTCCAACTGGCTCAATGCGCTCCATAACAGCTTTTTCAGCGCGGGCAGTTGTTGTTTTAGGCGCGGAGCTAGTAGCAATGTTCTGTGCCGTAAAAAATGCAATGACACCCAATACCATAATGGCAAGAGTTACGATAACAATTGATTTGATTACTTGTTGGTCTTGTACATCTTGATCACTCACATTCATCTCCCGATATTTAAATTCTTAGGCCTGTTAAATCACATAACGTACACACTATTGCCTACCATGCATGCAGTCTCTAATTTCAGCGAGCAAGTATACTGGGAAAGCTAAATTAGTTATAGCTTGGACGCCTTTATTTTGCCCCTGAATTTTTTCTACCCATATAAACTTAGTATTTGGGTAAATTATTAACTTATTGAAAAATAAAGAATTATAAAATATACCCATAATCTAAATAGTCAAATACCATTGACAAATCGAATAATTGGGATTACATTCCCAATTATGAAAAATGATATTCAACAGGCATTATCAATTGCTATCATAAAATTATTACGCCCCCTAGTACGTATATTACTAAGAAATGGCGTTGCTTTTGGCTCATTCTCAGATCTGGCTAAAAAAGTATATACCGATGTCGCCTTTAACGAATTCAGTCTGGATGGAAAAAAGCAAACTGTATCGCGTGTTTCTATTTTAACCGGTCTAACACGAAAAGAAGTAAAACGCCTACATGAACTGGAAGCACCTGAGTCATTTGTAGAAGAGAAACGATACAACCGAGCTATTCGTGTTATCAGTGGCTGGCTAAATGATCAACATTACATCTCTGATGACAGTATTCCTATACCGCTCCACATTGATGGCGAACACCCATCATTCTCATCACTGGTTAAATCCTATAGTGGAGATGTTCCTGTACAGGCTATGTTAAACGAATTAATTGCTGCCAATAGTGTCGAGCAACGTGATGATATGGTGTTCTTGATAAGACATGCTTACATACCGTCTGGTGACAATATTGAGAATATTCATATCCTCGGCAATGATGCAGCCGAACTGATTGCAACTATCGATCATAACCTTACAAGTGACAGTAGCGACTTACGTTTCCAACGTAAAGTCAGTAACCAGAAAATAAGTGCGGACTCACTCACAGCATTCAAAAAAATGTCATCCAAAGAATCTCAAATTTTACTTGAACGTCTTGATCAATGGCTCACTGATCACGAACAAGATAACGAAGATATAAATACTACCTCGGCTAAAGTGAGCCTTGGTATTTATTATTACGAAGAACAGAACACGGAATAAGACCATGCAAAATACATTACTGAACAAATTAATTATTACCTTAATCAGCTTTCTGATTATCTCTTGTGGCGGGGGTGGTTCCTCTCAAATAGCAGGCATAGGTGGCACCGGCGTAACCTCTAGTGGATCAATTACAGGTTTCGGCAGTATATTTGTCAATGGTGTGAAATATGAAACAGGTGGTAGCACAACCGTCAGCCAAAATGGAAATAGTCTATTAGTTTCTGATCTTAAACTCGGTATGACTGTGACAGTACGTGGCACCTTAAACAACAATGCAATCACAGGCACTGCTGATACTGTTGCAATTACCAGCGAGTTAGATGGCCCAATAAGTGCCGCACCGATTGAAGACAATACCACCAATACAAAATCATTTATCGTATTGGGTCGATCGGTCATCATCAGTCCTTCAAGCACTGTGTTTGATGGCAGCAGCTTTTCTTACACTAACGTAGCACAAAGTGACGTAGTAGAAATTCATGGCTACCTGAATAATAACGGCACGTTGATCGCGACGCGAATAGAAAAAACAGGTACGCTCTCTCTTGGCTCTACACAAGTTGAAATCAATGGGATACTGGATACTATTCTTTCTAGCGTTAGTTTTACACTCAATGTAAATGGCAATATGATTACAGTTAATCATAGCGGCAGCACAAACTATTCAGGTTTAATTGGTCAAGCATTCAGAATTGAAGGCACTATAACAAACACCTCAGAAATTAGTGCGTCTAGTATTAATCAGCAATCTGGCATACTTAACAATCAGGATAATGAAGTTGAGATAGAAGGCATCATCACAAACTATGTTAGTGATTCGAACTTTAAAATCAATGGTATACAAGTTAATGCAGGTAGCGCAACTCTGAACCCTGGCACACTGGTACTTGCTAATGATGTGAAAGTAGAGGTTGAAGGAACTTATAACACGACATCAAATACTTTAATCGCAAGTGAAGTAGAATCTGAAACGACAGAAATAAAAATATCAACCACTGTCTCTAGTGTAAACACATCAACCGGTACAATTACACTTGATTATAATGGCCAGCCAGTCGATGTGTTGGTAAACAACAAAACAACACTCGAAGATGAGACAAGCAATAATGCCTTAACAATTAACAACATCTCATCTGGAGATTATCTTGAGCTTGAAGCGGCATTGGATAATAACAGTAATCCGGTTGCACTTGATATCCACCGTAAATCAATGGGCAGTGAAGCTAAACTAAAAGCTGCAATCACTTCATTTGATACAACAACTGCCGGTGCTGAGTCAGTAACTATACTTCGCGTCACCTATCCCAGTGATGGCTCAACAGTGTTCAAAGAAGATGACGTAGTCATTACACGCAGTGCATTTTTATTAAAACTAACAGCTAACCCGGTTGCCGTTGTTAAGGTTAAAGATAATTACGTTGGTGGCAGCCTTGATGGTGTAGCTGATGAAATGGAAATCGATAATTAATGCTTTATTAATTTTTCGTGAGAAGCGA